>JGI20214J51650_10002686_pt1 | contig 11203 bp, 9 predicted proteins | sample WetSurMetagenome_FD_51650 | JGI IMG/M metagenome (IMG submission 51650)
CACAGCACCCCGCGGGCTCGCCGGAAAAGGCGTTCTCCTGTTTAGGCAAGCAAAACCGCGGAGCGATCAAAGGTCAGGCGCGGGTTTCTTGATAATCCCCGCTGCTTCATCCTCTTTTTCGTGGTGGCGGAGGTATTTCAGGAGAAAGTATCCGAAGGACATGGCCACGATAATCGCGGCGATTCCCAGCAGGGTCAGGCTGGACATTGCCTTCACGTCCAGAATGATGACCTTCCGGCCGACAGCGATCAGGGCCACCGTGAAGACCACCTCCACGTGAATGGCCCGCTCCGTAAGATAGACCTTGAGGGTCTCCATCAGCTCGATACCGATCAGAACCAGGAGAAAGAGCCCGAAAAGATCCAGCAGTTCCTGGATCTCCAGGAGAAATAGAGGCTCACTCATGATGTCCTTGAGAAGCAACCAGCCCACTTCGATGGTGGCGAGAATGACCGTGATCACCATCATGACCAGAAGAGCGCTCACAATGAGGCGTTCGATCTTTTTCAACAAGAGAAGCATAAAGACCCCCTGCATCAGGATGATGAATTAACACCAGGCGTGTGCCCGACAACCCCCATCTGATGCCCATTCGCCCTTCGATACCTCAGGGCGAACGAGGAAAGCATTCTGCAAGTTTTTCATCTTGCGTTCGTGGTGAGCGGTTCGACTTGGCTCACCGCCCTGAGGGCGTCGAAGGGGTATCGAACCACGAACAGAGAGAGGGTTTGGCTGCTTTTCATAGCATCCATAACGATTCTCAGATAGCCATTATAGGGGCGGGGACATGGGTTGGCAAGAAAAGTTCGAGACTTGAAGCTTTCAGATGCATGGAGTAAGTTTCCTGGAGCTCATGTCATGGGAGGGTTGAGAAGCCGACAGGGGATGTTTGCCGGCTTTCGTCGTAATGATGAAGGATCATGAAAACAATCTGTCGCCGGGAATCATTTTTCTCTTTTGGATTCCCCTGGCTCTGACCTGGCTTATGATGGGGCTGGAAGGCCCGATCGCAGCCTCTGTTATCACTCGTCTCCAGGGAGCGAAGCTCAATCTTGCAGCCTATGGCGTTGCTTTGTCCGTGGCATTCATCAGCGAAGGCCCGATCATCATGCTCGTGAGCACGGCAACAGCCCTGGTCAGAAGCTATTCTTCCTACAGAAAACTGTTGCGGTTTGCGCTGGCGCTCAATGGGTTGATCACCGTGCTGCTGGCCATTCTCATGATTCCAGGGGTGTTCTCCTTCCTTGCCGATGACGTGGTGGGACTACCGGAAGAAGTGAGCCGTCTCGCCTATTGGTCGATGCTCTTTTTTTTGCCCTGGCCGGCTGCGATAGGAATGCGGCGTTTTTACCAGGGCATCCTGATCCGCCACAATCGGACCCGCTTTGTTACGTACGGTACGATCACTCGACTCGGTTCTATGACTGCTGCAGCGCTCCTGCTGTCGTGGTGGGGGATCCTTCCCGGCGCGTGTGTGGGCTCTCTGTCTCTTTCAGTTGGTGTCGTCTGTGAGGCGATAGCGAGCCGCATCATGGTGCACGGTGTGCTGAAGAGACTGAAAGTCGATTCGGCAGACGAAAAGCCGGATACCCTGACCTACAGGGAGATCACCTCTTTCTACACTCCCCTCGCTTTGACATCGCTGCTGTTTTTGAGCGCTCACTCGATCGTGACCTTTTTTGTGGCAAGAAGCCCGATGGCCGTTGAATCCCTCGCGGTTCTCCCGGTTATCGGCGCCCTGATGTTTATCTTCAGGAGTTTCGGTCTCTCCTATCAGGAAACGGTTATCGCCCTGGTGGGGGACCGATTCGAGAAGTTTTCACCTATGAGGAATTTCGCGCTCCTTCTGTTCTTTTCCGTGTTCTGCTCCCTTGGTCTCGTAGTCTTCACGGGTGTGGTAACCATCTGGTACCAGGACATCTGTGGCCTTACGCCGGATCTGGCCCATTTTGCCCTGGCGCCGACGCAAGTCTTGATCGTACTGCCTGCTCTTGAGGTGGTGATGTCTTTCCAACGGGGTCTTATGGTGGCCGGTCTCACGACAAAACCCGTGACTTTGAGTGCTTTGATTGAGATCATCGCCATTGTCTTCACTCTGAACCTTGCTATTCATTCTTTCAGCATGGTAGGCGCCCTGGCAGCGGCAATGGCCCTCGTGGCAGGCAGAGCCTGTTCCATTCTCTTTCTGCTCTATCCCAATTATGTCTTGTTTCGCCAGATCAGGAAGAAGAACGAGTAGGACGCTTTTCTTTGACAAGGCTTGGTCAAATCTCTTAGACTTCTTTGCTAGGGGCGTGGAAGGCGTTGAGCGCATGCAGAGGGGCTCCTTTTCGAGTCGGAACCCAATGATCATTGAACACTGACCATTGAACATTGGGCATTGAACATTGATCAATGAACATTGAAAAGGTGGAGGTGGACCATCAAAATCTACACAGGCACGGGCGATCACGGCAAGACAAGCCTTTTCAGCGGCGAGCGTGTGAGCAAGGCGGACAAACGGTTGGAAGCCTGCGGCGATGTGGATGAGCTGAATGCGGTGCTGGGGGCCTTGGGGGCTTCTTTACGGGAGGAAGACCCGNATCTGGCCCGNGAGATTCAGGAGATCCAATCCACATTGTTCGATGTGGGCGCATGCGTTGCCACAACCCCTGAGTCTGCTTTGGCGGAGGCGCTCAAACCTATCAGCGAGGAGCAAATCAAAGGTCTTGAGGCGGCCATTGACCGTATGGATGCCCTGTCGCCCCCCCTGACCGGGTTCATTCTGCCCGCAGGGCACGCTGCCGCAACCTGGTCTCATATCGCAAGAACCGTTTGCCGAAGGGCCGAAAGGCATGCGGTCAGCCTCCTGGAGGAGTCTGCAGAGGAAGAGCGGTCAACCGCCCATCGACGCCTCCTCGTCTACATGAATCGGCTTTCGGATTATCTTTTTGTAGTCTCCCGCTATTGCAATCGGATCATGGGGGTACAGGAGATCCCCTGGAAGAGATGAGCGGGCTGTTTCAGGAAGAGAGAAAGGCCGGGGTCCACCAAACGCAATTGCTGAGTCGACGCTGGATTACAGAGGAGGCATTCNNGATTCGATTCAGACGGCCTCCCCAGTTTCAGTTTAATCCGGGTCAGCGTGTTCGATTCATCTGGAACGAGGTTGAAAGGGACTACACCCCTGTCTCATCCCCTCAGGATGAAGAAATCGATTTTCTCGTGAGAAGCGTGAAAGGGGGGGTGTTCTCTTCTGCCCTTGCTTCTGCCCGTGAGGGCGACCCTTTTCATTTCACCGGCCCCCACGGCTATTTTCGTTTCTATCCCTCGGAGCGCCTTTCTGTGTTTGTCGCCACCGGTACGGGTGTTGCTCCCTTTGTGGCTATGGCAAGGGCGGGGGTGAAGGATTTCATCCTTCTTCATGGAGTCAGGCGTTTCTGGGATCTCTACTATGAACCGTTGTTCCGGAAGACGGCAAGACGCTATGTCCCCTGCCTCTCCGCAGTGAAAGATCCNGAGGAAGGGGTGCCTGGCGGGTTTCCCGGAAGAGTGACCAAGTATCTGGCAGATCATTTGGAGTCAGGTGCGTATGATTTCTATCTGTGCGGCAATGCAGACATGATCAAGGATGTCATCCTTCTGGTGGATCAAAGATTTCCGGACTCAAGGGTTTACACTGAAACCTTTTACTGAGCCTGTAAAGGCTATGAATGAAAAACAAGCAGATGTGCTCATTGTCGGCGCCGGGGTGGTAGGCCTTTCGGTTGCCTATTACGCTGCCTCCGCGGGAGCGAAGGTCGTCGTGCTCGAAAGAGGGGAGATCGGCGCCGGGTGTTCGTCAGGCAATGCCGGGCTGATCGTGCCCAGTTTCTTTGAACCCCTTCCAGGCCCCGGAGTGATTGCAGAGGGCTTGAGGCACTTCTTTGATCAGGACGGATTCTTCGGGATGCGAATGCGACCTGATCCTCGCTTTCTGTTCTGGCTGCTCCGTTTCGCGCGTCGCTGCAACCGGAAAGACTTCCACTCCAGTTCCGAACTTTTTATGAGGCTCAATCATGAGGGGGTCCTGGTCCATCGCGAACTGGCTCGCCTGGGAGGCGGAGAATATGGTTTCAACCAGAAAGGGCTTCTGTACCTGTTTCTCAGCGGAAAGAGGTTCGTTCAGGGAAGGGAAAGGGCGGCCAGAGCCATGGAATCAGGGTTCGCTTCGGAAGTCTTCTCTGGCGACGAGGTCCGTGACGTGGAGCCGGCAGCCGGGAGGGCTGTGGTTGGAGGGATTCGTTTTCTCACTGATGCCGCTCTTGACCCTGCGAAGTTTCTTGAGTGGCTTGCAAGACAGGCTGCGGCCTGGGGCGTGCAAATCATGACCGAGACCGAGGTTTTCGATTTCCAGGTGAGCCGGAATCGCGTGAACTCGGTTCTCACCACCAAGGGAGAGTTTAGGGGTGATCAGGTGGTTCTGGCCGGAGGCGCATGGCTAGCCCCTCTGGGCCGACGCCTCGGAGTCAATTTGCCTGTCGAAGGAGGCAAGGGCGTTAGCCAGACTTTCTCGAAGCCCAAGATGAACGTCCGCCAGCCCCTGATCCTGGATGAACACCATGTGGCCGTGAGCCCTTTGTCCAATGCGCTTCGGATCACAGGAGCGCTCGAACTGAGCGGTCTTGACCTGACGATCAACCCCGATCGGGTGAGAGGAATTCAACGCTCCGCAGGCCGCTATCTGCCTCTGATCGAGCCCCTCCATCCTTCTCAAATATGGCGGGGTCTGAGGCCGTGCACACCCGATGGTCTGCCCCTGGTGGGCCGGCTGCATGCGCTCGGCAATGTGATCGTTGCAGGGGGCCACGACACCAAGGGGATGACGCTGGGGCCCCTGACCGGACAATATGTGACCCGGCTTCTTGCAGGGCAGGCGTTCGGCGACTTCGAACAAAGACTCAGCCCGTCGAGATTTTGGCTCTAACTGCACATGGGACACGGATAAACAAGGATCACAGTGCGCTGTGAGATGAAGAAGAAAAGACAAAAAACTCTATCTGCGTAAATCTGCGTTTATCCGCGTCCCATGCTCTTCTTTCAGCGGGCTCTGATCCTTTCCTGCTGATCTTTCACCCGACCTATCCAGTTCGGATCATCCTTCAGATACATTGCAGCGAGGCGGTTGAATTCTCTTGCCTGGGAAGAGTTTCCCTTCTTAAGCCAAGCTTCGGCCATGTAATAGTAGTTCTGGCCGTTTGACGGATTCAGGTTCATAGCGCGCTCCAGGGTCGTAATGGCATCGTCCACTTTGCCAGTTTCAAGAAGGACCCGTGCCTGCTCCGTGAGCCGTAGAGAGGCAACCGCCCGTGGGCTCTCGTCCTGACGGAAAAGAGACTGATCTTTCTCCAGCACCGTAGGCGCCGGCGAGGGAGAGGACGAGGATGAGGGTGAAGGTGGAGACTCGGGAACAATGGCACAAGCCGAAAGCGCGAGGCACAATAAAGAAAAGATCGAAATCCTAGAAACTCTTGAACAGATCTTTGACACTCTTGATCACTCCCTCCAGCGGCCCCAGTCCCCGATGAAGAGCGCAGCGTTCCTTGGGCGAGTTCTCCGCGAGAAAGTACTCCTCCATGGTCGCCGGGCATCCCGAAGCCTGAGCGAGTTGACCGCTTTCTTTACAGATGGTCGCTACCACGATATCCGGGGGCGCCTTGAACCATGAGCCGGAAATATGTTGGGGGATGGCGTTCATCAAATCAGCCCAGATGGGCAAAGTCAAGGCAGAAGCGGGCTGTTGGAGCGAAGTCCCATCATCGAAGCCCACCCAGATGAGGGCCAAGATCTCAGGGGTGTATCCCACAAACCAGCCGTCTTTGAAGTCATTGGTCGTTCCTGTTTTGCCTGCTGCAGGAAAACGGATTCCCATGTCCCTGAGGGAGCGTGCGGTGCCCTGCTCTACAGCGCTTCTCAACATGGAAGAGATGAGGAACGCCTTGCCCGGCGTGGTCACGCTTTGAACGTTCATGTGGCGCTGCTCAAGAATTGTCCCCTTTTCATCGACCACCTCTTTGAGGGAGAGAGGGTTGGGGAGAATCCCGTCTGCTGCAAAGGGGCAGTAAGCTCTTGCGAGTTCGAGCGGAACAACTTCGAAAGCTCCCAGGGCGATAGAGGGGTAGGGCTTGAGTGGTGTGGAGAATCCGAAAGCGGATGCCGTGGTTACAACGGGGTCCAGTCCGAGCTTCATCGCAAGATCCACCGTGGCCCGATTGACGGATTTGGAAAGGGCGTCTCTCATGCTCATCCTGGGTTCGGCAATGGCTGTATAGTTGTCGGGCCGCCACTCCTTGCCATCGATTTTGTAGGTTCTGGCTTCGTTTGAGAGAATGGAAGCGGGTGTGAAGGAATCGAGGGATGGGAGAAAGACAAAAGGTTTGAAAGCACTGCCGGGCTGCCGTTTAGCCTGGGTGATCCGATTGAACTGGCTGTCGCCATAGTTGCGGCCGCCGGCCATGGCGAGAATGTAACCCGTCTTTGGCTGCAGGACCACCAAGGCACCCTGCAATTTCTCTGAAGGTTCCTTGCGTTTCAGACGGGGGTTGGCGTCTTCAATACGCTTCAATCCTCTGGCCAGGGCGTCTTCCGCTGCCATCTGCACCTGGGTGTCCAGAGTGGTAAAGAGCGACAGGCCAAGGTTTGTTAAGGCTTCCAATGGGTAGAGAGAGCCAAGCTGCTGGGAAAGGTAGTCCATGAAATAAGGAGCCCTTCTCACATAGGTCTCATATCCTGAAGTGACAAGAGGTCTTGCCATTGCGGCTTTAAGCTGCTCTGCGCTGAGCCATTGATGTTTGTGCATGGCCTCCAAAACAGAGTCTCTTCTGGCCCGGCAGCGATCCTTGTTGATGTACGGCGAAAAGAAGTTAGGTGCCCTGATCAACCCCGCTATGACGGCTGCTTCGCTTATGGAGAGTTCAGCGACCGGTTTTCCAAAATAGAAGGTCGAAGCCTCACCGATCCCGTTGATGGAAACCGATTCCTTTTGGCCAAGGTAAATCTCGTTCAGATAGATCTCCAGGATGNCGTTCTTTTCGTACATCGCCTCCATGATCAGGGCCATGAGCGCTTCCTTGACCTTGCGCGTAAGCGTTCTTTCAGGAGTGAGGAAATAGTTCTTGGCCAGTTGCTGGGTGATCGTTGAACCGCCCTGCCGGATGTCCCCATAGCGAAGGTTCGCATGAAGAGCTCTCAGTATACCCACAGGGTCTAGACCGCGATGCTCGAAGAATCGGCTGTCTTCCGCAGCAAGAACAGCGTGGACCACATGCCGGGGCACGCGATCAATGGAAACCAGGTGCCGTTGCTCCCTTTCGGGTCCGAAGAAGAGCATGAGCTCTTCAGGTTCCAGTTCCAGGATGGGCATGGATAACCCGGTGCGGGACTGGACAATGGACTCGATTCCGGAACCGGAGAACTGGATAACCGCAGGGAACCCTTCCCTCGTTTGCTGCGGGGTTTTCATGTCGTGCAGAAAGATCTCGAGCCGGGATGAGGAAATCCTCATGTCGCCTTTCTTCGCGGGGTTTTGAGAGGTCTTGCGGTACCCAAGGTGATCCAGTTTTTTCTCAAGGAGAGTGCGGTTCACTCCTTGCCCGGGATAGAGAATCGTGGTGTCTGAAAGCACTCTGGAGGGAATAGACCAGCGTCTGCCTGAAAACCGTTTGTCTATCTGAAGGGAAACATTCCAGCAGTAAAGCCCCAGGCCCAGGGAGATAAAGAGCAGGAGAACAAAAGCGAATCTGAGAAACCGCTTCAGGAAGGATGTTTTCTTTTTTCGAGCCATGCTTGATTTCCCCTCTGGGAAATGGGGAAAAACCGTCGCTTTCAGTTGCAGAAATAAGTTTGATTATTGCACCACGATGCAGGCACAAAGATGCAAAGGGACAGAGGCACAAAGGAAGAAAGGGACAAACGGAGATAGTAGAGTGGTCTTTCCGCTTTGTGCCTTTGTGCCTCTGTCCCTTTGGCACTAAAGCTGTCGGCGTCAGCCGGCAGCGGTTCATTTCTTCCCGAAGAGTTGGTTCATGCGCATGAGGAGCGAGAAATCACCGGACACCTTGTACTTCTGTTCCATGAACATCTGCTGGCCGTCCGCCTTGCGGGTCATGATATCCATCCACACGCTGAAGGGCGCATCGATCGTGAGATCCGGTTTTTCAGCCAAGCCCAGGGCAGCCTGAATTTTCCCTTCCCCGATCTTGAAGTGGCACGAGCCCCCGCCTTCACCGGAGAACCTGAACTGAATGGTGGCTCTCGTATCCCCTGCGGCTTCAGGATTGAAACCCATAGGCATGATGAACATGAATGTTTCTACAGAGTCGGGCCGGGGGGTCAGGCCTTTTTCTGCGAACTCTTTGGGGCTGACACCCTCGGCGATGCAGGTTTTCCAGAAGAGGTTTGCCATCTCGAAGGATGGCTTGAGGTCATCCACCATGGTTTGAGTGATGCGAGTCAGAGTGTCAGGCGAAACTTTAAAGTTCTGAACGATCTCACGGCCCGCCTGCACTGTGGCATTAAGAATTTGATTGGTTTTATCCATTAAGAAAGGAGTTGTCATGGCTTCAGCCATAGGGCGATAGATTTCAGCGACGAGTCTCCCGTGGCGGCCAAAAACAAAATTCGCCCATGAAGAGAGCTGGGCAAAGGCCGAGATTTCAGGAAACCCCGCGACCGAGAGAAAAACGACCTTCGGCGGCTCAAACCGTAAAGGATGGGATGTCTCTCCACCACGATCCACCAGGTAGGGCTCCAGAACAGGAAGAGTCCGTTCGATGAAGGCTTTCATGGTGGCATTCAGTGTGAAGTGGTAAAGAGGTGTCGCATAGATGACCAGATTCGAGTCTCGCCATTTGGGGAAGAGTTCATTAGTCATGTCATCCTTGTGAATGCAGACTCCGGGGGTTTTGGTCCAGCAGGTATAGCAACCGATNCAGTGCTTCACACTTTTCTTTCGGAGATCCACAACCTCCACTTCAGCGCCTGCTTCGCGCATTCCTTTCACGAGGTGGGTCAGCATGAGTTCTGTTTTGCTCTGACCATCTCCTCTGGGGCTTGAATTCAGGGCGAGGACTTTCATTCTTTGCTCCTTTCCCGGAATGGGCATGTTTAATGGTGCCCCTTCCTGTGCAGGTTCTTTTTGCTGAAGGACAGGTTCAACGGGTTTCGCCTGTTTCATCCACTCTGCGACCATCTTTTTCTGCTCTGCAAGAGAAGGAAGCCCCAGCCTCTTGAGGTACCAGTTCGGGAAACGGAGATTGAAGGGGAGGCCGAAGCCAAGGATCAGCCCGAGAGGGATGAAGGCACGGGTAATGACCGAGGGATAAAGGCTGAAAACAATGCAGAGCCCGAAAAGGGCAGCCCAGATATAAGTCATGATCAAGTTGATCTTCACGAAGATAGGGTTATCCCAGAAAGCTTTCGGGGTGGATTTCTTGGCATAATGATAAGTGAAGGGGTCCAAGCGAAAGAGGGGCGGAAGAAAAGCAGCGGCAAAGAGGCATGAGTAAATCCCTGTGACCGAGTAGTTCTCAAAAAACTTTCCGGCTGCCTCACGCATGAACAGGAGGGACAAGGCCACCACAGCAAAGTAAGTAGTGACAGCCCAGTCAAAATAGCCGGGCCGATCCCAGCGAGCGGCCAGCCAGATCACAAAACCGCAGTAAAGAAGCATGAGGCAAGCGACGGTGAAGAGGGCGTCGGCGCTCTGCCCCAGCGATGCCCAGATTTTAAAGAAGGCAAGGGGAGGGAAGGGTGCGATGTAAAGGAAGATTTGCCGTGCTTTATTCAAGAGCCAACCTATGCGCACCAGAAGTTAGAAACAACGGGTACCAGTTTCTTCGGGTCGTAATCAGCAGATGTTGTTTTAACGCTGTGTCCATCTGTGTTCATCCGTGTCCCAATTCAAGAAATGGATTTCATCTCATGGAGCAGTCGTTCCATGTCTTCTTGGGTTCCAATGGTGATTCTAACGAAATCACGGACTTTCTCGCCATCGAAATAACGGACAAGGATCCCCCTTTCCTTGAGTTTCAAGTAGATCTCTTTTCCCGGAACTCCTTCCTTGCGGGCAAACACAAAGTTCGCCTTGGAAGGGAGCACGGTCCAACCGAGCTTGTTNAGCGCTGAAGAAAAGCTTTCTCTCACCGAGACAATTTTGTTGTTGATCGTTTGATAATAGGACCCATCGGAAATCGCGATCTCACCGATTCTCTGAGTGAGGGAGCTGACCGGATAGGAGTTGAAAGAGTCCTTCACCGTGACGAGGGCATCAACCAGTTCTTTGCCGGCCATCACGAACCCGAGTCTGACCCCCGCAAGGGACATGCTCTTTGAAAAGGTTCTCACGAGCAAGAGGTTCTTGTGGTCCCGGAGAAGAGAAACGGCGCTTTCGCCGCCGAAGTCGATATACGCCTCGTCAATGAGCACAGGTTTTTCCTTAGGGTAGTTCTCCAAGAGAGAGAGGATGTCTTTGAGGGGCAAGTAAGTGCCTGTGGGCGCGTTTGGGTTAGCAAAGACAAGCCCGCAGGAGTCTTTCCTTTTCACCAATTCCTCGACACGAATCGACAGGTCCGCGGCAAGGGGAATTTTTTCGTATTCGATTCCGTAATAGTCGCAGTAGACCGGGTAGAAGCTGTAGGTCACTTCAGGGAAAAGGAGCTTTCCATATCGGCTGTCGAAAAAGGCATAGAAACAGAAGGACAGGGCCTCATCCGAACCATTGCTCACAAAGACCTGGTTTTCGTTCAAACCGAACCTTTCGCCGATTTTTTCACGCAGCTTGATTGCCGCAGGGTCAGGGTAGAGCCTCAACCCGTCGGCATCAAGGCTTCCCAGAAATCTCTTCACTTCCGGTGAAGGAGGGAAGGGATTCTCATTGGTGTTGAGCTTCAGGTATTTCCTGTCCTGAGGCTGCTCGCCGGGAACGTAGGGTTTGAGTTTTTTGATCCTTTCAGAAAGGTTCATTATCAGGTCTCCAAGAAATCAGCGTAGAGCACAGAGCGAGAAGAAGAGCCTAAAGTGAACTAAAATGCCTAAAATGTCTAAAGTTGAAAAACCAAGAAACAAGAAAACTCGACACACAAGAGCATAGAGATTGAAGCAAAAACCAAAAAGCACAATAGCGAAAAATAAAGAGCGGAAGCAGGTTCTAATCGTGCACCCGTCCATGACCAAAAATGGCATTATA
>JGI20214J51650_10002687_pt1 | contig 11202 bp, 7 predicted proteins | sample WetSurMetagenome_FD_51650 | JGI IMG/M metagenome (IMG submission 51650)
GGAAAATCGGAAATTTCGTTATTTCTTACGGCTAATGCCAATGCAAGCCAGTTATGGAAAGAAGGATCCTTGATTTTATAAATCTGCATTTCACCTGAGTGGTCTGTAATACATGCATGACATATTTCCCCTCTCCAGCCTTCGGTCAGTGAAATTCCGAAAGAATCAGGTAAAAGAACGAATGGTTTTTGAGGTGATCCGGCACTTTCAGGCAGATCAGCCATCAGCTGTCGTATATATGCTATCGACTGAAGCACTTCCTGCTTGCGGATCTGAACCCTTGAATATACATCACCATGATGCTTGATTACCGGTTCATGATTGAACTCACTGTACAATCCGTACGGGTGCGATATCCTGATATCCCTTACAAGTGTATTCATCCTCGCCGACATACCTACAGTTCCGATGTTCAGGAGCTGTTCATAATTCAACATTCCGGTTCTTTCAAACCTAGATAAAGAACTGGGAAGCCTTGATATTTCATCATTAATTTCTTTAAAATCGGGTTCAAAAGCATCAAGTATTGTTGTCAGTCTGTCAGCCAGGGCTCTGGTAAACGGATAAGGGTTGTAACCTGCTCTGATAAGTCCTTTTGCCAGCCTGTTACCGCACCACTCCTGGAAGAAATTGATTATTGGAGTACGTAAGCGGCCTAAAACAGAACTGCCAAGCTGATAGGCAATATCGGTACATATTGCACTCAGATCTCCGGTATGAATGGCAATACGCTCAAGTTCCTGAGCAAGAGTTCTGCAAAAAAGGAGTTCGCTGCTTAAAGGTAATCCTACCATGCTTTCAAGTAAAAATGCGAATGCGGAGGTATGTCCTATTACACTGTCACCTGCTATTGACTCAGCAAGAATTGTCCTCTGAATAAGCTTTTTCTTTTCAAGGAATAACTTTTCAACGCCACGATGCTGGTAACCCAGCTGTATTTCAAGATGAAGAATCTGCTCCCCGTTGCATACAAACCTGAAATGTCCTGGTTCAATGATACCTGCATGTACCGGTCCCACTCCCACTTCATGAAGCTCCTCACTATCTACACTATAGAACGGATAATTCGATATCGTTTCTGTTTTATCCGCCCTGCTGTAAGAATAGCGAACCGGCTTAAGCCATGGGTGATCAGTATATTTTATTCCGAAATTTTCATGAATTTCCCGTTCAAATTTTTCAAATGCAAGAACTTTTGCCGAGAACGAGTCAAGAACAGAGTCTTCTGCAACAACAGTTGCTGAAACCAAAATATTATGCTCATTGTCATCCGCAATACAGATTATAAGGCGAATCTTGTCATTTGTCCGGTAACCGAAATACAGAACACAATGCCGTTCAGGATGATCAATAATCAGACCTGTATTGTAGTCAAGAAAAGTTTTGTAATCTGATTCCGGTATCCCGGCAACAGGTACAGTCTGATGATTATTTAAAGTTAGACTATTCATGTCAGTTTGGTAATAATTTTACAGCATCCTGGATCAATTGCACAAACACAGGTGGCGGATTCAGCCCAAGCCAGATGGCAGTAAACAGCAAAAGATACTGAGTCAGAGATTCCCAGGGGTTAATTTTCGGAATTTTTGATTCATCAATACCAGGGACCGGTAAAAATAAAATCTTCAGAATATTTTTACCGAATGCCCATATTACGATAGTAAGAAGCAACAAAACCGCAATAAGCAGAACGATATGTTTTCCTTCAAAAAGAGATCTGAAAATCAAAAATTCACTGACAAACAATCCGGAAGGAGGCATTGCCGTTGCGCTGATAAAACCAAGTAATAATACAATAGAGCCGGCAGGATTATACTTGAAATAATTACCGACATACTGGATACTTTTACTCTGGAATGTTCTGTACAACTGGTTAAACTGGAAGAAAAGGCTGGATTTTATAAAAGTATGAAGGATGATATGCAGAATGGCGGCATAGTAACCAATCCCTCCTGCAGCAATACCAAGCATCACGATTCCCATATGCTCTATACCGGAATAAGCAAGCATCCTTTTTATATTCAAAACCTTAGTCATATAAACCGTTGCGACGAATATTGAAAGAAACGCCGCAATGAAAATTATAAGGTTTGCCCAATGGAATATAGGGGTTTGTGAAACGACTGTATAAATCCTGAAGATCCCTACAAATCCGAGATTCATCAGAACACTTGCGAGTAAAGCTCCTGCAGGTGCCGGCGCCTTATCTTTTGCATCGATGCCTGCAGTATACATTGGCACAAGTCCAAGTTTTGCAGTGAAACCTGTGAATATAAACAGAAACGCCAGGCGGAGCCAGAATGGATTTAGCTGATCCTTATATGCCATCAGATTGGCGAATGAAAGATCGCTCGATCCTGCATGCTGGAGTGCAAGACTCAGGAAGAGTATTCCTATGAACACAAAGGTGATGCTGATAGCACAAATAAAGACATATTTCCATGTACCTTCCAGGGCAAGCTTATTCCTGTGATGATAAATTAACATTGACGCCGACAGAGTGGTCATTTCTGTAAAAATCCAGATCACGGCAATATGGTTGGCCAGGTAGGCGGCTGAAATAGATGTAATAAGAAGGACAATTGCAGAAAAATATATAGCTCGCGACTGAGGGGTTTCATCATGTCTTATAAGGTAGAGATAACTATGAAACAGGGCAGGGATGGAAACTATCGTCAAAGTTATAAGGAGAAGCAAACCAAGTGAATCAAATGTAAAATACTGCAGTACTACGTTTTTATAGTTATTACAGGCATAGAATGTGAATCCAACCTGGATAAGTCCGAAAAGAATAATAAGAACATTATTAATTACGGCATTTCTGTTGAAGAAAATAAACGCTGCAATAAGAAAAGCACAAATCAGATAAATAGCTGTCATCATTTCGTAATTAATAATCTTTAAGGTTACTTAGCTGGTCCACATCAGCCGCTTTAAAGACATCACCAATCTTGTTCAGGAATATCCCAAGTATGAGGACACTTGCAAATACATCAAGCATAATTCCCAGGTTTACCAGGTTTGGCATCTCATTACCTACTGCCAGTGAAAGGACAAATACGCCATTCTCAATCATCAGATATCCCATTACATGAGTAATGATCTTTTTTCTTGAAGCGATGAAATAAAGACCTGTAAAAAGAGTCGAAAGGGATACTATGAAGAAAATCTTATCAAGATGTGTATCCTGTATTGAGTTTGCAAGCAATACAGTTATGACCACTATCATGGTTATGATTATCAGAGATATGAAATTTGGAAGGTAGGGTTCGGTAACACGGGTAATTTTATTTCTTTTTATCAGATATCCCAGGAAGACAGGAACTGCAATAGCTTTAAACACAATGGTCTCAAGCATTATCAGAACCAGGTTCCAGGTTTCAATAGCTTGCAGTTGCAGGAATGTAACTCCGAAAAGGATCACTCCCTGCAGGGCAAGTACCCTTACATATGTTATAATCCTGTTTGCAATTGAAACATATAAAAGACTGATAATAAAAATTATAAGAAGTACGTTCGTCATTTTTAAGAATATTAAACGAATTTTTCCAAAACAAGTAACACCCCAAGGAATATTAAAAAGCTGACTGATGAAAGTGCCAGAATAAACTGAGGATTATGGCTCATTCTAAAACGAGCCATAAAAGATTCAATTAGTCCCACCACAACAGCAAAGAGACACTGGGTTAAGAGAAATACCGGAATAGCCCAGATAACTGCCAGGTTACCTATAAAGAAATCTGCAATTAATGCCCCATACATAGCGAATTTTAGATAACCGGTGCTAAGAATCAGTCCCAGGTCAAAACCGCTGTTATCAAGTATCATAACTTCGTGAATCATAGTAAGTTCAAGATGTGTTTTCGGATCGTCGATTGGCATTCTGCTATTTTCGATCATTGCAATCATCATCAGGACAAATGATGCCAGTGCTCCGAGCATATAAGTAATTGATGATCCAAGATGAAGCGAAGAAAAGATCTTATAGAACGAGGTATTGCCTGTTAATAATGCAAATGACCCGATAAGTATGAAGAAAGCCGGTTCTGCAAACATGGAATACAATGCCTCCCTGCTTGCACCCATGCCTTCAAAACTGCTGCCTGTATCCATTGCTGCAATAATGCTGAAAAATTTGCCCAGAGCGAGGATATAGGCAAAGAAAATAAAGTCACCGTCAAAACTCACCAGTCCTTTTGATGATCCAAAAGGAATTACCAGGCAGGCCATAAGGACTGATGCAAAAGTGACAGAAGGTGCTATTCTGAAGATTATACTTGTAGTCTCGCTATAGATAGTGCCCTTTCTGAAAAGTTTTATTACATCCTTTACAGGCTGCAATATGCCCGGACCCATTCTTCCTGAAGTAATACTTTTTGTCCGAAGTATTATTCCCGTAAAAAAGATACTGCTAAACAGTATTAATGATATGCTCAGCATATTACAAGTTATTTAAAAAATTTATCAGGGTCATTATCTTCTCAATNATCAATGGCAGACAAAGAACCCCTGTTATAAAAATAATACCGTACAGAATATATCGTTGAAGATGACCATTCTGAAGGAACAGAAACAGGTCAGATATTCTGCTTAAAAGTTTTAAGGGTTTATCAATAAAAACCCTTTCAATTTTATCATAAGAATCTGTTTCAAAATGCTTTTCCCCGGGAAACACTTCTTTTATCCCTGCCTCCTTCTTCTCAATATCTAGAAGTGGTTTTGCAAGCTTTGAGTAGCTTCTCACGTATGAGCCGGCAGTATATTGGAGTTTGCTGCCGGCAGAATGATACCCGCATCCCCAGGTAGGACCAGATTCTACAATTCTTTTACTGTTAATATACCTGCTGAGGAAAATCAAACCTGTCACCAGCACGATAAAACCCAGAAACAGCCAGTTAATTGTCTGAAGGGAATCAATTGCCTCGACCTTTAAAAGATTCAAATTAAAAACCGTAGTATGTGTGTACAGATTAACCGGACGCGCCAGAGCCCTGAGAAAGAAAGAGGGATATAAACCAATTGCTGTCATAACGGCAACAGCCATGTAAAGAGGTACCAGCTGCCATGAGCCTCTTTCATAAATATCAGGTTTAATATTCCGGGGATTTCCAAGAAAAACAATACTAAAAGCTTTTGTAAAGCACAGAATCGCAAGTCCGCCAATTAGCACCAGTCCGCCTATGGCAATCACAATCATTATTAATGAAAGAAGGTCCGCACTGAATACCCAGTTATAGAGGGCACCCAGGATCAGAAACTCAGATATAAATCCGTTAAGCGGCGGAAGACCGCAAATTGCAACCGCTGCTATCAGAAACAGAAAAGCAGTCTGCGGCATCTTTTTTAAAATTCCACCCAGAAACTCAATATTGACTGTATGAGTTGCCTGGTATATATTTCCTGCACTGTAAAAAAGAACCGACTTGAACAATGAATGATTGAGTGTATGAAGCAAGGCCCCAGAAAAACCAAGTACAGCCATCCATTTATTAGTGGCTCCGAGCCCGATACACCCTACTCCTATCCCCATACCAATTATCCCGATGTTTTCAATACTGTGATATGCCAGCAGTTTCTTCAGGTTATGCTGAATAGTTGCCAGCATTACGCCATAAACCCCTGTGAAGGTTGAAACGAGAAGGATAATATAACCAATTGTAGTATAATCTGTTTTGATCAATAATAACATACGGAGTATACCATATATCCCAATCTTAATCACTACACCCGACATTATTCCGGAAACATGTGTCGGAGCTGCAGGATGTGCGTATGGAAGCCAGGTATGAAAAGGAACAAAACCCGATTTAATAGCGAATCCTATGAAAAAAAACAGAAAAAGAGCCGTTCCTGCAAGGGTTGATTGAGTTCTTGAGAAATCTGCAATGGCATCGAAACTGTAACTGCCGGTTTTATATGCTACAAATATAAATCCAAGCATTATGAACACAATGCTGATATGCGATTGGACAATATAATTTATCCCGGCTTTTATAGTATCCGGTTTTTCATGCTCAAATATTACCAGGATAAATACTGAAAGTGCCATCAGTTCCCATAAAAGAAGAAAAACAAACCCATTCTGAACGGAACAGATTCCAATCAGTGCAAACTGAACTATAATAAAAGCAATGCAGTGAAGAGTCAGTTCGCTTCGTTTTTCCAGGTATTGCTTCATATAGTTAAACCCATATATCGCACCTGTGATAATTGTGAAATTTATTACCAGAATGAACCACCCTGAAAGAGCATCAATTCGAACAGGGACCTGTCCAAAAATAGAGGTGCCATTCATTAATAAATTTAAATTGTGTCCAAGAAGAGCCTCCAGTGAATAGAAACTACTGATTATTCCAACAATGAATACTGTACATAGTGTTATTATACCTTTCGTTTTTACATCTACAAAAAGAATCGCTGAAACAGCAGTTAATACTATGACTATTATAACATTAATCAATGCCAGAAACTTAAAATAGTCCCGATGAAAATTACCAGAATAAATACTATACCATAAATCACGTAAGCCTGAATCCTGCCATTCTGAACAAACTGGAACAAATTAATAAACCTGTAAACCAGACTAAGGGCAGGCTCAATGACTTTTTTATCAAGAATATCAAGATAGAATGAGCGATATTTTCTTTGAGCAGGAAATGTCTCCTCCCTGCTGATTTCAGTATACCCCTTTTTCTCAATCATTATAAAATTCAGTAGTTTCCCAAAAGTCTTGGAAAAAGATTTGCCTGTATACTGCATACGATTGTTCGGAGCCACGTAAGCACAACCCCATGTTGGTTTATAAGTTCTTTCAAGCCCGCGTGTGAGATACCATCTGATCAAAAATATCAAACCGACAAGTACCAGGAACATCAGTGAATAGAAGCTGATGCTTTTCATCACTGACAAATAGCTATTCAGTCCGGACATATCAATAGTAAAGGTATGAAATGAATTGCTATTCAATACAGAACCGGCAATACTGACAAAATAAACAGGAAAAAGCCCTATGCAGATCATTAAAGCCAGAATGAGATATTGTGGTAAAAGCATTATTAAAGATACCTCTGCAGGTTCATGCTTCATTTCATTTCTGGGTGTACCAAGGAATATCGTACCGAAGGTTTTTGTAAATGTGAGGATAGAAATACCTCCTATCAGGCTTATTGCAGCAAATGACATGATCATCAGAGTAACCTGAAAGATCCCTGTAAGGTTAATGCCGCTAAGTATGCCTGAGTAGATCAGGAATTCAGAAATGAATCCGTTAAAAGGTGGCACGCCGCCAATTGCTATAGACCCTAAAAGAAAAAGTATGGCAGTCTGTGGCATTTTCTTTATCAGACCGCCAAGTCTGTCCATATTCCTGGTATGAGTCTGACTGTAAACCGACCCTGCCGAAAAAAACAGCAGTGATTTGTATAATGAATGATTCAGAACATGCAATAGGGCACCCGTGAAACCAAAGAAAATTAACATACTGTTATTACGTGCAATACCAATTAGTCCCAGGCCAATACCAAAACCAATAATTCCAATATTTTCAATTGTACAGTATGCCAGCATTTTTTTAAAGTCGCGGTGAACGGCTGAGTTCATGATTCCAAAGAGCCCTGTAAGAATCGAAACAGTCAGAATAAGATCACCAAGAATCAGAAAGTCAGATTTTAAAAAAGTTATTATCCTGAAAATGCCATAAATACCCATTTTAACAATTACACCTGACATTACTCCTGACACATGAGAAGGAGCCGCAGGATGAGCCTCCGGCAACCAGGTATGCAGTCCTATGAAACCGGCTTTTATACCAAATCCTCCAAAGAAAATCAGGAATAGCCAGATATTTATTCCTGAGTTGAAAAAGGCACCTATTCCCTTGAAATCGAAGGTTCCTGTTTTGGCGTAAACCCATAAAAATCCAACAGTCAGGAAAAGCACGCTGAGATGCATCTGCACCAGATAGTTTACCCCGGCTTTAATAACCCTTGGATTGGTATAATCAAACATTACCAGAAGAAATGAGGAGAGTGACATGAATTCCCAGACAATCAGGAAGACAATACTATGCTGAACAATAGTCACCAGCAGCATTGATGAGTGAAATATCAGGTATAAAATCCAGTGATAAGTAAGTAACGCGGGTCTTGAATCAGTCGATTTCAGATAACCTGCTCCATAAAATACACCGGTGACAGAAGTAAAATTGATTATAAGAATGAACCAGGCAGATAAAGCATCAATCCTGAGGGGGATCTCTCCAAAAAAAACTCCTCCGTTAAAAAGATATTCCGTACCACCATGTACAAACGAAATTATTGCTAATGAACCGGTTAATAAAGCAATAATTAAAACAGATATGATTGTGATGCGGGATTTAATTCTTTGTGGTACCAGCGGGAGGATAATTATCCCTGTTAAGAAGACGATTGCAAAAGCTTTAAATAGCAGACCGGTGAGTTCGGTTCCCTCAAACACCATTATTTTTCAATTAATTCAACATATCTTAGAATGCGGGAAGGGTCATAATAAATTTGCAGCAAAGTAAAGAAAAAAATATCTATTCATTTACCATTTCTGCTTTTTAAGGTATATACAAAATGATGTTCCTGATAAACTGATGCAATCAATCCGAAATATATCAAATCGGCAAGAACATTTTCAGCAGCGTTTTTTGGAAGAAAAGCTATTCTGCAGAATCTGGAAATAGAAATATAATTATTAAGCTCAAGGTATTCCATTAATATCTTCACCTTATCACTATAAGTCATGAGGATGCCTTTGTCGTGTGTCTTATTCCTCCAAACCTTAAGATGTACAGGGGTGGCAAGAATATTCTCATCCTTAACTCTTATATAGGCTAACCATTTGTTCGTTTCAGTCTGTGCAAAATAAGGATAATCAGGACCTTTCGGAATGATCACTTCCAGTACGGTCTTTCCTTCGACAACCCATCTTTTTGAATCAAATTTAACTTCCGGTTTGCAATACATACCTGCAGCAGCCTGAACCATGTAAAATTCTTCATCGGTTCTTACGCCTGCAATGTTGCCGTTATCCTTTACTCCAATAAGCAATTTACCTCCATCGGTATTCGAAAACGCAACAAGGGTTCTGGCAATTTTCCGGGAATCGGAGATTTCGAACTTAAAATCCAGCTGCTGATCTTCACCCGAGCGTATTAAGTTTTTAATATAGGTATCCAATCCTGATTTCTGCTGAATCATACTAAAGTCCTTTTACCCTCAAAACACACATTCCTTTGCCCTTCACCCTGCACCTTGCACCTTGCAGAATGCATCTTTCAGCTATTAATAAATCCTGAATCACTTAACCTTAAGCTGCATTTCCTCTTTGGGAGCAGGAATATCCAGCACTTTGGTTGATCCTCCTGTTTCGAGGTTAATACCATGAGGTTTATTAGTTTTCCATGATCCGCCTGTAAAATCAGGTACATCAATCGACTGTGATCTGTTGGCAACCGACCATTCACTAAGAGGGGCAACAGCACTCCATGCGGCTCCGTCATATACCGGCTGGTCAACAGGAAGCCCGTTTCGCAGGCAATCAATAAGACGCCAGTCCATGATAAAATCCATTCCTCCGTGTCCGCCGACCTTTTTGGCCATCTCGCCAACTCTTTTCACAATTTCCGGAGAGAATTGTTCATAAAGTTCTTTCATCCTTTTTTCGTCGGCCCAATCTTCTCCCAATGCTATAAGTTCCTGCGGAAATTTTCGGACCATTCCTTTTGTTCCTTTGACAAGATGAATCCTTGAATAGGGATGAATGGATGAAACATCGTGCTGGACCATAATAGTTTTTCCCATGGTTGTCTTAATAATGGTCGTATTCATATTGCCCCTGAATTTTGAATCTTTCCAGGTAGCAAAAAACTGATCCTGAGCCATAAGCTCTTTTTCTTTGGGACCCATTGTGAAATCAAAAGTTGAAACGGAGGAGAGATATTCCATCCTATCGCCGTAATTGATATTAAGAGCCTGACATACAGGCCCTAATCCATGAGTCGGATAAAGGTTGCCATTTCTGGTGGCATTCTCTTTCAATCGCCACATATCAGTATATGCGCCATCAGCCTGCTTATCATCGAGAGGCTTCTTGAAATTATATCCCATCAGGTTATGAATATATGCACCCTCTCCATGTATAATATCACCGAACATACCCTGACGAGCCATATTCAGTGTCAATAATTCAAAGAAATCATAACAGCAGTTTTCAAGCATCATACAGTGCTTTTTGGTTTTCTCAGAAGTCTCAACCAACTGCCAGGCTTCATCAATAGTTCTCGCAATCGGCACCTCGCATGCAACATGTTTTCCATGCTCCATGGCATATACAGAAATAGGAGTATGTAAAATCCAGGGTGTGCAGGTATAAATTAAATCAAGGTCAGGAAGTTCAACCAGTTTTTTCCAGATATTCTCATCACCAAAAAACTCCTGTGCAGCAGGTCTCCCGATGCTTGTAAGATATTTTTGAGATTCCTTCACACATACCTCACGTTTATCTCCTAAAGCTTTTATTTCAACTCCTTCGATATAAGATAGTCTTTCTACTGCACCACTTCCCCTGTCGCCCAGACCAATAATACCTATTCTTACCACTGGTATGGCTGGCGCAGCGTATCCTGACATATTAAACTTCTGGGTATGTTCCCTTTTTACAGATTCAATAATACCTGCCAGATTAGATTCAGCTTGTTTCGGAGCACAGGATGATACGAGTCCGCTGGCCATGGCACCTGCGCCTGCAACTGTTGCAGTCTTGAGGAAATTTCTACGGGTTGTAGTCATGATGGATATATTTTCGGATTGTTTTGATTAAACTAATTAACCGCAAATTAATATTTTATTTACTACTAAACAGGCAATTGATAAAATTAATGGGGGATTCTTCGCTACACTTCGTTCCGCTCAGAATGACAAGAAATTATGTAATTGGGGGGAGGAAGTGGTTGGCGGCAGCTGCCGCCAACCACTTCCTCCCCCACTGCTCAATAAGTAACTGTCATTCTGAGCGTAGAAGAATCTCACTATTTTATTCTGATACTAATATAGACTGTTCGTAATAATATGTTACAATATTATTCCTGTTCTTATATTCTTTTCAGCCTGCTCTACAATTCTGGAAATTCTGGCCAACCTTGTCTCTTCCTTTTTTGCACTGTCAAGCCATAAGACA
>JGI20214J51650_10002691_pt1 | contig 11178 bp, 11 predicted proteins | sample WetSurMetagenome_FD_51650 | JGI IMG/M metagenome (IMG submission 51650)
CTCTGAATTTAGTGAGCCTTCGAAAAACCCTGCCAATGAATATCTTATCGGGGGTGGGGCAGGGAGAGGAGAAACCCCCTCCTATCAACGTATTCCTTCTTTTTTTTAAAATATGCAGGGTTTCCCATGAAAATGTTTGAACAAATCCCAATATAAGGAGATTTGGAAATGGCATTTTCATGGTCCGGGTTTGAACGTCCCACTCATGTGTGCTTTAACAAAGCAAAAAAATTAAAATTTGAAATTTTTATTTACGATCTTGATCGCGCAGTAGTCCCCGCACATCGTGCAGGCTTCCGTATCCGCAGGTGACCGCTCATCCCTGATTGCCTTTGCACGGGCCGGGTTCATGGCTATCTGGAACTGCCTGGTCCAGTCAAGGTCACGGCGGGCATGGCCCATCTCGAGGTCAGCCTCACGGGTCTTTTTCAGTTTTATCATGTCACCCACGTGTGCTGCTATCCGGGAGCTCATGACCCCTTCATAGACCTCTTCCACGGTCGGCAGGGCGAGGTGCTCTGCCGGGGTGACGTAGCAGATGAAATCTGCACCCAGGCTCGATGAGATGGCCGCACCGATGGCTGCGACCCGGTCATCGTAACCCGGGGCGATATCGGTGACAAGTGGCCCGAGCATGTAGAACGGCTTGTTGTTCGTGACACGTTTCATCAGTACCACGTTTGCTTCTATCTCGTCGAGAGGGATATGTCCCGGCCCTTCAACAATCGTCTGGACACCTTCTGCATGGGCCTGGTCTGCGAGTTCTGCATTGATGAGGAGTTCCTGCACTGCAGCCCGGTCAGTCGCATCATGGACTGCACCAGCCCTCATCCCGTTCCCCATCGACAGGGTGACCTCATGCTCCTTCATAATCTCGAGGAGGTAATCAAACTCTGAATAGAGCGGGTTTTCTTTCTCGTTGTGGAGCATCCACGCCGTCATGAATGCACCGCCACGGGAGACCAGTCCGCCNTGACGCCCCTGGTTTTTCAGCCGCTTGATGGTCTCAAAGTTGATCCCGGTATGGATCGCCATGAAATTTGTCCCGAGTTTCGCCTGCTCGGCGGTGATACGGAAGAGGTCATCCTCTTTCATGTGGACAACGGCACCGTCTTTCCTCGCCGCCTCGATAAANGCCTGGTAGAGCGGGACACTCCCCACCGAAAGGGTGGTTGCTGCAACGACGCTCCTCCTGATTGCCGCGAAATCTCCTCCTGTCGAGAGTTCCATCAGCGTGTCAGCACCGGCAAGTTCGGCCGCCCTGGCCTTCTCAACTTCCATTTCGACATCAACGATGTCAGAAGATGTCCCGATGGAGGCATTGACCTTGGTCCGGAGCCCTTCACCAATACCGCATATCCTGACCTTCCGGTACGGGGACACCGGGATTACAATGTGGCCCCCGGCGACCCCTCTCCTCACAAATTCCTCGGTGACGCCTTCTGCCGTCGCAACAGCCCGCATCTCTTCGTTGATGATGCCCGCCCTGGCATCGTTGATCATACTCATACCTTCATAATTGAGGAAATGACGAGATAAAGGCTTGTTTTAAAAATCGCAGACTAAATTTTGCTTGTTAAATGATCAAGTAAACTTGTTTTACGTTTACGCAATTTTACTTGATGATTATTGCGGTTCCAGGAGAAATGAAGCAGCCGGAAAGATTAGTCGCCATGAAAATGGAGTGTTGGTAAAACAGGGGATAATTAATCGGCTTTTCCCCAGAAAAGCTCTGCTTCTTTCTCCATTTTTTCAAGCCTGGTGTAGTAGTCAGGAAACTCGTTCAGGTGTGCGAGCGCGATCTTTCCGGTAATCATGGGGTCGCTATTTGTCACGTTGGTAACAGGATCTTCCAGACCATGTTCCAGTTCAACATCAAGCCCCATCCTGAACTGTTCAACGTCGAATTCTGACCAGGTGATCCCCAGACTTTTACCAATCCGGTCCGCTTCTTCCGTAGTAAAATGTTTTTTTGTCATTTGCGCTTCCTGATTGTAATGGATGATGGTACAGGGCATATTTTTTTCTATGAAGGCAAAACGCCTCTGCAAATAGTATAACCTATCGGAAGACGTCCCGTGCCACTTCACTACATTGAATACCACACTTCGCCATACTACTGAGCAAAGATCGATCTTTGGGTCGCGAGATGGATGTCAACTTCGGTGGTTTTGTCCCGATCAGCACGGTAGACTGGAGGGGTAAAGCGGTATGCACGGTATTTTTACGAGGGTGCCCGGTACGGTGTACGTATTGCCATAATGCCTCAATCCTGTCCGGGAAAGACTACCGGCCGGTAGAAGAGATCCTCGGGATGATCAGGGCGTCCCGGCTTCTTATCAGCGGGGTTGTTTTCTCCGGTGGTGAACCAACCATGCAGGCAGACGCGTTGATTTCACTTGCCGGTGCCGTGAAAAACATGGGACTTCTTGTCGGTGTGCAGACAAACGGGGTGTACCCTGGTACCCTGGAAACCCTTATCGGAAACAACCTTGTAGACCGGATTGCGCTCGATATCAAGGCACGGTGGCAGCGTTATGATAACCTGTTGAAAGTACCCTGCGTCAGCAGTGTTCAACGGTCGCTGGAAATCTGCAGGGCAGCCCGCAAAAGTGGCAGGCTTTCAGAGTTCGAAGTTGTAATTACCCTGTTCAGGGGATACGAGGACGAAGTCCCGTATATCTCCCGTGAATGCAACGATGTGGACCTGGTAATCCAGCAGGGTGTGCAGGGTGACATTCCCCCGCTGTCATGCAGCGAGTTAAAAAAGATCGCAGACCAGCTTAACAGGCCGGTCAGGATCAGGACCCGTGAGGGAGGTGAAATTTCGTATGAAGGTAGTAGGGATCGTTGGATTGCCAGCGAGCGGTAAGGGAGAATTCTCACGGATCGCGGTTTCGATGGGCATTCCCGTGATTGTTATGGGTGATGTGATCCGAAAGGCAGTACAGGATGCCGGCCTCCCGCTGACGGATAAGAACCTCGGTGAAACAGCCGGGCGGATCAGGGCTGAAAATGGCATGGACGCGATCGCCAGGCTGTGCGTACCTGAAATCAGGGCCCAGGATGCCCCCCTGGTGATTGTTGATGGGATCAGGGGTGATTCAGAGGTCCGGGTATTCCGGGAGAGTTTCCCTGGATTTGTTCTTGTCAGGATTGATTCACCATTCGCAACGCGTCTTGGTCGTATCGCAGGCCGGGGACGTACCGATGACAACCTTGATGAGGACGCATTAAAGGCCCGGGACGAGCGCGAAAAGGCATGGGGACTCTCGAAAGCCCTGGAGGGAGCGGATTACCGCATTGACAATGACAGCAGCCTGGAGTCCTTCATACGGCATGTTATGGGACTCCTCGAAAAAGTACAGGAGTCGCCATGAGTATTACCCCGTATTTTTCTTCGTCTGCAAAGGTCTGGGACTCGTTTGAATGGGTGTACGGGATCCCGGATGCAGGGTACAGCGGTTGGGAGATCGTTGCAGACGGCCGTTACCGGCTCGATAACCCGGACAACAGGAAGGAGATCCGTGAAGCGATCGCGAGCACCGGCCTTGGGATCACGGTCCACGCACCCTACGGGGACCTGAACCTTGCCACCCTGAACCACCCGATATGGGAGGAATCCATCAGGCAGGTCTGCGTCTGCGTGACGAACGCAGCTGAGTTCACGGACCGGGTGACCATCCACCCCGGCTACCTCTCCCCGGTTGGAAAACTCCTCCCTGAAAAAGCATGGCGGCTCCAGAAAGAGGCCCTGGTCCGGATCGGGAAGGTCGCAGCCGGATGTGGTGTAATTGCCTGCCTCGAAAACATGATCGGGGTCAGGGAGTTTCTCTGCCAGAGGCCCGAGGAAATCCTCGGGATGACCGAAGGTATCGAAGGGATCGGTATCACCATTGATTTCGGGCACGCGAATACGGTCGGGCGGGTGAAAGAGTTTTTACCCCTCTTACCGCACGCAAAACATCTCCATATCCATGACAACCAGGGAGTATCGGATGAACATATAGCACTCGGGACAGGGACAATACCATGGGACATCGTCGGCCCCGCAGTCCGGAAGTCCTATAACGGTGTCGCCGTGGTAGAAGGGAAGTCCCTCGAAGAAGGAAAAAAGAGCCTTGCGGTATTCACGAGGTGGTTTGTATAGCCGGCGAGACATTGCAGGTCTATTTCCTTGGCACTGCCGGGGCCCTTCCTACCCCGCAGAGGAACCCCCCCTGCTTCATGATCAGGAGAGGGTCTGATACCATTCTCTTTGACTGCGGGGAAGGTGCCCAGCAGCAGATGATGAGGGCGAGGACCGGTTTTACCGTAGATGCTATTTTTATCACACACTGGCACGCCGACCATTTTCTTGGTATCATCGGCCTCGTGCAGACGTTGTCATTCAACGGGCGGAAAGAACCACTGACCATCTATGGCCCGGCATGGGTGCACGAGTTTGTTACGGAACTGCGTCATCTCTGCCGGTTTAACGTGAAATTCCCTGTCCTGTCAGAAGAGCTCGCACACGGGGTTTCCATACCGTTTGAAGGGTACCAGGTACGGGCGTTTGCAACAGATCACGGGATGGAGAGCCTCGGGTATGCCCTCGTTGAAGAAGCGAGGCCCGGCCGGTTCGACCGGGAACGCGCCATTGCACTCGGGGTACCGCCGGGACCCCTCTTCGGGCGTCTCCAGCGGGGTGAACCTGTGAGTGTTATGAAGGATGGTGAAACGGTCAGCATCACACCCGAACAGGTGATGGGTCCTCCCAGGGCCGGGAGAACGGTGGTGTACACCGGGGACACGAGACCGGTGGTTAAAGATCTCCTGTCTGTAGTGGACCATGCTGACCTTCTGATCCACGATGCGACGTATGACGATGCCGCACTGGAACGGGCACGGGAGGTCTTTCATTCAACTTCGGGTGAGGCGGGTGACATTGCAGGGAGGCTTTCTGCAGATACGCTGGCACTCGTGCATATCAGCTCCCGGTATACCAGTACAGCAAGTCATATCAGGGATGCAGCGAAAAGGTTTTACGGTAAGGTAATTGTCCCTGACGATCTGGATATGTTCGAAATACCGTTCAGGGGATAAAGCTGTTAACTGATATCCGAAAATTTGCCGGCACTGCACCGGGACCTGCAGGATTGGAATAACGAGGATTGCGCATGGAAAATAACGAAGAAATAATTGTATACCGCCTTGGTGCAACGTGTGACCTTGGTGATGTGGAAGAAGGGAAGACATATGCAGGGCGTGTGCAGGGATTTGCCACGTTTGGGACGTTTGTCCAGCTGAATGACCGTATAAAGGGGCTCGTACACAAGAGCAATGTAAAGACAGACCATAAGGAACGTGAAACGATACTTGTCCATGTCAGGGCAATCAGGAGCAATGGCAATATTGACCTTGAAGAGGTCGTCATCCCGGTATACCAGGTGCGTGCTATTGAAAAGAAGAGTACTGCGGTGCTCCTTGCAGAACTGGGCAAAAAAATAGGGCGGACCGTACGGATCGAGGGGGAGATCGCGCAGGTCAAACAGACCAGCGGACCAACGATCTTCACCATTGTTGATGAGTCAGGGACTGAAAATGCGGCAGCATTTGTAGAGGCAGGAGTCCGTGCGTACCCCGAGGCAGAGCTCGGTGACCTGGTCCGGATTGTAGGCGAGGTAATGCAGCGGAATAACCAGCTGCAGATAGAAGTTGACTCCCTGTCCGTCCTCACCGGCCCGGATGCGCAGGAAGTCAGGGAGCGGATTGACAAGGCGCTGGAAATACGTTCAGAACCGGCGGATATTCCACTCCTTGTCCCAAGCCCGGTCCTTGAGAAGCTCAGGCCGGCGATGCGGAACATCGCAAAGATCATCCGGCGTGCCGTCTTCACGTCCCAGCCTATTATTCTCCGCCACCATGCGGACGCAGACGGTATCTGTTCCGCCGTGGCAATCGAGCAGGCAGTTACTGCACTTATCAGGGAATCGGGAGGAGATTTCGATTCGGATTACTTCCTTTTCAAGCGGGCGCCATCAAAAGCCCCGTTCTACGAGATAGAGGATATCACGCGTGACCTTGATTTCTCACTGAAAGACCATGTCCGTTTCGGGCAGAAAATGCCCCTTATCCTCCTCACCGATAACGGGTCAACCGAGGAAGACCTGCCAGCCTACCGCATGGCACAGGTCTACGATCTCCCGATTGTCGTTATTGACCACCACCACCCGGATGAAATCGTCGACCAGTTCCTGATCGGGCATGTGAACCCCTACCATGTCGGGGGGGATTTCGGTATCACGGCCGGGATGCTCGGGACAGAAGTGGCGCGGCTTATCAATCCCTCGGTTGAATTGAACATTCTGCATATCCCCGCAATTGCAGGTGTGGGTGACCGGAGTGAGGCACCGGAACGTGCGTTGTTCCTTGACCTGGTAAAGGACTCCTACACCGAGGACGAGTGTAAAAATATCGCACTTGCGTTGGACTACGAGCAGTTCTGGCTCCGGTTTAATGACGGGCGCGAGCTTGTCAAGGATATCCTGAACCTGACAAACAACCCCGAACGGCACAAGCGCCTTATTGAACGACTGGTTGAAGGTGCGAACCTGATGATCGAGGACCAGATGAATGCAAGTATGCCTCACGTGAAGGAAAGGGCGCTGAAAAATGGTGCCCTCTTATTCCTGCTCGATGTCGAGATACATGCCCACAAGTTTACCTTCCCGCCCCCGGGCAAGACNTCAGGTGAAGTGCATGACAGGCTGTGCAGGCAGCATGCAGGTAGTCCGGTTGTCACGATAGGGTTTGGCCCCGACTTTGCAGTCCTGCGTTCAAGGGGTGTAATGATGAACATCCCGAAAATGGTCAGGGAGCTGAGGGATGAGCTCAAGGGTGGTGGCATCAGCGGCGGTGGCCACCTCGTGGTAGGGAGTATCAAGTTCGTTGAAGGCATGAGGAACGAGGTGCTCGAGGCGTTGGTTGCGAAGATCGCTGAGGCCTCAACCGGTGCATAAATCCCGGATATTTTTTTTTATTTTTCGGTACTGTTGGAATCTGCATATTTTAAAAAAAGAGAAGACACGTAGACAGGAGGGGGTTTCACCCCCTCCCTGCCCCCCCCAGTAGATATCCATAGGCAGGGTTGAATGGGGTATTAAAGAAAATTTCAGGGATTTAGAGATCATTCCCTATCCGGCCGGGGTTGCCAAAGCCGCGGGGCGGAACCCTGGAGGGTGACTAAATTTTAGAATTACCCAATCTGCGAGATAAATTTAAGAAGATTTCAACAAAACCATTTTTCCATTGTTTTATCTCACTGTCTTCTCTTCATCCCGTTAACAGGAGTAACGGTTTAATACCGTAATTGTTGACTCCCACGCCCCTGCATGTCCGGTACAAAAGTCTTTAAAATTCGTTCTTTGTCGAAGTACTGTTCATAAAAGACTCAAAATAGTGGGAAGAAAAATAGTTATTTATATATAGGAGAGGAATTTATAGCTCAATATCTCTGGAGGTGAGAGATTCATGTCGTCAACAAGACGCATCGCCGATAAATACAACGAGACCCAGGCGCGAATTATTGCCTGCCTGAACTCGGGTGTCACCAAAGGCAAACACTACTTTAAGTCAAAATATATCGCGAAGGAGCTCGGCCTGTCTTCAAAGGAGGTTGGCACTAATATGGCAATTCTCTCGGAGATTTGCCAGGAGCTTTCAATTATCCGCTGGAGCTATTCGAACAGCACGACCTGGATGGTTAAGTCACGGTCGGCATACTAATAAATTAGTATAACTATTTTTCTTGCTATGACAAAGGTTGCAGAACTTGAATCAAAAATTGAGTTCATTGCTGATATCAATGAATGTAAAGACTGCCTCATGTCCCAGGATGCCACATCTACCGACCCGGCGTGCCTGTGGTTCAATATAGACATCCTGAAAGGTCACAACCTCAGGGCCGGGGACCGTGTCCGAATAACCGTTGAAAAAATCGACGGGTAATCTCCAACATCCCCGATATTATGCCACGGCGAACTCCAGCCATAAATGGCCAGCCCGGTCTTTCCAGGCGGACAATAAGGTAGATATGGGATATTGACGAATGAGTATGAGTGCGGGGCCATAGGGTAGCCTGGAATCCTAGGAGACTGGGGGTCTTCTGACCTGCGTTCAAATCGCAGTGGCCTCATTTATCTTATTTTCTGAAAGTGCTGCAGGGTTTTTACGCATGAAACTTGATGACCGGTGTTTTGACTGTCTTCTCTCACGTGTGGCCCTTGAATGTAAGCTTTCGTCCGCAGGGCCTGACCTTACGGATAAGACGGTACGTGCATGTGCGGACCTCCTGTCAGAGATCCGTTACAACCCGGTAAGCCACCCGCAGATTGCGAGTGCCATCCACCGGCATGCCTACGGGATGCTGGATAACCCGGACCCGTTTAAGGAGTTGAAGCAGCAGAGTAACCTTGAAGCATTGTCAGTCTGTCAACGNGTAAAGCCTATGCTCCGGAGCTTCCGTGACCTCGTCCTGGCGAGTATCATCGGCAATACGTATGATTACGGGGTAAAAACGCACCAGGTAACAGAAAATTTCGATGAATTTTTCAGTACGATGTTCTCGAAGGGCCTGACTATCGATGACACAGACAGGATACTGCCGCTGACAGAGCGTGTTGTCTATTTTACTGATAACTGCGGGGAGATCGTGTTTGATCGCCTGCTCCTTGAATATCTCCATGCGAACGGGTCTGATATCACCCTCGTTGTCAGGGACGCACCGATCTTGAACGATGCTACTCTCGAAGACGCTGAGCAGTTCGGTCTTGGGGAATTTTCAACCACGATCACAACAACCGGGTGCGGGACTGAGCTGGGAATCCGGCTCGACCTCTGCCCGCCACTCCTCAAGGGGGCTCTAAGGAATTGTACACTAATTATATCAAAGGGAATGGCAAATTACGAGTCACTCTCCCTTGAAAAGGACCTCCCTCCTGTTGCCTATCTCATGTCCGTCAAGTGTGAACCCATTGCTGATGATATCGGCGTACCGAAAGGTTCTCTCGTCGCAAAACTGTGCATGTAATTTTTTTGCAATCTGCAAAAATACACGGAAAAAAAGGTTACGTTGATTTAGTAACCCATGGCATTTGAGGGGGCCATCCCTGACATGAGTGCGATCACAAGCCATCCGACAATCAGGATCAGGATTACAAATATAATGACCAGTGCAAGGANATAGGCAAGAATAGCTTTTCCGGTCGTTATTTCGTGCAGCTCCCGNAGACCGATTACNGTNAGGATGATAGCCCATATTCCCCCGATTAACAGGCCGATAACCGGGATCCACCCGAGCAGGAGGAAGGGTGTCGAACCATAGATGGCGGCCTTTTCGGTCTGCATAATATCCTTCCTGCCCCCGGCGATATACACAAAGATGTGAAGCCAGAGACCCCATATCAGGATGAGGAACAGCCAGGCAATTATCACACTAAAAAAGACCGTGATAAAAACGACAACAGGGTCTGCTACTCCCAACCCCATTTTCATCATAGAAGGGATTGGGTTCTTCATAATCCCTGCAGCGCTGATGATTGCACTTAATAATCCGTAGAAGATGAGGAGCACGACAAAATAAGCCAGTACCGGGACCGCAGTATCTCCCCTGGATTTCCGGAATGTTTCAACAGGGCTGAGCAGGAACCCCTTAATTTTTTCCATTACCTGGTTAATCATACAACAGATCTGTACGATAGTCAGTTATTTAAACTAACCGGGATGCTCTGTTTTAAAATCTGATAAAAAATCGGGGTTATTTTTAAATCCTACAAATTATTTTCTGTCTTTTTTCCAGGATACCCCCTGTGCAATGAGGATATTCATGGAATAGCTCTCCCTCTCTGTAATATCACCACGGATCTTTCAGATATGAAGGAGGTACGGGAGTGCTACCAGTGAAACGAGGATCACCAGCATGATGGTACTGATGGAAGTGGCAACAAAGGTCGCATATTTTTCAACTTTCCTGCCATCAAACAGTCTTTCAACACCCTCTTTTAAGATATAGCCCCCATCCAGCGGGACCATCGGGATCGCATTGAATATCCCGACATTGATGTTGATCCAACCGCACCAGAAGAGCAGGTGCACAGCCCCCCAGAATATCCCGGGATATGGGACCGTATAATACCCGGTATCCGGTGTATCAAAGGCAAGGACCCGAAGATACTGGCCCCCGGCTGTCATATCAAAGGGTACACTGATGAGGCGGAGGAACCCTATCGGGGAGAACATGTTCCTGACGGTATCGATCACCGGTCCACCATCGTAGTAGAATACACCCATGAACCCTGAGGCATGTGTCCCTAGTTCCGCAGGCCAGGCGGAGAGATTGAGGGTATAATCTTTGATAGTACCGTCTTTCTGTATTTGCAGCACGGTTGTATCACCGGGATGGGAGGTGTTGAGGATCGCACTGACTTCATCCCTGGTAGCCACCGGGACTCCGTTCACGCCGATAATCAAAGAGTCCTGCGGCACTCCGGCACTGAATGCTGAATAATTCTGGTAGACACCATGAACGACCGGGGCATTGGTGGGTACGGCTGCCCCCATTACAAAAATAAGGAGGACAAAACAGATCATCCCGACGACAAGGTTATTCATGATACCTGCGCCGAACATCCTCATTTTTGGCATCCCTTTGGCCTTATCGAGTTCCTCCTCATCGGGTTCCACAAAAAAACCGATTGGGATAACTGCGATGAGTGCCCCGATACCCTTTACCTTGATGTTTTCGACCCGGCAGAGAATGCCGTGGCCAAATTCGTGGACAGCGATTGTCAGGACGAATGCAAACCAGACTGCAAACGTTGAGGGCACATACTCGTTGATACCCGGCAACAGGAGGATATTCTGGGGTTTGTAAATCCCTGTCGGTTCCGGCTGGAGCACCAGGGTGTATTGCAGGGCAAAGAAAAGCAGGAATGTAATAAGGACTGAGACCAGTACCACAATGATAACGCCGATTGATCCATAGATACGAAGGATCGGACTTACCCGGGTGAACCAGTCAAAAAATGCAGTTTTACTGCTCTTAATAGCCATTATCGGGCCATAAAATGCAATATGGTCCGGGAATAGTTTTTTTGTATAGATAATAATAGCCACGGCTGCATAGATAGCGACCAACAA
>JGI20214J51650_10002693_pt1 | contig 11176 bp, 13 predicted proteins | sample WetSurMetagenome_FD_51650 | JGI IMG/M metagenome (IMG submission 51650)
TTCAATGTCTCAACAACTGACCCGAATGCAGGATTCATCTATCCTGACGACTACCAGCCCAGAGTCATATTCGGGGATTACCCGTATAAATTCAATATCACNCTGAGAGATGTGCAAAGAGATAAGATCTACTCAGTGGGCGAAATTCTCCCGGAAGATATGGGGGACNGCGNNTCCCGGCTGAGCGAATATGGGTACATNCGCCGCCTTGTCAAGATNAAATCCATAACCAATGCCACAATCAACATGAGCGAGAAAAAGAATTTTTATATGAACACAACCATGTCGGACCAGAATAACGTCACTACCCACACGTTTTCCATCCTGCTGAATGTATCCCGTCTGAAGGGGGGGATAGAGAATCCGGCACATCCGGTGGATGCATCGCGTGCCCACGATCCGGCATACATTATCGATCCGACCCGGGATCTGACAATCGTCAACGTGACAAATATCAATAAAAAGCTGAACATAGACCAGCAGACCAGCACGATAATATCCCTGATGAATATCTCAATGAACTATCTGGATCCTTCCACTCGTTCGATGACGAAAGTCNGGAACCTNTATGATATGGAAATCGATGGCGTTCCCNATTCGAGTACGGAATATATTTATAATGATCCCTATGGCTTTCCCGTGGCGGACAATATCTCCCTTGTCCTGCAGCCAACGGATATCGGCGCGGTTTCAGGTCTGTCAAATAACCCGGTCTATCTCAACATGACCTTCGAGCTGAGTAACCCCAGTGCGTTTTTGAATAACTCGGGTACCAAACCATTTGATTATAATTATGACCCGACAAATGTGACACAATCGACACTCCATGATGGTATTCTCGAGGTGGCAATTTGGTAAACGACCAGGGCCAGTTATATACGATTGAAGCGGTTGCCGCAGGGCTCATCATGCTCCTTACCGCCTACGTTGCGGTAAGTTCCACGTCGGTTTATACTTCCGGCGACGCCCATATCAGCGATATGCAGCTGGAAGTGGTGGGTTATGACGCACTCCATATGATGGATATACCGCCGAATATCACGGTAACAAAAAGTCCGCTGCAGCAGATCGTCGAAAGCAACCCGCCGGATGGTATCAGATTCGGGGATATGTTCGACAAGATTGTCAATAACAGGACGAGTCTTTCCAAATCCGATCGTATCCATTTCAATGCATCTTATACATACCGGAAATCTGACGATTCAATCCAAATTGAATACCTCAACTCCTCCCGCTTCCTGACGGGAGGGGAACACACGGTCAGGGCAACGAAGTGGGTAATTGTCCAGAAGAATTTGCCGGGTTCTGGTCCTGCCAGTAATTCGAACCGTGCCGTTCTCGTGGAGGTGTTATTATGGCGAGACTGAAAGATGATGCACAATGGATTGTCCTGATGGGATTTCTGGTCAGCTTCGGGCTTTTCTTCCTTGCAATGGTTATCAACCAGTCCACGGTGGTAGGCCAGACGACTGCGGAAAGCGCTATCGAGTTTCCCAAGAATGATATCAGGGATGTGAGAGGGGCCTTAATCTACAGTTTGAGTAATGGTACATCCAATGTTGATGAGACCAATTACCCCAACAATTTTGTAGGTCGCGATATCACAGTCCTTTCACTGTCACGGAAAAATGCAATCGCTCATGTGGACAATATCATCGCGCCGGATCCTCCTTTCACAGATACTGCGAACATGACGATCCATTTCAACAACGGAGTTACCGATTATTATGAGAACTGTTCAAACTGGACGGAACTTTAAGAGACCGGAGAAGGATACCGCAGCGGCAACCATGATCGAATATGTCATGGTAAGCGGCATCTGCATGGGCCTGATGATCGTCCTGATGCTGCTGATCAATACCAACCTGATGGAAGGCCCGGCAAACCGCCTGAGTTATGTTGCGTTCACGGATATCGGCAATGGTCTTTCAACCCGGATTGTCGATGTGTATGCTCTCGCACCCACCGACGGGTATATATCAACCAGTTTCGATATCCCCGATGAAATTGCCAACAGGGATTATTTTGTCAGGGTAGGAACGCAGGCCAATTCGTTCAACCCGAATGTAAGAGACCAGTATATCTCAGTATCCCGCGACTTCCTTGAAACCAGGATCGCAATTGCCGGTATCGGTGCATCCCGAGGTGTTACGGGAAACACCACCGGGAGAGGTATCAATAAAATCGCATACAGCTCAGGGGGGTTCTGATAATGATTATCCAGAGAAACCTACATTACGAAAGCGGCGTTTCTGAGGCAATCGGGTTCCTGCTGATGTTCACCATAGTCATCCTGGGCATTGGCCTTGTTGCCCTGTACGGACTGCCAATGCTCCTGCAACAGCAGTCAGGTGCTGATGAGAAGATCATGGAAAAAAACATGATTGTCCTGCAAAACGACTTCAAGAGTATTGTGTATAAAACAATCCCGTACAAGGAAACCTCGATGAAGATCGCGAGCGGCGCCCTGTATGTCTATAAGGGCGGGACAACAGGACCAAAATTCAGTATCGGCAGCAGTTCGGGGGGGAACGAATATCTGCAGCCGTTGGACCCCTTTACCCCGGTTCCGACCGGGGACTTGCGATACCTGTCAAGCCAGTCACAGAACCAGGTATCGCTCCAGAACGGTGCNGTGGTCATGCGCGACAGCTCCGCTTCCGGTTCCGTCATGCTCGCCCAGCCCCGGTGGTTTTACGATTCAGCCACGCAGACACTCGTTATTAATATCATAACCGTGAACAGCAGCTCGGTCATGTCAAGAGAAGGGATAGGCACCGTCCAGATGGAATTGGGACAGTCACCGGATTATCCGACAGATTACAAGTATCTTACTTCAACCACAACCCCCGCACTCAGTTCTTCCACCGTATATGTGACATATACCCCGGACTCGGGACAGGACTACTCCACAGCATGGGAAGATTATTTTGTAAATACCATGAAAATGGATTGTTCATTGACAGCAACGACTCCACCAACGCTGAACTGTCACACAACAGCCTCCTCTCCAGTATCTGCACTCGTCATCAAAAGAACTGATATTATCATCAGATCCGTCTGATCCGACCATTCCTTTTTTTTAAAACAGGTTAAAGGTAATTATTCCGCCGGAGCCACTCGACCTGCNGGCCGGTGTACCGGTATATGATATCGCATTTCTCGTCCTGGAATGTCCAGGGAATCACGATCAGGATGTCGCCCTCGCGGATCCAGACCTTCTTCTTTATCTTTCCCTTGATCCTGCCCATGCGGGTCACCCCGTCAAAGCCGCGGACCCGGATATGGTTTGCACCCATCATGAGTTCGGCACACCCGAACATCTCACGGTTCCGTTTCTGGGGCAGCTTTACCCTGACGACCTCGTCGCCCGGTGGTGCTCCCGGTTTATTGTCTGTCAGTACAACCTCTCCTTTTTCTGGTTTTTACGTGCTTAATTGTTGGTTTTTCAGAAAATATACTTAATCCCGTCCGGAAGGACGGAATACCCGTTTGGAGAGCAGGGGATGCGTGAATGTTCCATCACGAGAGGATGCCCGGTGCGGCAAGCAGGAGGATCAGCATCCCAACGCCAAAACAGGCGATCAGGATGCCGGAGATCTGGTTAACCCGCCGGAGATTTTCAATACTTAACCGGGACCGGACAGATCCCAGCGAACCGCAGAGAATGATCCACCATACAACAGAACCGAGAAAGACACCGGCAACAAAGGGGATTGCCGCAACGAGTGTCGTCCCGTGTGCCATGACGCCGAACCCGGGCAGGATGGTGATGAAAAAGATGATGGTAAGCGGGTTTGCTGCTGCTATCATGAAAAGCGAGAGATAGTCCCGGATGTACGATTTGGGATTTGTACCGTCACTGACCACGGCCGGGACGGACCGGAAGACCTGGATCCCAATGAGGACGAGCGCAACTCCTGCAACGAGACGGAATACTGACTGGTGATCGATAATCAGCCCGGAGACTGCGGTCAGGCCGAGGAACGCAACCGCAGCGTATAACGAGTCCGATGTGGCAACGCCAAACCCCGAAATAATNCCATGAAGACGCCCGTTTGCGACCGTGCGGTGGATGCACACAAGAGAGATNGGACCTACCGGTACGGCAATGGTGAGGCCGATGATGATTCCCTGGATAAACAGGTCTTGATCCATGCAGCACCGGGTTCTGGTACGTCTTATCGGGAGGGTCTTGATCCATGCAGCACCCGAGCGTGATCTTCGGCAGGTGTCAAGGGACGGGACTCCGTACTATCCTGTTGACTGTTCCCTGACATCAATGTTGCATTCTGAATCGGGGCCTGACAAAGCCGGCGGAGAAGGCCTGCACCTGCCGGTTCCGTCAGGTGAGTGCGGGAAGGGGAGGTATACCAGATAATTCCCGGGGTAAGGATCGGGCTGTACAAAAGATCTCCAGAATTTGTAGTACAACAAAAACCGTGATAGCTGAAGCTTTTTTTTCACTCAAAGTCACCCATTTCAGGCAATCGCACAAACAGTGCAGGTATATCATGACACCAGCACAAGCATGGACGGTCGTTCCGTTCCGGGACATGTCCGTCGACCTCCTCCGGGGTCTTGCCATCGCTATCATGGTCGGGGCGAACCTCATCCCGTTCCTGCTTGCCCCGCCGGCCCCGTTCTTGCTCCGGGTCGTTGCATCGGTTGCCGCCCCGCTCTTCATCTTCCTCTCAGGGATGATGGTCGCACTTTCCTTCCGGCTGAAAAAACATACCTTCTCCTATTTCCTCCTCCGTGGCGGATTTGTCATCCTGCTCGGGGCGCTCCTTGACCTGCTGACCCGGGGGATGGTCCCGTTCCTGGACTTCGATGTCCTTTACCTTATCGGGATCTCCCTGCCAATTGCGTACCTGTTCCTGAACCTGAACCTGCGCAAACGGGTGCTGGTCCTCCTGTCCATCGTAGCGATGACGCCGTTTGCGCAGGTGTTTTTCGGGTACAGCGGTCTCCCGCTCTCTGTACCGGTAATACCGGTACTCTATGGTTCCGTACTGCCATCAGTAACCGACATCCTCCGCCAGTGGCTGATCGAGGGTTGGTTCCCGATCTTCCCGTGGCTTGTAATTGCCCTTATCGGGGCCCATGCGGGCACCTTCCGCTGGCAGGAGAACGGGATCCGGTCCTTTGCTGACCGACTCATGGCCTTGCTCGGAGGGGGAGCACTCGTTATTGGCGGCGCCCTGTTCTGGTACGTCCTGCCGGGATCCCCCCTTACACCCCACGGTTACGTGGAACTCTTCTATCCCCCGACCCTGGAGTTCCTGCTCTTCATCACCGGCCTCACATTCTGCCTGTTCTCAGCAGCGGACTTCCTCGTGACCTCCCGCTGGCACTTCTGGCCCCTCCAGGTGCTGGGGCAGTGCTCGCTCGCGATCTATAGTATCCATACCATCATCATCGAGCTGTGCATCCAGCCGCTGCAGCTCCAGGTGCCCCTCCCGCTCTACCTGGCCGGTTATTTCATCTTCATCACTCTGATGATAGGGATTGCCTGCATGATCCGGTCCATCCGGCTCAGATTGAAACATCCCCCGTTCATCATCCGGGTCCTTATCGGGAGCTGATCCATTCCTCCCCCATTGGGAAGAAGATACGGAATAACTGCAAAAAAATTTTCATTTATCACCGGGTTTATGCAGATCCCGCGGGGATACCATACAGGGAAGTGATACTATCATATCAACAAGAACCGGTGCAATCCTTGTCTGCGGGATCGTCGTCCTTCTCGCTTCATGCCTGAATTACCGTGAAACTGCCGACCTGTCCTTCGGGACGGATCTCATGTTTCTTTCCGCAGTCCTGATCTTCATTGTCGCCGCTATCCTGTTCAGACAGGAAAACCTGCAGTCTTTATGAAATAGTACGGGAAACCGATACAGGTCAGATGAGAGCAGTAACCATTTACGGCCCTCATCAACGGGCTCAGGGTCCCGGACCCTGCCGGATTTCTGGTTGCGCTCCGGTTCATGGCACTGATTGGCATTGGCTTCACAGCGTTCGGGATCGCTCTTGCCTCCCGCATGGAGGACGTGACCGGGTTCCAGCTGATCATGAATTTCGTCATCTTCCCGATCTTCGGGCTTTCGGGCGCACTCTACCCTATCAGCTCGCTACCCGCATGGATCGCGCCCCTTACACTCATTGACCCCTGACATATGGTGTGGAAGGCATGCGGTACGGCCTGACCGGGATCTCGCAGATCAATCCCTGGGTCTGTTTTGCAGTCAGCGGGGGNTTNTGCATTGCAACAGCGGTTGCCGGGGCATACCTGTTCCGGAAGATCACATNAGGGGAAGACAAAACCGGGAGTGCCAGNCAATGCATCCACGAGAGAAATCAGTCCGGGATGAGCTGCCGGACNGAGGATACAGAAATAAACCCCGTACAAGCCGAGGGGACTGCATACGGATCAGCAACCGTCAGCCCGACGGGATCACTGCGATCATTTCTTCTGCTGCATCGATTCAACTTCGCTCATGAGCGTTAATTTTAGCTTGTCCACGGCTTCATTCAGATCATGTGTGGTTGTAATGGTGAACGAATTATCGCTCCTGGGATCGTGATAGTTCACGGTATACTCGATCTGCCCGTCCTTTGTCTTTTTCGGTTCGATAATCAGCTTTGGCATAATGGTTCAGGAAATATGGTATCCTCGTTCTTCATCTGCCTTGTGTAAACCTGATCAGTAACAACTATATGGAATCCGCTGAAAAACAGTATACCGCAAACGGTATCAGCGGGCTCGTAGATCAGGGGTAGATCGTCACGTTTGCAACGTGAAGGCCACGGGTTCAAATCCCGTCGAGTCCATTCCTTTTTCCGGATTGTTTTCCCACGACCGTAAGGTCTTGTCGGGTTCGAAGGGCAAAGCCTGAATGTTCATCAGAGCCACGAGCATGAGAATGTTGAAGGTCATCAGATCCGAAGCAGGAGAAGACCATCAGGTCTTCGACCGGACGCACAGGAGTTCTTCAAGCCTCCCGCGATTTGATGGGTTCAAACCCCGCCGGGTTTATTCTTTTTTCATTTCCGAGAGTTTAACAGAGTTCTTTGAAATCAACTCACTGAGCCACGCGAAGTGAGGGGATAAGGAATCTCATCAGAGTTCTCCGAAATCCAGGAGGTTCATCAGAACCGCGAGGACAGGAAGAAGATTTCAGGCTCCTTCGAAAATATTCCTGTCAGGGTACCGTGTCAGCCCGATAAAATCAATCGACCCAGTCGAGGAGATGGCGGGGCTTATCCTGATCTTCCCGTGCAATGAGCTTCCGTTTGACGTTCTTTACCGCCTCTGTTGCCGGTGACGGGTGCTGTTCAAACTGCCCATAGTCCATGTAGTCATGGGTGATCCGATCCTGGATACCCTCACCGATTTCCTGGAACGGGGCGGGGGGTACTTCCTCGCCGACAGCGGGTGCTGCCGGTTCAGTGGTGCGGGCAGGATCCTGAAGCCTGGCCGGCCCGGGTTCCCCATCACGTACCGGTTCGATCAGGCTCAGCGGTGGGGGAGCCACACAGTGGATAGGAGGCAGATTGCCGGAAGCATTCATCGGTGTGTACGCCATCCCTGACCGTGAGAGCAGGAAATCAATGAAGTCTTCTGTCTCCTTCCGTTGTTCAGGGGAGAGCCGGTCAAGCTTGCTTTCCAGGGATTCCATGGGGTACACCCATCATTCTTACTCAGATGTCTCTCGTTTATGGTATTTAAGAGACGTCAGTTCCGGACCCGCTATTCCCATCGGTGCTGGTAGCCCCGCTTCTGCACGGGCGTTCCGTCAACAGTTACGGTCTTCTCCGGAACTACCGTCCCGATCACGGTTGCCGTAACACCCTTGACCGGGTATCTCTCCGGTGCAATGGTGAAGATCAGCTCGTAGTCCCCGCCGCCATAGAGGGCCAGTTCGTATGCCTGTTCTGCGGGGATTCCTTTCGGGAGTGGCAGTTTTGCCGAGTCAAGGGCAAACCCGCAGTCATTTACGCTCATCAGGTCGTAAAGGGAGAGCGCGATCCCGTCGCTGTCGTCCATCATCGCGCTGACGCCGGCCTTCCCGAGGAGTTGTCCCTCCTCTACCCGCGGCTGCGGTTCGAAGAGCGCCTTCTCGAACTGGTGATAGCCATCGATCCATGCCTGTGCCTGCCCGGGGGTCCCGGTAATACAGACCAGATCGCCCGGCCAGACACCGGTCCTCCGGGCAATATCCCGCCTGCTGACGAGGCCGAGACCGGTGGTCACGACCGTCAGCTCGCCATGCCGGTCGATATCGCCACCGACGATCTCTGCACCGAACCTCGTGCAGCAGTCTTTTGCGCCCTGCATCACCCCGGCAAGACACTTCCAGTCATCGAGCCCGACCGCGATGAGCAGGTATTTCGGTGCCGCACCCATGCTCGCAATATCCGAGAGGGTGACCGCGGCACTCATCCAGCCGGCCTGCCAGTCGGTCATCCCCGGGACAAAATCCGTGGTGCGGTGGAGCATGTCGGTCGTTACGACCATTACCTGTTCTCCGCAGGGGATTTCTGCACAGTCATCAAGGCACTTATCCTTTCCCACGATCCCCATTACCACGTTCAGGAGCTCCCGGTCATCCACCCTTACGCACCTCCTTACCCCGTTCGCTTTTGTACTCCTTGAAGATGTGCTCGATCATTTGGGACTTCTTCTCCCGCTCGTGCTTCTCCTGCTGGCCCTGCCATTCCCGGAGAGCCGATTCGAGGGTCTCTTTTGCGGCAAGTCCCTGCTTTCCCCTGACCTGGACGCCTGCCTGTGTATCGGAGAGCAGAGGAATGCCTGCCTCCCGGAACAGCGGCAGCATCTGGGGGTCCCCTGCAGTAAGGACGCCGGCTGAGGCGATCACCGCCTTCACCCGCAGGTCCGCAAGATCCCTCACAATGGTGCGTCCATAACCATCCGTCCGGATCACGAAGATGATGTCCCCCTCCTCGATCCCCACATCCTCTGCCAGTCGCCGGAGCCCGTCCTTTGTGAGTGTATCCATCACCTTGACGGGGATGACTTCCCCTTCCATGGACAGTTCAGCAAATTTTTTTATCCGGGCAAGGCGTTTTACGAGGTTCCGGTTATGCCGCTCCTCCTTTCTGAGCCTTTTTTTCAGGCTCTGGATTACTGCATCTTTTTTTACGATATCGGTATCTTTTGCAAGCTCGGCGTCCCGGGTGGTGCTGGCATTCCGGAGCCGGGCCTGAAGGCGGTGGATCTCGTACTCCTTTCCCTTGACCTCTTCCTGCAGCTCGGAAACAAATGCGCGGAGGCGCTTCACCATCCCATCCAGCACCCGCACGCGTTCATCATGCCGGCCACTATCAACCGGCACGGGCATGATTTCAGCCGCTTCCGGTTCCCGTACCGGCACTTTCATCTCCCCAAGGACAGAATCAAGAGACTGGCCGCGGATGACCCGGGCACGAACCTCGTCGAGGTCATGCCCCGGCGGGATGCGTTTTATGAGATTCTGGAACTTTTGCCGGTACTGGCGGTATGCGTCCAGTGCCGCCGAGAGTGCGTCCCGCTCGTGATCATTGGCATACTCGAATGGTGCGGTATGCTCTACTTTTGTTTCCACGCTGACGTCCTGTTTTGGCACGAATGCGATGGCGGAAAATGCCCGGCGGATCTTCTCCACTGAATACGGCATCTCCTGCACGTCGGTTGCAATAACCAGCGGCTTTCCCACCTTATACAGGGATTCGATCACATCTGACATGGTCATCTGCCGGGAACTTGCCAGGTGAAGCAGGTTTCCATCGAGATCCAGTGCGGCAACAGCAGTTGTCGTGCCGGGATCGATACCAACGATCAGGTAGCGGGGTTTGACGGAGAGGGGGCGGAACCGGATACGTTCGAGCCGCTTCCCGTGGATCCGCACCTGCACGTCAGCCCCGCGGTAGGTCGGTACCGGTACCTGGTCCCGGGTTGCGAACACCCGGAACGCCACCCGGCTGCACCCGCCAAACGCTTTTGTCTCCTTCTTCTCGTACCGGAGACCAGCCGCGACAAGGGCCATCTCGATCTCCCGGCCTTTCAGCTGTACGGCGCCATGCATCTTCCGCACGTACCGGTTCTGGCTCCAGCCGCCTTTTCCCGGGGAACGGTGGCGGCTCACCACTACCTCGCTCTCGTTTAAGAACGCTATTACTTCGGCACCCGCCCCGAGCGATGCCACCTGCGCTGTTGTACGGGCTTCGGCAAACGGGTCGAAACGATCGAAACTGATATTGAACCGGGCCGCGACCTTCCCGAGCGTCTCCTTGCGCTCGCCACCGGTCACCTGCACGAGGCGGGTCTGCGGTGGCAATCCCTGCAGGAAGAAGAAGAGTTCGCGCTGGTCGGCTGCAATCTCCTGCAGACTGTCCACGGCAAGGATATCCGGCTGTTCAGCCGTCAGCATCCGGAACAGGCGGAACATTGAGACCTCGCCCTCGCTCTCGATAATCCCGCCGTCCATCCGGACAAGAGCATACATCGGGCGGCGGGAACGGGACCGCACGGATCCTTTGATGATGTCGATACCAAAGACCTTCAGCCGGTCACGCATCGGATCGCATCCTCTCGGTCATAGGCTACCCGGTATTTTCTCTGGAAATACGCAAGGATATTGTCGATGTCCCGTTCAAGGATTGCCTGTGCATTCTGGTGGCCTGTCTCCATCCACTGAGGCCAGTCGATGAGGACGCATTTCCCGTCTTCCATCAGGATATTGTACTCGGAAAGGTCTGCATGGATGATGCCGGCATGATACGCCTTCCGGACATTATCGAAGATCTCATCGAGCACTTCCCCCGGCTCATCAAGCCGGTACCGGTTCAGGTTCTGGCCGCTGACAAGGGACATCACAACGGTATGCCGGTTCTGGTCGATGGGCAGGGGAACGCTGACGGAAGGGTGCAGGGTCTTGAGGGCAAGGTACTCCCGCTCTGCCGATTTCTTAGACGCGATCAGCCACGGGCAGTGCCCATCATCGGGCATGTATTCGCGGTTCAGCCGGGCGGAGGAGAATGAGCGCCCGCCCACGCGATGGAACTTGATCGCCACCGGCCCAAGCCCGAGGGCATCGTAGACAACGGACTCCTTGCCCTCGCCAATCTGGGTCCCGAGGGCGGATATGGTGCCTTTCCGGGTCAGGGTGGCAAG
>JGI20214J51650_10002694_pt1 | contig 11176 bp, 9 predicted proteins | sample WetSurMetagenome_FD_51650 | JGI IMG/M metagenome (IMG submission 51650)
GCACAGATCATTCTCTCCAACTGCATGGCCGTCAGCACGTTCGGGATTTTCCCCCAGCCGTATTCGGTCAGTGCGGATACATCGTACATGTCAAATCCCGTGGCCATGATGACAGCTCCCACATCGAGAACGATCTCCAGGTCCTTTTGCTCGTAGTTGACCGCTTTGGCCTTGCAAGTCTTTTGACAAACGCCGCATTTCTTTCCATTGAAGAGCCTGCAATGCTCGGGATCGATGACATAGGTGGAGGGAACGGCCTGCGGAAAGTACTTGTAAATAGCCTTTCTCTGGCCTAGGCCCATGTTGAATTCATCGGTGACTTTTGTAGGGCATTTTTCGGCGCACTCGCCGCAGCCCACGCATTTATCTTCCTCAACAAAGCGGGCCTTCTTGAGGATCCTGACTTTGAATTTGCCTTCCTCGCCCTGGATGTCAGCCACCTCGCTGTAAGTGAGGAGAGTGATGTTTTCGTGATTCGCGCATTCAATCATCTTGGGTGCAAGGATGCACATGGAGCAGTCATTGGTCGGGAAGGTTTTGTCGAGCTGAGCCATGCGACCGCCGATGCTTGGCCTCTTCTCTACCAGATAGACCCTGTTTCCCATGTTGGCGAGATCGATGGCGGACTGGATGCCGGCGATGCCGCCGCCTACGATGAGCACAGATTTCTGAGACAAGCTAAACACCTCCTTTGCCACACCGTTTGAATTTCTCTTCTCCTAGAATTATAAAAGCCCGGCTTCCAATCTCTTCTTCCAACAGGGGAGAGGAGTGAGCAGAAGCGCCGGGAGCCAGCTTGGTAACAGGGGTCTAGGCGGGGGGACCCGATTGCGGAAGGAGACCTGGGGGAACCTCTATGGCATCCTCAGGCCGGCAAGCGGAATCGCCCCTTGCCGACCGGTGTTACTCTGTCTCAAGCCCTCATTATGTCAATTCTGGTACATGGGGGCATTATGGTGGGTTAAAATCGTTCTGTCAAGTGAAAACAAATCTGGTNATAATTTTTTTGTCATTTAACAATTTGAAATNCATATCTATTTTATTTNGCATTTGTTCATNATGGTGAACGATCTCCNAACTCCCTGCTCTCTTTGAACATCCAAAAACAAGGTCCTGTTGGCCTATCCATTTGCCAATGGGGAGATAAACATCGGGTCGCCTCAGGGTTGGGATAGAGCTCTCCCTTTGTTGCATCCGGTTTCAGGGCAGGTTTCCAAGGGCTAGGGTTTGGTGTTACGGCGGGAGTAATGGCCGAAGAGCTGAAAGGCAATGTCTTTGAGCTCAGGAGAACAGGCTGCCTCCCCGCAAAACCGCTCTTTCCCCATGTCTTTCCAGAACGGGGGCATGTCCCCGGATCTGCTGCACATGCCGCCCGGCTGGTCGGCCACGGCGTAAAGGGTCTTCTTGATGCCTGCGTTGATGATCCGCGTGAAGCACATGGGGCAAGGCTCAAAAGAAGTGTAAAGAACCAGCCCTTCCACCCGCCTTGGATTCTGCTGTTTCCTGTTCTCGAACCGTTGACCTTTGATCTTATCTTCATACCGGTTCAGCAGATCCATCTCAGCGTGCATGTCACTGCGGAAGTGTGGAGTGTATTGCCTGTTGTGTCCGGTTTCCACAATTTCACCGGTACCTTCGCGGACCAGGCATGCGCCGACGCCCCCGTTTCCTTCCCGTCTCCCTGCAATTCCCTCACGAAGCGTCACAAGGACGAATTTGTCATCAGGATACTGAGGATCAGGGACATAGGCGTCGACACGCTTTTCAAGGTCTTCGAGGCCTGGAAATGGAAAGGGCATCTGCTGCTGCGTAGAAGCAGTCAAAGGGAAAAGGAGCAGACAAAGAAGCAAAGAGGCAACAGCAAACTTCCAACCGGAATGAGACTGGCGTTTCATTTGTGTGAACCTCCGAAAGAGACGAAGGACCAAGTGCACTTGTTTTCCATAAGCAGAGGAAAGCCCTTTTCTGTCATTCCCGTGAAGACGGGAATCCAGGTGAGGATATTTCAGCTGGACACCCGCCAGCGCGGGTCTGACGATCCTGACCATAGCTCAACTACCCCGCAGCTAGCTTCAGGATAGTTCATTTGAGGAGAAGCGGAAATCGTAGGCTCATCGACTCGATCTCATCCTATCTAGCTTCGCCGGCGAGTTAGGGTCATCCCAGGGCAGTCGGAATCTCACGACATGGCTGATCCCCCAGAGGCCTCGATCCGCGTAGTAGTCGTCCAAGCAGGCAAGCATGCGGCCCCCGGGAGCGCGCCGTCCGTTCATATCGTCCACCAGAAACATGGATCTTCCTGAATCGGTCAGAAGGATTTCCCTGGCTGCATAGAGAACGCGGTACCCGTCACAGGCCACCAGCATGAAGTAGTCCCGGGGCGTCACCGCGTCGAAGTTACGTAAGAGGAACTCCCTGAAGGGATACCCGGTAATAGTCTCCTGACCGAGAAAGCCACGGCCGTGACCCACCCGCACCCAGTTCCGTGTGGTGCTCCGAACCAGCCCGTCCCACACAGGCTCCCGCAGGCTTCCGCTTTCCACACAGACCACCCGGTCGCTTTCGCACTTCATTCCTTTTCGCCGCTCAGGGAACAGCCCTGGGGGCATGCTTACTTGCCTGAAGATCACACGGACAACGCCGTCCAGGTAACGCGTTGTATCCGGCTCCTGCGGGGCGATGAGGCGAAAACCCGTGAGCATCTCTCCAGGGGGGGAGAAGTCCGGTTTTTCCCTTTCTTTGGCCGGAAGCACGGGGACCCTGCTGTAGGCCAGCGTCACCGGCATGGCGTCGCCCGGCATCATCAGCTCCCCCCAGGAAAAATGCACCTGTTTGCCTTCTCCGGATTCAAAGGTCACGAGAAAGTCCAGAGGGTTGTCCGACGCTTCGGAAGAATAGGCCGGAGCGACACCTTCCAGGATGTTGTAAACCGGAATTCCGAGATACACGAAGATCCCCGTGAAGGAGCCCGCCGGCGACACCTCTTTGGTGCGGATACGTGTCGTCGCAAAGGCTCGGAGGGCTGAACTTCCAAAAGTGAAGTCCTTCTTCACATTGCCAGAGACTTCAATCTTGAAGTCCCCGGGCACAGCACTGTAAAGGGCAAGGGGGGTGGCCCCTGTGACAGTCACCGCTTCATAATAGTTGTGATGCAACTCCCGATAGCCGATGAAGACGAGCATCAGAACGACCACCAGCGCAGCGCCGACCAGAACCAGCTTCTTCTTCATATCAACAGACCTCTTCTTCACGAAGTTCCTCAAATCTGTTCGAACTGGTGTAAAAGGCCTTCCTCCCTCATGCAGAGCCTTTCCAGTAAACCAAGGCGGATCTCACCTCCTGGGGCCATACATACTTTTCGTCTCGGAAGGTGAGCCTGCTTTTCAGCAGATCCAGCAAAAAGGCGTCATGATCCGACGAGGACTCCAACGCAAAGCGGCGTTTGACCTCGGTCAAGGCATCTTCATAGGAGGCGCTGGTCCACGGAGGCCACTGGTCAGGGTCCCCCATCAGAACATGGGGGTATATGCCGATCTGGAGCAGAGCGCCGTAGGCCACCTGAAAATTAGGGCTGTCGTGCGGGTGGCCCCAGATCTTCATGGCCGCCTTGGCCATTATGGCGTCGTGGCTGGGCGCGCGCATCAACATAAGGCACGTGTTTTTCGAGGCTTTCGTCATTGAGCGGACAAAGGCCGGGAGATCTGGAAACCCATACATGGAATGGGAGCACAGAGAAAAATTGTGGGGCTCCACTCCCGCCTCAGGCCATGTATCCCGGATGATCTCCACATTCCGGACTCCCTCTTCGTCCATGTTTTCCCTCAACACCCGAATCATCTCGGGAGAAGGTTCGATGGCCGTCACTTTTGCGGCGAGCCTTGCCATGGGGATGGCCCACCCGCCCGTGCCTGCGCCGATGTCCAGAACCGTCGACCCCGGGTTTGCTTTCAGCAGGGAGAGAATGAAATCCCTGTGGGAGTCGGGTTTGGCCCAGCGCTGCTTGACGCTCTCACTGAAAGAGCGTGCCTTGTCCCGCCAGTGATCGTCCTCGCCTTCCGACGATTTCTTCTTTTTCAACATATGCGATTGAGCTTCCACGAGTTCCTGCCACAGCTTGACCCAATCCGTCACCTTTTCCATGTCATCCTCCCCCAAACCCGATCGCCATAACGCTACTCATACAGCCGCCCCCTCACCCCGCCCTCTCCCCCAGGCTGGGGGAGAGGGGAAGGGTGAGGGGGTTCCATGCAGCGTAAAAGGACTTTTCGCGTTCGTATTAGCCGCACCTTGAGTCCTAACAGGGCCATTGGTATCTTTTCTTTCGTTCCAAGGGCTCCCCCCACGGTCCTCTAAAAAGGCAGGACCATGGGACGGTTTCTCATTTCAATGACCTCTACCTCCACGCCATAGGTGTCGGAGAGATTTTTCGTGGTGAACGCCTCGCGGATCGGGGCCGCAACCAGAATCCTGCCATCCCTGAGCATCAGGACGTGATCCGCTATCCCGGCTGCGGCATTGGGATCATGGGTGGAGAACACGACCGTCTTGCCCATGTCCCGCAGAAGCTGCATGATCTGCAACACACGTCGTCTGTTTGCCAGGTCCAGGTGAGAGGTCGGCTCATCCAGGAGCAGGATGGCGGACTCCTGGGTCAGGACCCTAGCGATCATCACCAACTGCCTCTCGCCTCCGCTCAGGGAAGGCAGGCTGCGGTCCCTGATGGCCGCAATGCCGATCGTTTCCAAGGCGTCAAGAGCGATCCTAAAATCCTCCTCTTTGGGCAGAGCCAGAAGCCTCAAATGGGGCGCCCGGCCCAGGAGCACGTATTCGAAAACGCTCAGATCAAAGGGGATGGATTCTTCTTGAGGCACGAGCCCGATCAATCGTTTCATGTCTCTCGGAGAATAGTCGCCCAGCGCTTTACCCGACACCAGGATGCCTCCCTCCTTGTGAGCCAGGAGCCCCAGGAGCAAGTGGAGCAAGGTGGTTTTTCCTGAACCGTTTGGCCCGAGGAGAGCTGTAATGGCTTTCTCGGGAATTCGGCCGGAGAGCTTCTTGAGCACCACCGGGCCGTCCGGCCCGTAACCGAAAGAGACCTCTCTCAATTCTATGGTGTACCCGTCCGTCGTCATGCCCTAACCTTGATTTCCCGTCTCATGAGCAGGATCAGGAAGAGTGCGGCTCCCACAAAGGAGGTGAGGATCCCCAGGGGGATTTCACCGGTGAGCAAGGTCCTCGCAAGATCGTCGCAGAGAAGAACGAAACACCCGCCGAAGAGCATGGAGACCGGCACGGTCCACTGGGCATCAGAGCCCACAACCCTGCGGGCCATGTGGGGGACGATCAGGCCCACCCAGCCGATCTGTCCTGCCTTGGACACGACGGCGGCGGTCGCGGCGACCGCTGCGAGGAGCATGACAAATCGTTCCCTGCCGGCCGAAGAGGTGAGAGAAAAGGAGGTCTCGTCTTCCATGGCAAGGAGGTTGAGACGCCACCGCATGAGGTGAAGAATCGCCAGACACGGGACCACCACAGGAACAATCTGAGCGATGTCCGGCCAGGTGATGCCCCAGAGACCCCCCAAAAGCCAGAAGGTGATGTCAGGGAGTTGGCGCAGAGGGTCGGCAAGGTACTTGAGGAATCCGGCTCCGGCTGTGTACAGGGCCGATACGGCAATCCCGGCCAGGATGAGACGCAACACCCAGTCCCCAAGACGGATGCGGCGTGCCAGGAAAGCGCTGCCTCCCAGGCCCACGAAGGCAAAGAGGGCCGCACAGATCTGTATGGTCGCTGTTCGGCCGCCCAGCGCCACAATGGCCAGGGAGGCTCCAAAGGCAGCTCCCTGGGAGACCCCGAGGAGCCCGGCTTCCACCAGGGGGTTTCTGAAGATCATCTGGAAGACCGCTCCTGCGGCCGACAGCGTCATGCCCAGCAGGAACGCGGCAAGGATGCGGGGGAGCCGGAGATGGAGCAGAACACTCCGGGCCATCTCATTGTCCCACAGAGCCGTGATCGGGGTGATGTAGGGTTCGGGATACCGGCCCAAGAAGAAAGAACCGGCCAGGCAGACGATGGCGATCAAGGTTCCCCACAGGAACATCCCTCGCACAGATTGCACTCTGCCTCGGTAGGTGGACAAGGTCCTATCTCCCTTCCAGCATGACCAGGGGCATGATCGCCGCATCGACAACGGCCCGTTCCATCCCGAACATGCCGCCAAAGAACAGGTAGACCTCTTCCTTCATATCGATGTGGGAGAACCGTTCAGGGAAGATCTTGGTTGCCAGCCACATCATTCCGAGAATCCAGCGCGGTTCAGGGGAGTCCCATCCAAAAATATCCGAGGGAAAAAGTAGCATTTCATTGCTGCGGGCTGCTTTGAGCATGCGCCACTGGGGGTCTGCTTTGAAGGATTTGAGGACCTCACGGCGGTCCAGGGTGAAGGAGGGAATAATAAAGATCTTGTCCGGATCCCAGGAAGCGACCTGTTCGAAATTGATCACGGTCCAGCCTTCGCTGGCCTGCGAGGAGTCCAGCCATACAGGGTTTCCGCCTGCCATGACGGTCTGGATGGTCTGGGTCCAGGACCGTCCGGGCACCTGCACAGCGGACTTTCCACCTCTTTCGTTGTATCCCATCACCAGGACCCTGGGCCTCTGTTCCTTGCTTATCCCGCTAAGCCCTTTTGCCAGGAGGTCCAATCGGGTCTGGTAGAACTGCACGATTTCATCGGCGCGGGTCCGGTTTCCCAAAAGGATTCCGACTTGCCTGACTTCTCGCAGAAACTGGTCAGGGTTTTCCATGCCCAGATAGACCACAGGGATGCCCAGACGGGATAAGGAGGAACCGAGAGGGGAGGGAATACTGCCTTTTATAATGATCAGATCCGGGTGGAGTGCCGCCACATGCTCCGGCCCCGGATTGGTTGCAAGAGCCGCCTTTGCGGAAAATCGCGAGTCAACAAGGGGGAGAAAATCGTTGGCGACCTTGAACTTTTCCTCGTAGCCTGCCAAGCGATCCTTGCCTTGAGGAAAAAGATAGAGAAGGTGCATGGGCATGAAGGGCCCCTGCCCGACCACGATAATCCTCTCAGGCAAACGGGATAACGAAATTTTCTTTCCGGTCGCATCCACGACCTCGATGGGAAAGGGTAGGGGATCGGCGGGCCAAGCAAGGGGTTCCCATGGATCCAGCCAGACCAGCAGTACAAAGAAAACAAGGGAGCCACAAAGGACTCGGCACGGCTGCCTCATGAATCTAACCTCCGGTCGCGGTCAGGGGTGACCGAGTGTTTTGAAGTGAAGGGAAGAGGCACACCTTTCGATCCACTCCCTCCCCCACGTAAAGGATTTTCACATTCACTCCATAGGTTTCTCTGAGATTCTTTTCGGTGATCACCTCATCGGCCACGCCCTGATAGGCAAGGCGTCCCTGATTGAGGATGGCGACCGCGGTTGAGACCAAGAGGGCATGATCAGGGAAATGAGTAGCCATAAGGATCGTCAGGCCTTTATCCGCCAGGCGCTTCACTACCTGAAGAATTTTCATCTGATTGGCGATGTCCAGGTGAGACGTAGGCTCATCCAGGAGAAGGATTTCCGGTTCCTGAGCAAGTGCCCTGGCAATAAGCGTGAGCTGCCACTCTCCGCCGCTCACGCTGTTGCAGGACCGATCCGCCAGGTGGCTGATTCCGACTCCTTCCATAGCCGCGGAAGCAACTTGCAGGTCCTTTGCGGAAGGGGAGGCCAGGAGGCTCAGATGGGGGGCCCTGCCCATGACAACAATTTCCCTGATGCTGAATGGAAAGGTCGATACCTGCGTCTGGGGAACATAGGCCACCTTCTTGGCCACCCTGGAGACTCCCATCGTGGAAAGCTCTTTACCGTCCAGTTCAATAATTCCTTGCTGCGGGCGAAGGATGTTCATGAGGCATTTGAGAAGGGTGCTCTTCCCCGTGCCGTTTGGTCCGAGGAGACAGAAAACTTCTCCGCTTTGAAGGTCGAACCCCACATCGCGGAACACGGCGTCTTCCAGACGTCGGGTGTAGCTGAAGGCGATGTCTTTCAAAGAGATGCGCGTTCCCATTCTTCACCACCCCGGTCTGTTCTTTCTCAGCAGATAAGCGAAGATGGGCGCTCCCACCATGGCCGTGAGGATTCCGATGGGGATCTCCGTCTCTGCAATGGATCGAGCGAGAGTGTCGACAGTAACCAGATAGGAGGCTCCTACCAGGGCGGCCACAGGAAGGAGCAGCCGGTTGTCGGGCCCCACGAGCAGCCTCCCGATATGAGGGATGACAAGTCCGATCCATCCGATGATGCCGGTGATGCAGACGGCGGAGGCTGAGATCACCGTGGCGGACAGGATGATGAGGGCTCTCATGAGTTCCGTGTTCACGCCGAGTGCGCGGGCGTCTTCCTCCCCCATGGTGAGCAGATTGATCCTCCACCGGATGCTGAGGAGAATGGCGATGCCCGCCAGGATGAGGGGACCCACGACCAGAAGATCGCCGTTGGACACGTTGTTCAGAGATCCCATCAACCAGAAAACTATGGAAGGCATCTGGTTGACGGGATCGGCGATGTATTTGAGAAGAGAGGTGGAAGCCGTGAAAAGAGCGCCCACAATGATGCCGGACAGCACAAGCATCAGGACCGGCGTGGTCCGATACACCCGGCTCAGGGCATAGGTGCAAAAGACGGCGGCCAGGCCGAAGATGAAAGAGAAGATCTGAACGAGGATGATGTTTCCGAAGAAGAGGATGGCGATGGCTGCGCCGAAACCGGCGCCGGCGCTGACACCGAGAATGTGGGGTGAGACAAGAGGGTTTCGGAAAAGGCCCTGGAAGGCGGCACCGGCAACCGATAGGCCTGCGCCCACAAGCAGGCCGGCCAAGAGCCTGGGAATCCGGACGTCGAAGATCACGGCTTCAATGGTCTGGGACCAGGTCCGCTCCACGGGAAAGAGCTTGGACAGGAGGATCCTCAGAATCTCATAGGGATGGATTCCGGCCTGCCCGACCATGAGCGACACGATGGCGATCGCAACGGTCATGACAACCAGGACAGCTTGAAGTCTTCCAGGATCCAGCCTCGGTGTTGTCGAAGCACTGTCGAATCGGCTCTTCAAATCCCTACTCCATGCAGGCACCTAACCGCACTCAGATACTATTAGAGCCCGGCCGGGCTCTCAATGCACAGGCATCAGTTGGGGCTCTACTTGCCCCCCTTCCTTTGAAGGGGTCCGAATTTCACATCGAAATCGGCGTTGATGAGCGCATCGGCCTCATGATCCGCCAAGTCAAAGGACATCATCTCACGGTAGAACTTCTTCACCTCTTCGCGAAGGTCGATGTCTTTGAAGCGATCCTGATAGGCGATCTTTGCCAGCCAAAGGGGATGAAGCACGGCCGATTCGGCTGTGGGACGATTCCAGATGAAGATCCCCACCGGTTCCTTGTAGACCTTCCTGTTCTGGACCGCCTTCACGGTTTTCCACTTGGCCTCTTGAAAAAGGCGCTCAGGTTCACCGATGTCGATGACCATGATGTCCGGATTCCAGAAAAGGACCTGCTCCATGGAGACTTCCACCAGGCCCACATGAAGGCCTTCCTTCTTGCCTCCTGTCATGATGGCCTCAGCCGCATTGCGGCATCCGGTAATTTCAATCCGTTCGGTCATAAAAGAGTCACCCCCCAGGGTGACAAGACGGTTGGGGCTGTATCCGTTGTAGACGACTTTGCGCTGCTCCCTGGGAATATCCCTGGTTCGTGATTGAATGAGGGCCACCGTGTTCTCAAGGTAAGCGACATACTTTTCCGCACGGGCCTCTTTCTTGAAGACCGTCCCGTAGAATCGAATCTCCTCTTTGAGCAGGTCCAGGCCGCGTCTCATGTCGCTTTCAAGGTAGGCCACAGGAATGCGTGTTCTTTTCTCAACGATGGATGCGTCCAGGTCTCCGGCGATCACCAGCTGCGCCTCCGATAACATCAAGTCTTCGATACTGATGGTCCCGCTGGCGCCCCGAGGGGCAGGGAGGTCCTTGATGGTGGGATCAAAGCGGTTGAGCATCTCAGAGGCTTTCAGCGCCTTTGAGACAGCGCACAGCTGGTCTCTCGCCCCGAGAATGTAGGCGATTTGGCCGGTGGGCCCACCGAAAAGAGCGACCCGTGTCAAGGGGTCAGGGATCTCCACTTTTCTTCCCAGCATGTCCGTGAGCACCCTCTTCCCGGCGCTCGGGGACTCCGCGCGGAGCTCCTGAGGCAGGGCAGCTGCAAACGCGATCATGAGCGAAAACGTGATGGATGGTAACCATCTTGACTGTTTCAAATGGAATCCTCCTTTGGCGTTTCTATGCGACCGACACGTTCGCNGGCCCCTTCCGAATGACCTGAAGCTGCTGGTACGTCTTGAGGGCTGATTCCATGTCTATGTCGTTCACCATGTCGTAACGAAACCTTTCCGGGTCCCGAATCCGGTGAGAGAGCACAAAATCCACTCCTTGCTCGAAAAGCACATCAGGGATGAAGCAGGCGCTCGGCCCGTAGAGCCCGACAGACCGCGCGCGACGGCTGTAGGCCAGTAGTTCCGCAAAGGTGCCGTTCACCAGTGAAGAGCCTGTGATGATAACGGCATCCGATCGGCCCAGGACAAATTCATTCTCTCTTTCGCCATGGATAGAGAGGACCTTGGGACCATAGTCCACCGTTCTGCCGATCACGGTCGTGACGAAAGTCTCCCTGGGTCGCATTTCCGTGACGTGGATCTCTTTGCATGTCCCCACAAGGCTCCGAACCAGTCCTCCGTAGCCGACAACGGTGACGACGTCCGTGGATCGAACCAGTTCAGTCATGACAGCGGATCGCTCGTCGCACTGGAACCCGCGGGCTCTCAAGGATTCCGGTGACAGAAGAGGTTGGGACAGGGCACTCAGGGCAGCGACTCCTAGGGCTCTCATGTGAATGCTCTGGGAGGGGAGCGCATCGTCGGCCATGGCCATGAGGCTTCCGCCGATATAGGATTTCAGCTTCTCCAAGTCCGGTTCAGGGGTTTCCTGAAGGCTGTGGATGCCCGTGAAGTTGATGGCCATGCCGCACTGACCGTTGGAGCCTATGACCACGTTCCACTGGGGCTTCAACCCGATCTCCAGCACCACGCCCGGTTTGAGACCTTCCGTC
>JGI20214J51650_10002697_pt1 | contig 11171 bp, 8 predicted proteins | sample WetSurMetagenome_FD_51650 | JGI IMG/M metagenome (IMG submission 51650)
GACACTGAAAAAACATAGAGATGTCTGTCCGATGATATGTATGATTACTGGATGCCGTTTGTATTTTCTATAAAGTCATGCTCATCCAGGTTAGAAAATTGGTACAAGTATTATCTGAAAATTTGAGCGTTTTCCTGCTTTTGTGCTCTCACCTTACTTTTAAGCCATTCATTACATTTTGGAGGTACTGCAAATCTATATCTCCTCTATCGGCGCTTGTCCAGCCGATTATCTCGTAAAAGTTATTATTATCCGCCACTACGCTAATCAAATATACGACGGCTGCACGATTTCCTTGATTTTTTGCGTTCATTTGAACCGTTACTCCACTTAAGCCACCGATGGTAATATTCGAACTTGGTTTCCAGTTGATGTTATAAAGCAGATGGTCGAAATCCGAACGTGCACTCGTTAAAAAATCATTAGCTGTAAAACCATCTGCATAATTCGACTTATGTTTCTCAAGAACTACTACATAATAATCCCACCCCGAAAGACTAATTTCGGGGCCAGTCCATAAACTGTCGTCTGAACGCCATCCGTCTGGAGCAGATATAGATATGCGACCATTACTGCTTTTAACTAATACTGGTGATGTACTTGTTGTTATGGATGTTGTCGGTGTAGTGGATGCGTTTTTTACCGGAGACGATTCATCCGAATTTGAATTGCATCCTAGAAGCGATAATACAGTGAAAAAAACCAATACCAGTATAAAACTAGTTGTTCTTGACTTCTTTCCCCAGATCACATATACCTCCTCAAGATCTTTCCTAATAGCAATCCTAATTATAGACTTGTTATCGGTAGTATTAAACATTCAGTGGTACATAACCGATATTGGGCTTCCGCCGAGGCTGATGCTAAATACTGGTTGGGATGTGTTAAAAACTGAATAGAAAGTGGACCCTGTAAAAGTACTCTGAAGTTCATCTTACCTTAATAGATCTACTGACGAAACTCACGACGTTGTTATATGGAACCATGAACAGATAATTTTTTATACCCATTGTCCTTGATACATAAGACTTGACATGCAAACATATGTTCTGTATATTATTATCTGTGGAAAAAAAGCCGGGTTTTATTTCTCTCAAATCATTAAACGAACCGGAGCCGATTCCGGTAAGGCAAAAATCTGAAAGGATATCCAGTCCGGATTGGCAAGGATAATCTGCTTATGAAAAGTATTGAGGACCGGTGGAGAATTGATGACGAATGGTGGCGCATAGAAACTGTATCGCACATGTATTTTTCGATCGTTCTTGATAATGGGATGCGAATGGTGATATTCAAAGACTTGATTAAGAATAGCTGGTATCAACAGACCATTGGTGGGATTTAAAATAAGTAATCAATCAAAAACAATTAAGCTCCGCATTTTTGTTTTGTAGTCTATTAAACTGGTAAAATTTATTAATGGTAGTTTCGCAGCAATGGCTAGAATCCCTTAATCCGCAGCAAGTTACGGCAGTGACCTATGGTGATGGACCTCTCCTGATCGTAGCGGGAGCAGGTACCGGGAAAACGCGTACCCTCGCTTCTCGTGTCGCCCACTTGATTTCTAAAGGAATCCCTCCCGAACGTATTCTCTTAGTGACCTTTACCAGACGAGCAGCGGAGGAGATGCTAAGTAGAGCTGCCAAGGCAATTAACCAGGAAGCCGTCAATAGCCGGGTCTGGGGCGGGACTTTTCATGCTACAGCCAACCACTTGCTGCGCATCTACCATCAGGCAGCGGGACTAACCCCGAACTTTACGATAATGGACCGGGCTGATTCTGAAGACTTTCTTAATGTAGTAAGGAATAACCTTGGCTTAGCACGAACAGAAAAGAGATTTCCACGCAAGAGCACCTGTATCGATATTTATTCCCGCAGGGTAAACGATGATGATGATCTGAATACGGTCCTGAAGAAACATTTTCCCTGGTGCCAGGAATGGAAAGATGAGCTTAAAATACTTTTTAAAGAATATGTCGAGCGAAAACAGGAAAGGAATATCCTGGATTATGACGATCTACTGCTTTACTGGTACCAGATGCTGCAGGACGATTCCCTGGCCAGTGTTCTGAGTAACCGGTTCGATCATATCCTCGTTGACGAATATCAGGATACCAACCGTATTCAGGCAGGGATAGTTCAGGGGATGCGGTATACGAACAAGAATGTCACCGTAGTTGGTGATGATGCCCAGAGTATATATGGTTTTCGGGCGGCGACTGTAAAAAACATGATGGATTTTCCCACCCAGTTTCCCGGTACCAAAATAATAACGCTGGAGCAAAATTACCGGTCGGTCCAACCCATCCTCGATACTACCAATGAAATCATCTCGCAAGCCCATGAGCGCTATACGAAAGACCTTTGGTCAGACCGGAAGGAAGGACAAAAACCCCAGGTGACCACCTGTATCGATGAGAATCACCAGGATGAAGAGGTGATCAAACGGGTACTTGAACATTACGAACAGGGAATTCAACTGAGAAAACAAGTTGTACTGTTTCGGGCTTCGTCCAATTCAGCGTCACTTGAACTGGCCTTGACCAGGCGCAATATACCTTTCCGTAAATATGGAGGTTTGCAGTTTCTCGAAGCAGCTCATATCAAGGACTTGATCAGCATTCTGCGGATCCTGGAAAATCCGAAAGATGAAATTGCCTGGTTCCGGGTGCTGCAGCTTTTCAGCGGCGTAGGTCCATCAACCGCCGCTTCTGTTTACCTGCACTTACAGAATAGTGGTTTCGACATCCGTTCGCTTTCCTCCTTCCGGGTGCCACCCGGTGCCCGAAATGACTTTACCGACTTTATCAAGTTGATCGAAGACCTTTCGGAAGCAGGTGATATTCTACCGGCGGTGCAACTGGAAAGAATCGCCAAATTCTATATCCCGCTGCTTGAAAAGAATTATGAAAACTCCGTACCCCGGAAAAATGATGTCGAACACCTTGGTGAGATCGCTTCCCGGTATGGAACCAGGGGGGAGTTCCTGACCGAGATCGTGCTGGAACCGCCAACTTCGACCGGTGATTATGCCGGGCCGCCCACGATTGATGACGACTGGCTGGTGTTATCGACGATCCATTCGGCGAAAGGCTTGGAGTGGGATGCCGTATACCTGATACACGCGGCAGACGGCTGCATCCCGTCGGACCTGGCCACGGGGGATGAGGGGGAGATCGAAGAAGAACTCAGGCTGGCTTATGTGGCGATGACCCGGGCACGTGATTTCCTGTATGTTTTATGGCCGATGCGCTTCTATACGAGGACATTTGCCGATAACCATGTTTATGCCCAGTTATGCCGCTTCTTCACGCCGAAGGTGCTGGCTACCATGGATAAGGTCGAATACAAAGACACTGGTAGTAAGAACAATGAAATTATTTCTAACGGTCCGGACCGAAACATTAAGGACAAGATCAGAAGCATGTGGGACTAAATAGGAAAAGGTGAAAAATGGGGAATGAGAATTTAGTTGGCGTTTGCGGACTATATTGTGGGGCATGTTCGATATACCGGGCTACTCAGGATAAAAACGAAGAGAAATTACAAGATTTTGCTGAAGGAATGACTAATAAAACCGGGCAAAAATTTACAGTTGATGATGTGCGGTGTGATGGCTGTCTGAGTAACGGACGGCTGGATCTGTGGTGTCGAAATTGCCAGATACGGGTGTGTAGTAAACTGCAATCAGGTAAGGTTCGGTGTGCAGATTGTGATGAATTACCCTGTTCCCGACTCACAAGGTTTCAAAATGATGGCATGAAGCATCATCTTGAGATTGTCGATAATCTAAAAATATTACAGCGAGTAGGTATCAGAGACTGGGCTTTAACGGAAGAAAAAAGGTGGACCTGCCCGCATTGTAAAGCGAACCTATCGTGGTATGATGCTGAATGTCCGGATTGTAAAGCTCCCCGGCCTGTTGATTTATTCCGACTCTAGAAGTCCCTGATAAACAGTAACCTGAATGATAGCTCAAGGTTTTATCAGTGATGTTTGCTGGAAGCACAACTGATTCTATTCACCTCTACCCGAATATTAATTGTCAATGATGATCCTGGGCTACTAAATCCCTGGAGAGAATGCGATGCAGCTTGGTTGGGATCAGGACACCTATATAAAAGCATATCGATATGCCGCTGAAGCCCATAACGGACAGAAGATGCCCGGTACTGATTTGCCCTATATCATGCATGTCAGTTTAGTCAGCATGGAAGTGTTGGCTGCTTTACAGGCTGATCCGGGGCTTGATAGAGACTTAGCTTTGCAGTGTGCACTGCTGCATGATGTTATGGAAGATACTGGAAAGACCTATACTGAGATTAACAGATTATTTGGTGAGATGGTGGCTCAGGGGGTATCCGCTTTGAGCAAGAACAAGGAAATACCTGATAAAACTATCCGAATGAGAGATAGCTTAAACAGGATACAACAGCAACCTCGTGAAATCTGGGTAGTCAAGTTGGCCGACAGGATCACCAATCTTCAGCCGCCTCCAAAAGAATGGACAACCCCAAAAAAGGAAGAATATCGTAAGGAAGCTATTGAGATCTACAATACATTACATAATGCGAGCAAATTGTTAGCAGATAGGTTATTAATGAAGATCGATAGGTACAAAATATATATTCAGTGAAAGTATCTTTCCACTTCGAGGTACTCCATTGTAATGTTGCACTGGCGTAAATCAGCTAAATATACAACGGGGGTTATTATAGATGAAAAAGATCAGTGTCGGAATTTTAAGTCCCGGAGATATGGGTTCTGCCATCGGAAAGGTCCTGGTAGATGCGGGATATCCTGTTTTTACAGCTTTAGATGGACGCAGTGACCTGACAAAACTGAGAGCCCGGGAGGCCAATATATCAGATTTAGACACCATCGATAAACTTGTAGCCGCCTCAGATTTGATAGTTTCAGTGTTAGTGCCTTCCGAGGCGCTTGGTATAGCTCAGAAAGTCGCTGACAGTATACATCGTAGTAACCACCTTCCGGTTTATGCCGATCTTAACGCCATCGCCCCAGAGACCGTACAGAAAATCGACGAATTGATGATAGGTCTGGGAGTCACTTTCATCGATGCCGGTATCATCGGGGCACCTCCGATGGCCGGTAAGAAGAATACTCGTATCTATTGTTCGGGACCCCAAACTGAGATTTTTGAATCATTATCTCAGGCAGGTCTGGATATACGTAAGGTGGGAGAGGTTATCGGACAAGCTTCGGGATTAAAGATGGTTTTTGCTGCTTCTACTAAAGGGATAACAGCACTGTGGACGGAATTACTAGTAGCAGCGCGAGCTCTCGACCTTGAAGAAGCCCTGATGGCTGAATTGAAAATGGGAGGAACCGGCACTGAAGAACTCAGTGGCAGGATCTGTTCCATGCCCAGACGATCCCGGCGTTGGGTGGGTGAGATGGAAGAGATCGCAAAGACTTTTGAAAGTGTAGGTTTGACTCCACGAATGCTGCTGGGTGCCGCCGACATGTACCGTTTGGTGGGATCAACTACACTTGCCGACCAGAATTCAAGACAGCCTAATCCATCACTTGATTCAGTATTAGGAACTCTTAACATTCAAATTTCTGAGAAATAACTCATCAGCATCAATAAAATTCAAGTAATATCACTTCAGGCAGGTTTAATTACCTGTACAGTGAAGATGAACTCAAAGAATGGGTCCCGCGAATAAAAGACATGGCTTTAAAAACAATGCATCTGCATGTTTTATTCAACAACTGCTTTGATTTTAAACCCGTGATCAATGCCCGTACCATGGGCCTACTGCTGGACTGAGGAAAAGATGAGTAACTAATTACATGAAAGGAAAAAAACGCCTTTTTCTGATTATTGTGTCCCAAGTACTAATTGGTAATTTCGTCATATTAAGGATTTACGGGGACACCCTCCAGAGTACTCACCTTTTCATTGTCCGTGGTACGGTGTTTTATCCGGTAGCCTGGCTAAATCTCATACTAGGGATATCGTTAATCATTTTTCTAATATGGGAATGGACTAGAAAACGATAACTATCTAGTTAATGAGAAGTCCGTGAGCTTGACCAGGCAGAGAGCAGTTATGAAACACAATTATGAGAATCTCGGGGTTAATCTCTTACAGGTTGAATTATCCGATTTACTGGTACGGTAATATCAGAAGGGACCATTGTTTTCGATTGATTAGTGGGATGTAATATTGCATAAGAATGGATGGCCGAGACGCGTTCGATTAGGTTAGCTGGAATGACCTTTGTAAAGGTTATAATATATTTTTTTGTGCGCATATTTACTTTTAAGATATGGATGAAAAATCCAAATAACGGCTTTGTTTTCTATCGATAATAAACCCACTCTTCATTACGCATGCCTGCAGATTATTTCCAAACCAGTACCGGATTGGTGCCAGTTTAGTGCCAGATTAGCTTCAGATATGTGAATTAACCGGATGAGGTATTGACAGGTGATTTGTAGATAAAATTCCTAAAGAGGATCCCGAGGCTGGGCTAATACATGGGGGGATTTAGTGGATATTAGATTAGGTGAAACGGGAATTTCACTTACATGAGATGTAATCCCGAACTCGTGGCGTATACAGCCAGGGGAAAGATGTTTTTATCTGAAAAATATGGATTTCGTCTAAAATAAATGTGTCTTTGCGATTAGATAAGAAAACTTGATTTCAGATACGTGATTATTCGAACTTAGCCGAAAGGCTGGGTGTAGTGAGTCACATAAGGTCAGATATTGTCTTTATAGTCAGAAATCAGTTTTAGTTAATCACCCTATTTTCCGATTCTGACCCAACGGTGAAAAATTTAAGGTTTACACCATCTTGAATATAATATTTTTCCTCTCTTTATATATGGGGGTGTGGGGGCACCCCCTCCCCCTCTCTCTAATTCTATCCCGGCGGGACCCATATTCATTACCTAGTCTGATGAAATTAGCAATTTAGCTACGGGGATATTCTTTTTACCAGGTTAAACAAATAATTTCATGATTCTCTTAAAACATATGCTATACTGTTGCCTGGAAAAATTACGGTCCGGTACGTAAATTAATTAACATTATGTCCAGATATGGTTGATTGCAGTTTATTGGTAAATCCGAATTCACGCCATTTCAATTGTAATTCCCCTTTATTACTTGATAAGGAATNATAATTTGAAAAAGCCTCAAATCATAAAATTCTGGACCGCATTGCATGATAGTAACAGTGTGAAAGCGGTGATAGCTTCCTTTGCCAATAAGATTGGATATGAAAGTGAACGTACACTTGAGCGTTATTCCCAGACTGACAGTGGTTTCAGAGAAGGATTGACTTCAGCTGAAATTTCAAAAAGTACCGGATGGGTTCAGAAACGGATAGATCAACTTCGTACATGGTGGGAAGAAGAATTCAGTAATGCAAACCAGACTGAGGAAGAAAAAGGTCAGAAACCTCCTCAGGAAACAAATATAACCTCTACTAAAGAGGAACCATCAAAAGGATCGTTCTGCCAGTCATCTCCGGAAGGGATCGATGTATTACAGCTGAGGAGATGGGGTGTGCCAAAAAATCAGGCAGCGGGATTACTGGGCGGTTGGATCATAAATCATACTCACGGCAATCATGAAATCTGTGCATTGTTAGGAAAGCTTAAAACCGATCTCGCGGAAAGGGAAATACCATACCAGCAGGCAGTATCTGCTTTTACCTTGGGACGTAAAGCGATAGAGTTCGAAAACCAAAAAATTCACCGGGATATTGAGTTGGGACGGCAATTTCGCCCTTGGGAGAGTACAACAAATAGCCAAACTTTTATTAAAGTAGTTCAGGAACTGGATAAACCTGATCCCGTAAAAGCTGAAAAGATTAAGAAGCATCTTGATGAATTAGGGGATTCTCTACAGAACCTGCAAAACCAACTGGAAATTGCTTTAGCAAATCAAGAATATTTCTCTAAATTCGATATCGAAAAGACTGACTTTATACAAGCCGGGTGTACACATTCCTGGGAAGTGTCTCATGACTTGTGGGAATATCTCCATTTACGTATGGAATATGACCGGTGTGAGAATTCGATAATCGTTAACTATCGGAAAGATCTTATCGGTGAAGGGATAGAAGAATTTTACCGAACTGCAGCTGATTTATCGGTACTTTTAGAGCTTCGAAAGCCGGAACCCGAATATCGTAAGGTCAAGCTAAACAATGATAGATGGGTACTTGAGGTAGAGATTGGAGAACGGTGGTACAACCTTGGATCAGGTGACCAGGTATTGTTAGACAAAATACAAGCATCTCACCTTCAGTTAATTGATAATTTCAGGCACCATATCAAAATGAATGAACTGATTAAGTTAAGAAAACAAATGCTTCAAGCTCTCAAGGATGTTCGCGGTAGCGTAAAAGAAGCATTACAGAAACAAACCTACTTAAAAGGTTTTTGCCTCAAATGTTTGGAACTGATAAATAGAAACCCATAGCCTGTCTGCATTTATTCAGAGTGGAAAAACAATTTCTTATACCCAATAGCAGCTCGAATTATCTTAGCAGCATTACTAAAATTATGATGGCGTTTTTCATAATCTGTAATATATATCACGGAAGGGGTATATAAGGGGGAACCACCCTACCCCCCTTCCCCCCTTAAATCTGTTTTTTTATTGTAGGAATAATACACATACCCCCATGACAAACTCAGTGAAATTGTGAAGATTTTTAAAGCGGGGATATGACTAATAATGAATTAGGGCATATGAACCAGGATACCGAAGTGTCTCACTTTATTTGCATCTAATGAAACGGAAAGGTACATGCGCATTAATTCGGAAGGATCGTAAAATAACTGAATATCAATGGTAACTAGAAGGCCTACCCCAGACACTTAATACTTCCGAACATTGCAGATACCATAGATATCCGAAAAGATGAACGCACTATTGTCGATGGTACGAATGCGGCCCGCAGGCCGACATGGAAAAAGCGCCCTAACGGGAGCTTTCAAAGTGTAAGTAGTAGTTTCACTTGATATATTATTGTGGTTTGAAGGTATCGGGTATCAGTACGGGGTATGTTTGGGATGCGTTCCCGATACGAGAATAATCTTCCATGGTTAGTTTCTGCACTCCCCGCCAAGTAAGGGTTTTACCAANAATTCTCTCGGCTTCGTCGAACGGGACACCCCTAGCATAGATTTTAATGGATGCCGGATCGAATTGGACTCTGCCTTCGTATGACATACCGGTTACAGGACTTTTCTCACCCTTATTATTAGGCATCAAATCACTCAATAGCTTGCCTTCTCCAATGATTGTTTTGTTTTTCTGGAACAGGCACATTGATCCTCTGGACACGTTACGCCAATAGTGAACACTGGCAACATAGTACCACCCACCCCTAAACTTAAGCTCCTTGGATAGGAATTCCTTCAAGTCATTGATGCTTTCGAATTCTTCTTGGGCATGCGGAACAAGATAGACAGCAGGTTCGGCGACATGCTGGACTTTGACTGGAAGCCCGAGAAGCTCGCGAATGACCTCGTTGGGATTTCTGCCGTTACCCCTTTTCTTAAGTTCAGCCATAACTTTGTCGTCTACATGTATAGTCGGTACCATACAACTCTCCTATTCAAGATTTATGATTAGAAGATTATAATATTCTTATTTTCTTGTCAACATAATGATTGAATACAACATATGGTTCTCTGTGCATTTGATAGAATCGGCCTTCTTCCTTATGATAGTATTCGCGCAATATGAAAGCTCTTCACTGGATTTTTGAACACATCGCCATCTTNGTAGTCTTGACTCTTATTGGTGAAGCCATTTAATTTTTTTATTNTGTTTAGTAGCGGTCACATCTACCTGAATGTCTATGACCCCACTATTACTTTTTTCTTGGGTATCTGGAATCTTTTTATATTGGTTGTTTGGATAGCACGACTTATACAAAAAGAGCGAGAAGAGTAAAGTAGAAGATAGGTTAGCCTTATTCACCTAGCTATGGTATAGAATTCGGCGTTGCTGCCAGAGACATCTTTCGAACTAGTTTTGATCTAAACCATCGGCAGAATTCATCACTTTCACTAAAAATGAATTCTTGACCATACCCCCTCAGTTGTCCCTGTAGGGAAGGATTCCGAACCTTCGTTTGAGGCTATCCAGCCTGGTTGGAAGCATTCACAACTCTTGTTTGAGAAGAAAGGGTTGATTCCGGCCGTTCAGCAGTTGATTTTCCTTCAATCTCGACTTTGGCTAGATAGCATTCTCGAAAAGAGTTCGAATCTACGATGGTGGGCGATACTGGATAATGAGCAGAACCAGGACGTTCGAAGTGGCCGTAATATTATGAACCAGACCGTAGTTCGAATTCCTCAGCATGAGCTAAGGTCGGGCGAAGGTCAGTCTACCCAACGTGAATTCGCCAATCTCTCGTCACTCTATGCCAGCCTATTTTCATTTTGCTGTCTCTCCGGAATATAATGTCGGTGTCTCGACAATTCTGTGGTTCAGATGACCGAAGGAGATTGTATTATGACGATGAAAGAATTGGAACAACGCATCAAAACACTCGAGAGCGAGGTCAGGATCCTGAAAGATATTAGGGAGATCGAAATCCTCCAGCGGGCATATGGCTACTACCTGGAACACTGGATGGATGATGAGGTCATAGACTGTTTTGCCGACAGCCAGGGGGCTGAATTATCCCTTTACGAAGGGACATGGCTTGGTAAAGAAGGGATCAGACGATATTTTAAACGGGAGCAAGGGGTACAACCAACCTTTATTCATCAGGTGATGCAGCTGTCGCCTATCATCCATGTAGAGCCCGACGGCGAATTGGCCAATGGGAGATGGTACAGCTGGGGTGCAGTGGCTAGTCCTGGCGAGAATGGCATCAGGCAGTTTTTCATGGGTGGAATCTACGAAGCTGTATATACAAAAGAGGACGGCAAGTGGAAGATTCTCAAACTCAAGTACAGTCTTCACATCGCCGCTGACCCGCGCGAAGGTTGGGTAAGACCTGATAAAGTCGCCAAGCCAGGAGCAACTGAGGGGCCCAGGATCACCTTGAACCCAGACCTTCCTCCCGGTGGTATGGATTCTTTATATCCGTCCGGCTTCATCTTCCCATTTCACTTCAAACACCCTGTGACCGGCAAGGAGACCTCCGAACTAAAACGC
>JGI20214J51650_10002698_pt1 | contig 11168 bp, 10 predicted proteins | sample WetSurMetagenome_FD_51650 | JGI IMG/M metagenome (IMG submission 51650)
GGTATAGACGATAGGCACACCAGTGGGAATCTCTACGTTCGGGATCTCAGTATCAGAGATGTTTTCGACATGTTTCATGATAGAACGAAGGCTGTTTCCATGGGCGACGATGAGTGCGTTTTTGCCTGCCTGCAGCTGCGGTAAAATAAGGTTTTTATAATACGGGATCGTCCGTTCGCAGGTGTCCTTGAGGCTTTCCCCATGCGGCGGGTTGATATCATAGCTGCGTCGCCAGATATGTACTTGGGCGTCCCCGTATTTTTTCATGGTCTCTGCCTTGTTCAACCCCTGGAGATCCCCGTAGTATCGCTCCGCGAGCTCAACAGATTGATAGATGGGGAGTTCATTGTTCCGATCGCCGCTGTAATGCTCCCAATCATGAACGCGTTTTTCCTCATGGTAGATAATCGGGATCCGTGTATCAGATAATTCAAGCAGGATATAATGCATGGTCTGGATCGCCCGCAGGAGATGCGAGACATAGATTGCATCAAATCGCATCTCCTTGAGTTTCTGACCAGCGGCTGTCGCCTCCTGCCTTCCTTTTATCGAGAGCGGGACGTCCACCCAGCCGGTAAACCTGTTCTCCAGATTCCATTGTGATTGCCCATGTCGGACCAATACCATTGTTACCAGGCTCATCGCCTCCTCATACCTCATAGAGCGGATAATATTTGTCTTTTAGATATGTCACAAAGACTTTAGAATTTAACCCCTCGCCACAGGTCTTTTTGATGATCTCATCAGCGGTCATCAAAGAGCCGTACTGGTACACATGCTCAGAAAGCCATCTCACGATTGCGGTGAAATCCCCCTGGGAGATTTCTTCTGTAATTGTCGGATGTTCTGCTGAGAATTGTCTGAAGATCTGGGAGGCGTAGATCGTCCCGATCGCATAGGTGGGGAAATACCCAAAGTCCCCTCCGCTCCAATGCATATCCTGCAATACTCCTTCCGTATCGGTCTTCGGTGTGATCCCTAGAAAATCAGTGACTTTTTGGTTCCAGCATTCTGGTAGCTCTGCAACCGTGATCTTTCCTTCGAGCAGGTCAAGCTCGAGTTCGAAGCGCAGGATCACATGAAGACAGTAGGTCAGCTCATCAGCCTCTACTCTGATAAACGATGGCCTGACCTGGTTTACTACGCGATACCAGGCATCCGTGTTCATGTCGTTGCAGACNTCAGGTGCGATTTTTTTGAACACCGGTGAGAAGTAATCCCAAAAGGGTTTGCTTCTTGCGATCATGTTTTCCCAGAACCTGGACTGTGACTCATGAATCCCCAGTGACGGGGCATCAGAAATCACCGTATCTTTGTATTCTCCTTTCAGAATCCCAAGCTCATAGAGCGCATGGCCTGCCTCATGGACTGTTGAGAAAAAAGAGGACAGGAGTCCTTCGCGTTCGTAGTTGGTGGTGATCCTCACATCATCGTCACCCATCGTNGTCGTAAAGGGATGGGTGGAGACGTCAAGACGTGCCCGGTCAAACGGGAGGTTCATTTTGGTAAGAAGGATGGTGCAGAGTCCCTTTTGTTGGGCAGCAGAAAAGCTCATCTTTGCTGACCGTTGTTTCTGATACATCGTGCTTGAGGTGATCATCTTTAGGAGTTCCACGAGCTGTGGCCGCAAGATGGAAAACTCTTTTCGCAGGGTATCGACCGTCATTCCTTCTTCATAATCATCAAGCAGGCTGTTGTACGGATGACCAGGGAGTCTGACGTAGTCGCAGTATTGTTTTTCCAGTTCGACGATTTTTTCAAGATGCGGCTCAAACAACGCAAACTTGTTTTTTTCTCTGGCTTCCTGCCAGACCTCATACGCAATCGAGGTGGTCTTTGACACTTTTTCGATGAACTCCGAGGGGAGTTTTCGTGCTTTTTCCACATCATGACGTAGTTTGGTGACCACGAGCCGGTCTTTTTCTGACAGCGCAGTTGAGTTTTCATCGAGTTTCTTGAGATGGTTATAGAGCCGCTCTGAGGTCGCGCGCTCATGGATCAAACGCGAGAGAAGAGAATGTTGTTCTGCTCGTTCTTCGCTTCCTTTCGACGGCATATACGTCATCTGATCCCATCCTAACAACGCAGCGATTCCACCAAAATGGGATAGCTCTTTTTGTTCTTTGTAGATGAAATCCAATGATTCCTTCATGGTTCTCTCTCCTTATTCATACATTGATTTCTATACCAACCGGGCAGTGGTCAGAGCCCGTGATCTGCTGGTAGATGAACGCGCTTTTCACCTTTGGCAATAACTCCTGATTGACAAAGAAATAATCGATCCTCCAGCCGACGTTGCGCGCCCGTGCACCGGTCTTCAGGTCCCACCAGGAGTACTGGTTCGGCTCGGCATGGAACTTCCGGAACGTATCGACATACCCATGGTCGACAAAGGTGTCAAGCCATGCTCGCTCAATTGGTAAAAACCCTGAGATGTGCTCGTTTTCCTTTGGCCTGGACAAGTCGATTTCCTTATGGGCGGTGTTGAAGTCACCGCAGACGATGATGTTCTGTTTCTGTGCTCTCAGGCGGTCTGCATAGCTGAGGAACTCGTCATAAAAATCAAGCTTGTACTGGAGTCGCTCCTGGTTTTTTTTCCCATTGGGAAAATAAATGTTAAACAACGTAAATGAAGGAAACGTTGTAATGAGAATGCGTCCTTCGCAGTCAAACTCTTCTCTCCCGAACCCATTTCTAAAGGAAAGCGGTTTTGTTTTTGAAAACGTTGCGACACCGCTGTAGCCTTTTTTCTCCGCCGGGTTCCAGAACGTGTAGTACCCTGGCACGTTTCTGACATGGGGNGGAAGCTGCTCCGGTGTTGCCTTTATCTCCTGAAGACACAGGACATCTGGTGATTCGCTCTGAAACCAGGTGAAAAAACCTTTTTTCTCTGCTGCCCTGACTCCATTGACGTTCCAACAAAGAATTTTCATCGAACGGTACCTTCCCTTCTTCCTGCAAGAAGTGACCAGGTATTTCTTTTTCCCTTTATATGGTTTCGAATAGGTTGCTATGATGTTCGCTGGATGAGTGCGATGTAGAAACCATCGGTCCGATCTGTGTCAGGCCAGTATCGTTTTTCTTCCAAGAGGCGAAAATCAGGATGGCTCTTCAGGAATCGTTGGACTTGAGCCTCTCCTTCTGAGGAAAAGATGCTGCAGACTGAATACACCATGTTTCCCAGGGGTTTTAGGATCATGCAATAGTTTTCGAGGATGTCCTGCTGAACATTTGTCAGTCGGTCCAGATCCTCAGGCGTCAGTTTCCATCTGATGTCCGGGTTTCTCCGCAGCGTGCCAAGCCCGGAGCAGGGAACGTCNAGCAGCAGCCGGTCTGCGGTGTCCTTCATCCGTTTGTAGACTTTCGAAGAAGTGATGAGTCGGGTCTCAATGGTGTCTGCGCCTGCTTTTGCTGCTCGTNTTCGAAGTTCCTTTAACCTCCATTCCTGGGTGTCCAGGGCGATGATCTTTCCTTTGTTTTTCATCAAGGAAGCAAGATGCAGTGTTTTGCTTCCTTCCCCAGCGCAGGCATCAACGATCCGCATCCCTGGCTGCGGGGCAAGGAGTCGGCAGACCATCTGCGATGCAGTATCCTGGACTTCGAAGAGCCCGGCATTGAAACTAGCGAGTCTGAAGACATTTGTTTTTTCTGAAATGATGAGAGCATCAGGATTCCAGTCGAGCGGCTCAGCGATGATTCTGTCTTTGCGGAGGATCCCTGTTAACTCCGTTGTTGTTGTCTTAAGATTGTTTACCCTGATGATCTGGTCAGGGTTCTTATTCAATGAAGCAATCACCGTGTCCCATCGGATGCCTAGGTCTTTTTCTGCGTACGCATCCAGCCAATCAGGGATAGACTCACGCAGCGCTCTTGAAGTCTTTGTCGTCTCAATTCGTTGTAAGACCTCTGTGGCGTCCAGCCCTCTTTTTTTCTGCAGCGCGGCGATGTCCCCTTTTTCTGAGAACAGATAAATGGTGATGAGCTTCTGGAGGTCCTTTTCATCTGATGAGGCTTCTCGGTCGATGATGTACCACAGTGGTCTCCACCACCGGATGATATCGTAAACCGTCTCGGAAAATAACGCCCGTTTGCTCTCCTCCCACTCTGGATGTGACTTGAGCGTATGCTGGAGTGCTTTTGTCGCGTACACGTTTTCCCAAAAGACCATCCGCAGGGTTTTAATGATCTCAGGTGAGAACTCATGGAGCCTCTCTTGCAGGGTAATCGTCATAGGTTTATTCCTTACTGTGTCACCATCCGTCATAGGCATCAGATTAATAAAATCAACCTCCTCATCGGAACTTACTTTTGAGACAATCCGGACGAATACTTTCACTCACCCCTCATATAGATATATAACCAAAGACGACCCTTCCATGGTTAATTGACCTTGAGATACGGGGGACATGCCAGTCCAGTACAACTGGCATTTCTGCCACTTTCACTCTTCGATTGCATCCCATCCCTCTCTCTTTTTTTCTTTTTACCCTTTTTCATCCAAAAGAGTTTTATATAGAAACTTAATAAAGATATGTAATCACAACCAGAAATCGGACGTGGTTTAGGAGGAGTACGTATTTCAGAAAAAATGTGTGAGATGTGCAAGCAAAAGTTTCATCTCCAAGAGCACCAATGTGGGTTGGTCTTTGAGGATAAATTTTTCATCTGTGAGGACTGCCGCACCACCACCCCAGAACAGGAGATAATGGACTGGTCCCAAAGCACCATGCGCTCATCAGCAGCTGCGATGCCGATATCCCTGTGGCTGATCCATGAGCAAAACAAGGACAAACCACCGTTCTCAAAACGAAAAGAATAACGCTCATTCATCACAAGCCACCACCAACACTCTCTATCAAAATCCTTTTTTATATCTAATCTTATGCTGGTAGAGTATGTTTATCATCAAACTTGGCGGGAGCGTTATCACCGATAAAGCAAAAGAATGCTGTTTCAAACAGGAGATAGTCGACCGGCTTGCCGCTGAAATAAAACATGCGAACAAAGAAGTAATTTTAGTTCACGGCGCAGGCTCGTTCGGCCATATCCTTGCAAAAAAATACAAATTAAACGACGGGTTCAAACAAAAGAAACAAGTCGAAGGGTTTGCCCTNACTCAAGCGATGGTCCAGCGGCTCAACAATCTTGTCCTGGCATCGCTCCATAACCATGACCTTCCTGCCGTGTCCATCCCACCGCACGCGGTCCTGTCTCTTTCGAACCATAAGCTCTCACGCGTGGATTACACGGTGTTCAAAAAATATCTTACCTTGGGGTTCATGCCGGTGAGCTTTGGCGATGTCGCCCTTGATACACGACTTGGTTTTTCGATTTGCTCTGGTGATCTGCTCGTGCAGCTGCTCGCAACTGAGTTCAAACCAGAAAAGGTCATCTTTGTGCTGGATGAGGACGGGTTGTATTCAACAAATCCAAAGGACGATCGCCATGCGACATTCTTTGAAGATGCAACAGTAAAAGACCTGGAGAAGCTTTCGACGCAGCTGGATTCCCATGCAGATGTGACGAAAGGAATGGAAGGAAAACTTCGCACCATAAAACTCATCGCAAAGGCCGGGGTCGATACCATTTTATTGAATGGGAATGTACATAACCGGTTATACGATACCTTGAAGGGGAAGAAGGTAAAATCCACCACGGTGTATGGAGATAAAGCATGAACCAGACGGAGGAAAGGAAACGCGAACACGTGCAAATCTCTTTAAAAGAAAATGTCTCTGCTCATTATAATTACTGGGATGACGTGCATCTAACTCATAACGCGTTGCCAGAGATCAACGAAAACGAAATCGATCTGTCGACCCAGCTGTTCGGAAAGAAACTGAACGCCCCTCTGATCATCTCCGGGATGACCGGCGGGTACCCTGATGGAAAGAAGATCAACGAACATCTTGCTGCTGCAGCCTCATCATTCCAAATAGGTATGGGTGTTGGTTCACAGCGTGCCGCGTTGGAAAATCAGAAACTTACGGAGACCTACAGCGTCATCAAAGAATATGATATCCCGCTGAAGATTGCCAACATCGGTGCATCTCAGATGGTGCTGTGGGATAAAAAACAGCTCCTTGAAAACGCAGAAAAGATCATCGAGATGATCGATGCAGACGCCCTTGCGGTGTGCTTCAACTTTTTACAAGAAGCGATACAGCCAGAAGGTGAGGCGCGTGCAAAAGGATGTTTTGCTTCTCTTGATATGCTTTCACGGGAGTTCGGTCGTCCCATCATAGTAAAGGAGAGCGGTGCAGGTATCTCTGGGAAGGTTGCCCATCAACTTCGAAAGACAAAGATCTGCGGCATCGATGTCGGAGGCGCAGGGGGCACGTCGTTTTCCGCGGTGGAATACTACCGTGCGAAAATAAAAGGCGACACCCACAACATGCGCGCCGGCCAGACATTCTGGGACTGGGGCATCCCTACNCCATCATGTATCCTNGAGGTTGGAAGAGCGACCAACTGGGAGCTCCCTATCATTGCGACCGGGGGGATCCGCCATGGGCTTGATATCGCAAAAGCACTGATCCTTGGCGCGAACGCCGCGGGAATGGCGCATGCACTTCTGAAGCCAGCGCTGAAGGATATAAAATCCATGGAGCTGGAACTTGACGTCATCATGCGAGAGCTACGGATCGCCATGTTTCTTGTCGGTGTTGATACCATTGAAAAGCTATCGACGGTGGAAGTGAAATATGGACCTACAGAATGAACTGAAGATCCGAGCCACGATGTTCAATTCGTATTGGCAGCGATACCTTCAGATAAAAAAACCTACAATGCTCTACGAGGCATCGCAACATTTACCTTCTGCTGGTGGTAAACGGATCCGACCGTTTCTTGCCATGGTCTGCTGTGAAAGCGTCAGCGGTGATGCACAGAAAGCACTTCCGTTTGCCGCTGGCCTTGAGATGATGCATAATTTTACGTTGGTTCATGATGACATCATGGATCATTCCTTGCTGCGGCGCAACATGCCTGCTGTTCATGTCAAGTTCGGCGAGCCTACCGCTATCCTCTCCGGGGACCTGTTGTTTGCGAAATCATTCGAAGCAATCCTGGATACCTCCGTTGATTTTTCAACATTCAAGCATCTGCAGCAGGATTTCATCAACTGCGTTATTGCCATCTGCGAGGGTCAGCAACTGGACATGGAGTTTGAGAAACGCAAAATAGTGACCGAGCAGGAATATCTGGATATGATCCGTAAAAAAACCGGTGCGCTGTTCGAGCTGTCCGGCAAAAGCGGCGGGCTGATCGGCGGCGGAACCCCACAAGAGGTCACCGCACTACAAACCTACGGGATGGCACTGGGACTTGCGTTTCAGATCTGGGATGATTACCTTGACATGAGCAGTACGGCAAAAACCCTGGGAAAGGACATCGGCAACGATATCAGAAATGGAAAAAAAACCCTGATCGCCGTGCACAGTCTCGCTCATGCGACCGGNATGCAGAAGAAAATGCTTGACGATATTTTTGGGAACCACAGCGCCTCAGAACAGGAGGTCCTAAAGATCTATGAGCTCTTCCGGGAAATCGGGTCTGTGACCTATGCACAGCAGCGCGCGTTAGACTATGTGAACAAGGCAAAAGACGCCATAGCGACCCTGAAGCAGTCTGATGCAAAGGAGCTTTTGTATCAACTCATCGATTATACGATTCAACGAGAAAAGTAACCATGGCCGCTTCAAAGATACTGACTGAAACATGGAAGTTCGCACTGCAGAACGCATTGTCATTCAGCGGAAAGGCAAATGAAAAAGCAGTCGCAGGAAAAGTCATCGCCGCGTTGAAAAAAGACGGCATTTCTCCAGCAGAGATCCTCCCGGTTGTCACAAAGGTCGTCAACCAGGTCAATTTCATGAGTATCGCTGATCAACGTNCNGAGCTTACCGTGCTTGCNCCTGAGCTGTTACAAAAAGAAAAAAAAGAACGGGATTTTTCCCTTCCACNCTTGCCTNTTGCGGAGGACGGCAAGGTCGTGACTCGTTTTCCCCCGGAGCCAAACGGCTATCTTCATATCGGCCATGCAAAAGCAGCGATCATCGATTCCGAGTACGCCAGGATCTATAACGGGAAGTTCATTTTACGGTTTGATGACACAAACCCGGAGAACGCGCTCCTTGAGTTTTATGATGCGCAGAAAGAGGATTTACGCTGGCTTGGGGTTTCCTGGGATTNCGAGTACCATACCTCTGACCATATCGAGACCCATTACAAACTTGCTGAACAGCTCATCAGACAAGGGGACGCGTACCTCTGTAAATGTACCCCGGAGACTATCCGGGAAGGCAGATTTAATGCAAAAACCTGCAGCTGCCAGGCAGACCGCACCGGACCAGGAGCACTTGACCTATGGAAAGAGATCCTTGCTTCCCCTGAGGTAAAATACATTCTTCGTCTGCGTGGTGAGATGGGCAGTGATAACACCGCGATGCGTGACCCTACCTTGTTCCGGGTCATTGAAACACCTCATCCACTGACCGGCGATAAATACCATGTGTGGCCGACGTATGATTTCGCAGGAGCCGTCGAGGACAGCATCAGCGGGGTGACGCATCCGTTCCGTACCAAGGAGTACGAACTGCGGGACCCGGTGTATTTCCGTATCCTGAGTCTACTGAACCTCCGGGCGCCACATCTGATGGAGTTTGCCCGGCTATCTATAGATGGTATGCCGGTGTCGAAGCGAAAGATAAAGCCTCTCATCGAACAGGGACTGGTATCTGGTTTTGATGACGTTCGGTTGCCGACCTTGCGTGGGCTGAAGCGACGAGGGTTCGTTCCTGAGGCGATAAAACAATTCGTCCTGCAGCAAGGTTTTTCAAAAGTGGAATCCGTTGTCGACTTCAGCTTGGTCGAATCCGTGAACCGGAAGTTTCTTGACTCACGGGTGAAGCGCTATTATTTTGTCCCTGATCCAGTACAGCTCACGGTTGAAGGTGCGCCGAAAAAAACCGTTAAACTTTCTTTGCATCCTGATGCGACCATGGGTGATCGGACCATCCATACCGCTTCAACGTTTTTCATCCCGAGGCAGGATGTAGAGAAGATGAAGCAAGGCGACATCTTTCGGCTGAAAGGACTGTACAATGTGAAGGTCACCAAAACCGGTGATGCCATGGTAGGGACCTATGAAGGGGAAACATTGATCCCGGAGACTGCGAAGATTCAATGGACCACCGATGATCACATCCCGCTGAAGGTCCTGGTCCCTGGGCTTATTTTCAACGGTGAGACCTTCAACCCTGATAGCCTTCATGAGCTGCACGGGTACGCCGAAAAAGCGGTCGGCGGTCTACCTACTGGTGAGATCGTGCAGTTTGAACGTGTCGGATTCGTCCGTCTTGAAAAACAAAAAAACATTCTTGTCGGAATCCTAACCCACAAATAAATCCTTTTTTTATTGTCGGGTGAGGTTCTCAGTAAATCCTCCAGACTCTGAAATCAGGGTAAGTGCACTGTTGTTCTGAGAAAAGGTATATTGATACGTCCCTGGGAAATACGTATCGATGATCAGTTTTCCGTTGGAGAGATACCACGTGCCTGGGATATGACCAAGCCCCATGTTCGTAGTGGCATAGGAGCCGTTTGCGTAGAATATTTTTGTTTCCGAATAGTAATCATCCCCGATGGGATTTTGTTTCAGCTCTGTTTTCCAAGTCCCAATAAATTTCTCTTTCTCGGTGTCTGATTGAGTGCAGCCGCTCAGGCTAGCAATGAGCAGGAGAAGAACGATTCCAATGAGTGTGCATTGTTTTTGCATGTGAGTTCTACATCGGTATTGATGATTTGATACTTACTATTTTCATTTTATTTTGAATTCTATTTTGTTGAATAATTAATTTTTTACCTACGACACGTTCTTAATCTCTTCACGCTTTTAAAGGAAGGTATTTAAACATCAAAGCGATTTATTCCGCTTGCAGGGATGCAAAATAAAAGGATGGGATTAACAATGCGCTTCCTAAGTTCAATAGTCATAACGCTAGTTTTATTCTTCGGTCTTGTAGTTTCAACCAGTACTGCAGCACCAGAACTCCAACCAGCAGCAAACGTAACCACGATTGCAGTCATCGTAACAGTCGTTGCCCTGCTGCTTGCGTTCTTCTTCCTCATGGGTGGTGTCAAATACGTCACCCCGGAAAACGTGCTCGACACCGAAATACGAAAACACCTCTACGACTACATTGATGAGTACCCCGGAAGCCACCTGCGGGAAATCGCCAGAGAGCTTGACCTCAAACCAAGCAACGCAGCCTGGCATCTTCGGAAGCTTGAGCAGACCAACCTGGTCAGAAGCAGAGCAATCGGAGGAAAAAAGGTCTACTACCTCGTCGAAGGAGGAGTAGAAGCAAAACAACGAGCGGTCTCAGAATCCATCATGCGCAACCAGAACGCCAGGGACATCATGGCGTATCTTTCAGAACACCCAGGCAAGCACCTGCTCGAGATAGCGCATGCCCTCAATATTAATCATCATGTGGTGAAATGGCACATCAACAAACTCTACGAAGCTGAACTCATCGAAGGCGACACCACCAACTCCGCCTACCCTATCTACTACCCCACAGAAATAGGACGACAGTTCATGGAAACTTATATTGAGTATCTGAAAACAACCATCGGCAAAGCAGCTTAGATTCTGCCAACGTCGACGACTTCAGCACTTTCGACTTTCTTAATTTTACTCAGTTTTTCCACGAGAGGATCCAGTCCACCCTCGACATCAGGGACTGCGACCGTCACATCAAGACCACGAAGACCAAAAGCGATTTCTTTGACCTCGACACGACCAAGCCTGGCTGGTTTTTGCACGACTTTTTTTACTTCAGCAGAAATAAAGTCCATATCCTTATCACTAATCACGCCATCAGGCATGAGACGAATCAATGCGATAACTTCCCCCATCGGTTAACCCTCCTATGGTCCTCTGAATCCGCATTTCGGGCAGGTAAAGACGACACTTTGTTCTCTGCAGTTTGAGCATCGTCCGATGAAGACGTCGCAGGTCGGGCATTGGAACGTCGTCGACCCTTGTTCAAGCAAGCCTTTTCCGCATGAAATGCATCGATCAGCTTTTTTCATAGGGAAAACCGTATATCCTCATCATTTTTAAACCTGACGCCCTGTCCAGTAGTTCCGAAAGTAAGGAG
>JGI20214J51650_10002699_pt1 | contig 11168 bp, 11 predicted proteins | sample WetSurMetagenome_FD_51650 | JGI IMG/M metagenome (IMG submission 51650)
CTATTCGGTACTGAACAATGATAAGCGAATATTTTTATAATGGGTTTCCAATCCCTCATTGGCACGAGGCTTAAAAATGCCCCTAGACAACAAGACTATATCCGAAGCAATTAAACAGGCAAAGGCAAAGTCTGGTCAGAAAAAATTTAATCAGACTGTAGATTTGATTCTCGACATCGTCGAGATCGATATGAAGGCGCCAGAAGGCAAAATTCAAGAGGTCGTAGAGCTTCCTCACATCACTGGTAAGCCCAACAAAATCTGTGTTGTTGCTTCAAGCGGAGACTTCATTGTTAAAGCCAAGAACTCTCAAGCTGACAAAGTAATTGAACGCGCAGATTTAGACGCATTAAGTGGCAAAAAGAAGGAACTACGCAAAATCGCTACTGATTTTGATGTTTTCATATGCGAAGCCCCATTGATGCCACTTGTGGGCAAAACGCTCGGTCCAGTCTTGGGTCCACGCGGAAAGATGCCTATTCCAGTTCCACCGAACGCGGACATTGCATCNTTAATTAATAAACACCGCAAAACCGTGGTTGTTCGCATGCGTAATCAACCTATAATCCAAGTTTCTGTTGGTTCCGAGCAGATGAAAGATGAGGAACTTGTCGAAAACACAATGACTGTTCTCCGTGTTTTGGATGGAAAGTTAAAGCGTGGTTTGAAGAACGTAAAGTACGCTTTCATCAAGACATCCATGGGTGAACCAATCAAAATTAAAGCTTAAAGAGTAGAAAAATTATGCCGTCCCAACAAGTATTAGAAGCAAAATCAGTCGAAGTAGATGCAATAAAGGACATACTTAAAGAGTACAAATCCATCGGCATCGCTAGTCTCAAGAAGGTTCGCGCTTCCCAACTTCAGGAACTTAAGAAAGGCATGGCTGGTAAAGTTTACCTCCGTGTCCTGAAGAATACACTTATCAAAATCGCCTTAGAAGAGATGAACCAGGCAGAGCTCAAGAAACTTGAGGCATACTTGGATGGATCAAACGTTTTCTTGTTCACTGACCTTAACCCATTCAAACTGGCATTGTTGCTCGAACGCGGTAAAGTTAAAACAACTGCTAAATCAGGCGACATAGCTGCCATGGATGTGGTTATTCCAGCAGGAAATACCGCTCAACCTCCAGGACCAGTCATCAGCCAACTAAACGCAGTTGGATTACCGACCAGAATTGAGTCAGGCAGTGTCTGGATCAGCAAAGACACATTAGTGGTTCGCAGAGGCGAAATCATCAACGAACGACTCGCAGGAGTCCTCTCAAAACTCGGCATAAAAGCAGTTGAACTCGGCATATCAATGCGCGCAGTCTTCGACAACGGCTTAATTATAACCGGAGACCAACTCAAAGTTGACGTTGACGCTACACGCAAAAGCGTTCAAGCAGGAAACTCAGAAGCTTTCGCATTAGCACTTGAAATAGGCTACNCAAGCAAAGACACAATTAAACCACTACTGCAACGTGCTCACCAGAAGGCAGTAGNATTATCCGTAAGCGCAACGATACCCACAAAAGACACAATTGCTGATATTATCCGTAAAGCAAATGCTGAAATGACCAGCCTAAGCGGCGTTGCAGAAAAGGTTAAGCCCAAAGCTTAAACCAAAATCTTTTGTTTTCTTTTAATTAAGCATTCTTTTTTCCAGCTAAATTGTTGTTTCTTTTCTTAATTCTTCCCAAAATAAGGATTAATCGATGTANATTATCAATNGGACGATATATTAGATATCTTCCGATGACGATTATTGTTTCGATGTTCAACAGAAGNGTTGAGTTTCAATTTAGGAACAAAGGTTATGTAGGTAGCTTTTGATAAAACGAATTAAGGAGAAGGTTTTATGGGTTCTAAGAAAAGTTTAGCTCAAGGCTTTCTGGTTGCAACAGGATTAATTTGGATATTCAACGTAGTCCCACTCGTGATTGGTGGGGATGCATGGCTGGGGCTAATGTACCTTTTAATCTTGCTTATCCCAGCAACGGGAATAACCATACTTAAATTGAAAAACCCAAACTCACCATCGAAAGATAACTCGAATAAATGGCGAAACTTAATATTTTCTTTCCAAGGCGTAGCCTTGGGCTTTTGGCTCTTTGACATCTTAACTACCTTTTACGCCATAAACATAACCCGCACATCGATCGAACTTAATCCCTTAGGCTGGCCATGGGGAATTTTGGGGGCTTTCGCGTTCTATGGTCCAACCTTGGTGTTTTCTTATGTTTTGTTGTTTAGGTTGAAGGAAAAAGTATCCTTTTGCGCTGCTTTGCCGTTGACGCTAATTACATTGGGTATGGGTGTTATGAATTTGGTTGCGGGAGCTCAAAATTTTCAAGTGTTCGTTCAGACTGCATCANTGGAAGTTGGAGTACGGTATGGATTGTTAGAGTTGATTGTTGCTGCAAACTTGGTTGTTCTTTTAGTTTTGAAGTGGATAGTTGCTCAGCCAAAACAAAGTTTAAATCTGAAGAGCCCTTAAAATGGGGCATTTTTTGCCTTTGATTTAAAAATTAAAGGCTACTTAGCGGGTTGTTGTATCAGCTTGCAACAGCACAATTTTATATGATTCAATGTTACTCCTTTAAACAAGGAGACCGCGACACTGAGCAGTTGAGCAGGTCTAGATNCAAACAAAAGGTGAGGTTCTTTGCATTTTTCTTTCCTTCCTTGTCTTTATGTTTGCTTCCTAGACCTGCCCTACAGTTGATTTCATTTTGTTTTGCAGTTGAATGATACAACATTCGCTGCAAATGGAAAATATTACTCTATATTCTTTTTGTCATGACATATGCNTCTTCGCCATCAGAGTAGTAGCCATTTATTGTTCGGGTGATTTCAAAGCCTAGTTTCTTNTAGAGTGATATGCCTGCTTCGTTTGTCACGCGCACCTCAAGAAAGCATTGTTTTGCCTTATAGTATTCCATGCCTNCCAACGCCTTTTTAATTAATGCAGAAGCCAAGCCTTTACGTCTGCTCTGCGGCATGACCGCAATAGAAACTACATGTCCTTTGCGTATTAAGCCGCCTAAACCATAATTTGATAACCCGACCTCGATGCGACACATTATATATCCGCCGATTTTNCCGTTTTCTTCAGCAACAATAAAGGCTTCAGGGAACCTTTGATGCAGATCCACAAAAAAGAAATCGGTGTAGTTTTCTGGAAGGCAAACGCGGTTAATTTGCATTACACTTTGTAAATCGTCTGGAACGAATTTTCGTAGCGTGAAAGGTTGTTGCATTCTTTCGCCTTCTAAACCAGATTTCAAGTTGAAACTTAAAGGTTACGCTTTAAGGCTCAACCGCTCGCTTAGTGGCAGTTGTGTGCAGGTGATTGTTTAGGTTTTTGTTTCTTCTGGTGCCTTAAACACCGGTAGCGTATAACTTCCCCAAGGCATCGCCCAAACTCTTGAGGCGGAACCTGCAATTTTGAAGGCTTCTGCCAAGGCGTCATTGACGGCTCTTGCTGTCTTAAGCTTGAATACACTATTGGCATAATACTCCGGTAGGGAAGAAACCAAGATAATCTGGTGATTCGCCAACGCTTTTAGTAGGTAGTAGGTTTTGTATCCTCCAAGGACAAAGTTGCGTTTTATTTCGCGTTCCACGTTCTTGATGTCTGCTAAACGTGTCATCCACTCATAGAACACTTGGTTGCCGTGTCCATCGGGGCATTCTGCAACGAGGATTATTACGCCGCCCCGTTTAACTGCGTCTAAGGCGTTATCTAAACCCTTGTAAGCTTCATACAGGTTTATGTCGGCTGGGTACCCGCCTGCACTTACCACAATTACGTCAGCGCGTCGATCCACAGTTACACGGTACATTTCCTCGTACAGTTTTACTGCTTCCAAAAACGCACCTTCCAAATCGCCCGCGAAGGCTTTTACGACTTCGCCTTTCCTGTTTGCAACAACGTTAACGATAAAATCAACCTTAGCTAACCGCGCCGCCTCAGTCATATCCACATGCACCGGATTATCCACCAAATTACCTGACCTCGCATTCGCGCTCACAAGCATACCATGGTTCTGCTTGATAGTTTCTTCACCGCATATTCCTGGCAAAACACCCTTCCTTCCGCCGCCATAACCGGCATAATAGTTAAGGTCAACATCGCCCAAAAGCACCTTCACGTCCGATTCCATGAATATACGGTTAACCAAGACTTTGTTGTTATGGGTTTTCGTCGTGCCCACATTAATTAAATCTGGTGCCTTGCAATCGTGGCTAACGGTTTTCAGGCGTTTGAGGGCTTCTTCGCCAATCAACTTCGCTGCTTCTTCAGGTTTCACAGCGCTGTAAGTTCCACAACCAAAAACAACCGTAACATTCTCGTCTTTGATGCCTACACCATTAAGTTCAGCAAGGACGGGCAATAGCAGAATTTCACCAGGTGTTTTTCGAGTAGCCACATCAACGACGATTGCGACTTTGCTTTCTGGATTAACAAGTTCAGACAAGCGTTTTGTGCCTATGGGTTCCTTTAACGCGCGATCAACCTCAGCCTTTGCGTCGGCCGCAGAAGAATGCTCTTTAGGCTCGATTGTGCCCAACAGGTTTCGGGCTGGGACTCGAACACACACGTCAGTTTTTCCATATGGAAGCCAAACATCAACCATGCCAAGTCACGCTAACTAATTTACATGTACTCGACGTAAGAACCTATTAAGCCTTATCAAAATGGTATGGATTTTACTAAAAAGAAATGGGAAGAGAAAAAATATGGCAGCGGCAATATTTGGATTCTATTAGGCATCTATTCAAAAACGATAGAGTGGTTAGCTCGCGGTCTGAAATCCCGAATGAATAAAGTGTATTGTCGTTTCCTGCGCTTAACGGAATGATGAAGTTTTGTTGAAACGCAACTTCTTTAAACGCTCTTTGCATAGTAGTTCTTGAGGAATCAAGAAAGTGTTCATTCAGAAGACGCCAGAGAAAAATAGCATACTTTTCGTGTGGCTCAACAATTACGCTGGAATTCTCCTAAAAACTCCCACTAAAACATTTGTCATAGACCCCGTAGATGTTAAAGCCAAAAACCTCCTAAACGTCGACGCTATCTTAATAACCCATGAACACTACGACCACCTCGACCCGCCTTTAATTATTGAAATCCAAAAAGCCACGGGCTGCACAGTAATCGCCGACGCTGCCTCAACCAAAAAACTCAAACTTGCCCTCCCAAACGACAAACTCCAAGAAATCAAGCCCGGAATGGAAATTAAAATCGGCGAAGTCTCCGTAAAAGCCGAAAAAAGCAACCATCCAGCCCAAGCCCCTGTGACGTATATTATAACCAGCGAGGACAACGTTAAAGTCTACCACACCGCGGACAGTTTACCCTTCCCCGAACTTGCCAAGCTAGCGCAAAAAGAAAACTTTGATATGGTCTTCTGCACAGTTGGCATTGCTCCCGGTGCATCTCCGCAGAAAGGTTTTGAGATTGCATGGTTAACTAAGCCTCAAATTGCAGTTCCATACCACACCGCAACGGTTGCAAGCCAGAAAGAGTTCGAAGAACTTTTGAAAAAGGAGCTGCCTAGAACCGCATGTTTGATTCCTCAACAGAACAAGATTTATCAGGTCTCAAAGAGGAAGTGAAAAAATGGTAACTAAAACCCAAAGCTTAACTCAGAAAGAGAGAATGGCAAATATCCTCTTCAAAATTGACGCCGTAAAATTCGGTGTCTTCAAACTTTCAAGCGGAAAAGCAAGCCCCTACTATGTAGACCTGCGAGTAATCCCTAGCTTCCCAGATGCATTCCACGAAATCTGCGAATCATACGCCCAATACATTACCAGCCAAATTGGCATAAAAAACTTCGACCGCGTCGCAGCCATACCTTTAGCCGGAATCCCTTTCGCCTCTCAAATCGCCTACAACCTCAAAAAGCCGTTCCTTTATGTACGCAAAGGTATTCGTTTGCACGGTAGACAACGCCGAGTAGAAGGCGTCTTAGTTTCAGGTGACAAGGTTTTGCTAATTGACGATTTGCTGACAACAGGCTTAACCCTCAAAAAAGCTGCTGGTGTCGTAAGAGCCGAAGGCGGAATAGTCACTGAAGCTGTTGTTTTCCTTGACCGCGAAGAAGGTGGAAAACAACTGCTCGAGAAAAATGGAATAAAACTTCACGCGTTGCTGAAGATAAGTGAAATAGCAAACACGCTCTACGAAATGGGTGCAATTGACACAGAAAGCTTGAAGACGATTCTAAAGCAAGTAAAGAAGCATTAAAACAGAATCTATTCATAGAAGATTAGGCTGGTTTCTTCAAGTAGCGCATGCAATTTATCTACCGCATCGTAAACATCCGGTTCTTTCTTGCCTCCTGTGCAAACCAGCTTACCGCTGGCGAATAACAGAATAACAACTTTCGGCTCCGCCATGCGATAGATTAAGCCGGGAAACTGTTCAGGCTCATACATGGCGTGCTCGAGGGTGTATGCGGCTTTTTCTAGGTCAATCATGCCGCCTAAAATTCCTGAGGCAACGATGTTTTGGATTTTCATTTCTGGCTTGCTTATAATAATTATGCCGCCTTTTTTGAGTTCCTTCACAACTTTCATAACGGCTCGACGTGCTTCCTTCTCAGACTTGGCGCCTGTACAAACCATTTTTCCTGAACTAAAAATCAATGTGGCGGTCTTTGGGCGTTTTAGGCGGAAAACTAAGCCGGGAAACTGTTCGGGGCGATATTCGACACCTGGGTAGCCTTTTACGACAGCGTTTAAATCGACTTTCTGGTTGAGAGTTGCAGATGCGACAACGTTCTCGATGCTTAATGTTGCTTTAACTTTTGGCAAACCCTTTCCCTCTTGCATATCGCCTTTCTTGACTGTTCATCTATCAAAGGCTTTCTTTATAAAGACATCTATGGCTGGATGTTTTATTTGTTTTGTTGTGTGCTTTTCTCTAGCCAAAGGTAATACAAACTCAATAACTACAAGCAATATAATAATCGCAATAATGACGGGTAAAGCCCAAGAATTGCCTCTCATAAAAAGAGTAATCCACCCAAACCATGGAATGCGTAAAATCACTTTACCTTCGATTAGATTTTGGGGTACTCCTCTGGAATCGGGTATGTTGTCGTAGTTGTTGGGTGTGTTAGGCCAAACTATGGGTCCATTTCCGTCGCCCTTAGTTTTAAAGTATAGTGTGCCGTTGATTTCTTGTTTATCAACTATTCGATGAACAATTGGAGTTCTTCCATTAGGGTTTTTGTAAACAATGGTGTCGCTGTTGGGGTAGTGTGGGTTTAGGGTAGCTGGGTCTACTTTCTGGATGATTATTATGTCCCCAACATGTAACGTTTGGTTGAAGGGATGACTCCAACCGTCGCATCTTCCATCAAAGGGAACGCACATGCTACCGCTTTCTACAACCCTGATTGGAACTGAAACACCAAGGGCAAGTTGCAGGCCGACAAAAAACCCGATAATTACAACAATGACTAATCCTATAGCAAGTGCGGTTTTAAAATAATCGTTATTCCATAGTTTCTTGAAATCAACCACTTTGTCATCTGCCGACCTAATGTCTGTTCATTTAGAATTGCTTGGTTTTAAAACTACCGATTTACAAAAAAAGAAAAAATGAGAGAACAAAATATGCAACTGCTTGGTTTGTTTTGCAGTTTTATATTTTTTGTTTGCTTAATACTTCGCGGAAGACGTTGCCGCATTTTGGGCATTCGTAGAGACCGATTTCGAGTTGCATGCGTTTACCAGCTTTATCTGGTCGACCGGCCATTTTCCAGGTTTTCTTTGGCTTAGCTACTTCAGTTCCGCATTTTGGACATTTAGCCATTTAATTATCCTCCAATGTTGTTGCTTCCATGCTTTAGGCTGATAAGATAAAAAACTTTCCGTAGCTTTCCCACAGATTTTTATTTTTTTAACATGGGGATTAAACATTTTTATGTAAACATCTTACCTGTACAGTAAAAGAAGTGTTGAAACCACATCTTAGACGCTTAGATATTAACTAAAAAAAATACCAATAAATTGTCCTTCAACATGAAAAATGCCTAAAACCCCAAACAACCGTTGTTTTCCATACCAACTTCTTTTATAGCTGAATCCAAGCTTATCTCTTAAACAGTCGGGGATCAGGTTTATAATGCAAGCTACTTCTGAAAACGCCTTTGAAATGCTCGTAAAGCCACTTCGAAGGCTCATTGAACAGAAAGGATTCTCTAAACCGACTGATCCGCAAGAAAAAACCATACCCAAAATCCTCGAAGGCAAAAATGTTCTCTTAATCTCGCCCACAGCGACGGGGAAAACTGAAGCAGCTTTTCTGCCAATTTTAAGCGTGCTTCTGCAATTGCCCAAAACTCCCGGCATAAAAGTGTTGTATATTACGCCTCTTCGAGCTTTAAACAGGGATTTGCTTGAGCGGTTGCAGTGGTGGTGCAACAACCTCGACATTAAATTGGCTGTTAGGCATGGCGACACTGAAACCAAAGAGCGCACCCGTCAGTCCCAATGTCCACCCGACATCCTAATTACAACTCCAGAAACCCTCCAAGCCATTCTCACAGGTTGGTTGCTGCGGCAGAGCCTGCAAAGCCTCAAATGGGTAGTTATTGATGAGGTGCATGAGTTAGCTGACAGCAAACGCGGTAGCCAACTCTCGATAGCGTTGGAGCGTATCCGCGATTTAATCGGCAAAGACTTCCAAATGGTCGGCTTATCTGCAACAGTTGGTAGTCCCGAAAAAGTTGCCCAGTTCCTTGTCGGCGATAAACGTCCTGTCGAAATTATCCGAGTTCCAGTTGCTAAAATGGTTAAGTTGCAGGTTATCTATCCCAAGCCAACCGAAGAAGATGCTCAATTCGCCTCAAAAATATACACCCACCCAGAAGTTGCGGCGAGATTGCGCATTATTCGCGATTATATGACTAAACGCAAATCAGTGCTTCTGTTCACTAACACACGTTCGGTTTCGGAAGTTTTGGCTTCACGCTTCAAAGTTTGGGATGTCGATTTTCCAATTTCTATCCATCATGGCTCATTAGCAAAGCCTTCTCGAATTGCTGCTGAAACGGGACTCAAAAAAGGTGCTCTCAAAGGGTTAATCGCTACCAGTAGCCTTGAACTCGGCATAGACGTTGGACATATAGATCTCGTGATACAATACATGAGTCCACGGCAGGTTTCACGGTTAATCCAGCGGGTTGGCAGGGCGGGACACACTTACGGGAACTTGTCGGAGGGCATTATTATCGGCATGGATTCTGATGACACACTCGAAGCGCTGGTTATTGCAAGACGGGCTTTGAGTGAAGAGTTGGAGCCGCTTTCAGTGCCCGACAAGCCTTACGATGTTTTGGCGCATCAAATCGCTGGATTACTTCTCAAAAACCGACGCTTAGCCTTCAACGAAATTCTAGGAATATGCAAAAACGCTGCACCCTACACAAATCTTACAATAACTGATGTAGAAAAAATCCTAAAGTACATGCATAATCGTTTTCCCCGCCTAGCATGGGCGTCATTTGAGGACCAAGTGGTGCTAAGACCTCAGCGTACTAAAGCGCTGTTTGAATACTATTTTGATAATTTATCCATGATTCCCGAGGAAAAACAGTTCTTAGTAATTGACGAATCAACCGACTCGTCCGTAGGCGTTTTAGACGAGGCTTTTATGGCTGAATATGGCAAACCTGGAACAAAATTTATTATCCGAGGTAGTCCTTGGCAAATCATTCACGCTACCGAAGAAAAAGTCTACGTTCGCCCTGTCGATGATCCTACAGGCTCGATACCGAGCTGGATAGGAGAGGAAATCCCTGTTCCCTACGAAATAGCTCAGGAGTTGGCGGACGTCCGTGGGTTTGTAGAGGAGAAATCACATAGCGGATATTCTGGGGAACAAATCAGCGCGCTACTTTCGGAACGTTACCCCGCTGATCAAGAAACAATTCGAAATGCGCTCGACGAAACATTAGAGCAAGTGCATAGCGGCTTTCCAGTTCCAACTATTGAGCGTATTGTTGTTGAGGATTGGGGCGAATTCATAATCGTTCACTCAAATTTTGGTTCACTTATCAATCGGGCTTTGGCCCAGTTTTTAGGTCAGGTTTTGTCTGATAAGCTTGGACGCGGTATTATTGTCCAGCATGACCCTTACAGAATTTTTGTTCAGACTATGGGTTCCATGACGGCGGAGCGCCTCGTAGAAGTGCTAAAAGAAGTGCAATGCATGAGTGAACAAGCCATCCGAAATACGCTGACGCAGTCAACGGTGAAAACTGGGTTGTTTAAGCGTCGGGTGATTCAGGTGGCTCGGCGTTTTGGGGCGCTTAAGAAGTGGGCTGATTTTGGTAGCGTAAGTATTCAAAAGCTAATAACCAGTTTTGAAGGTACTCCCATATACGAAGAGGGACTCAAAGAAGTTTTTTCTAAAGACCTCGACGGGGATGGCCTGGTGAAGGTGCTTGGTCGTCTACGTGACGGCTTAGTCCGTTTGCAGGTGGTTGATACTGGTGGGAACCCAACGCCTGTGGCTCGAGTGGGCATTGAAAGAGTTAGTATGAAGACAGACCTTATCCCGCCCGAACAAATGCGTGCTGTCCTTGTTGAATCGGCAAAAGCAAGGTTACTAAACGAGACAGGAAACTTCGTTTGTTCAGCCTGCTGGGATTACATGGAATCGATACGTATCAAAGATCTGCCTGACAAACCCAATTGTCCACGTTGTGGGTCTTTGGCGATTGGCATGCTAAAGATTGAAGAAGAGAAGGCTCTGCCGCTTATTGAAAAGCGGGGTGAAAAGTTGGCGAAGGACGAGGAAAAGATGAAAGTTCATGCTAAACAGACTGCAGAGTTGATAGAAAAGTATGGTAAAGCTGCAGCAGTGGCTTTAAGCGCAAGGCGTGTTTCAGCAGCTGATGTGCGAATGGTTTTGGAGAAGGAACCGAAGCTTTCGGACAAGTTCTATGAGTTGGTTTTGGAAGCTGAACGTAAAGTGTTGAGCAAACGTTTTAGATAGCAAAGAATACACCTAAAACGAATACAAAAAACTTAAACAATACCGCGTAGAGAGTTACGTTGCTGGTGCCGGGGTATCCGAGCCAGGTCTAAATAGGCGGCCAGATAATTTGATTGCCTAAGATATGGAGGAGGACTTAAGATCCTCTGGCGCAGGCCTTC
>JGI20214J51650_10002701_pt1 | contig 11164 bp, 10 predicted proteins | sample WetSurMetagenome_FD_51650 | JGI IMG/M metagenome (IMG submission 51650)
TCTGGCAGGCCCGTGGACAAAACTGGGGGGTCGAATTCAAGTATAAAGACACCCCCCGATTGACCCGATCCATGAGGACGGCCTATCCTCTCACCGAAAAGATCCGGGTGATCCCTCTTGCCGATGTTCCCGACGCCTGGAACTACGGATAGCTGAGAACATAGGAGTGCCTACGAAGAATCGTCTGATTCCATCCCATGTCGGCCCTCAACTCGTCCGCGGCTTCCAGATCCTCGGCCATGAGGCGACGAACATGAAAATCATTCAAGAAACAACTCCCTTCCGGTGAATCAGACTGTAGGCGGCCGATGCTTGCGGGTCAAGCCCGAAATCCATCGCTCACCTTATGTCGGTTTTCAAAGACAGTCAGACTCAAGAGCAGTTCATGTGACTTCCGGTGTATTTTTCTTATCATAGGGTTGATCTAACCTTCGATCAAGAGCCGGTATGGCAACCTATAGCTTTCCCAGCACAGCTTTGCGGAAACAGCATTGACAAGCGTACGCAGGATTTGAATCTGAATGGCAGGTCCAAACGGCTGCCACCGGATCTTTGGAGAAGAGCCTCCAGGCGGCTTGAGTACATTGCATATGCCACGTGCCTGGATGATCTGAAGGTTCCTCCGAGCAATCNTCTGCACAGCTTGAGAAGAAACCGGGAAGGTCAACACTCTATCTCCATCAAGGATCAGTGGCGAATATGCTTTCGCTTCACGGATGGGGACGCATACGAAGTCGAGGTCACAAACTATCATCGAGGTGTTATCATGAGTATTGAGAATTCCAAAGTTCGAAAGGGAGAACCCACACATCCGGGAGAGATGCTTCTTGAGGACTTTATGCCCGAGTATGGGCTGACGGCAGCGAGTCTTGCCGAGGCACTGCGCGTATCCCGCCAGACGGTGAACGAATTTCTCCGAGGTCGGCGTGCCGTGTCGCCGGCTATGGCGCTTCGTTTGTCTGGCCTTTTCGGCAACACGCCGGAATTCTGGCTAAATACCCAGCGTGCGGTTGATTTGTGGAGGGCCAATTTGGAAGTCCAAAGGGATCTGGAGAATATACGGCAGTTGGAAGCGCCTCAGAACACATAGCCGGGATGCTCAGAATGAATGTTCTGGTTGGAAGCATTCAGGTCGCATTTCAAGGTGACACTTGGTCAATCTAGAAAAAGGAGACAATAGGCGAGGCTTGCGCTGCTCATCTGAAGCAGACTGACATTGAGCCGGAACTGGAGCGTGGCATGACCTCATATTTTTTCTGGCCACAAACATCACCCGGACCTTCCCGCAGGTGATTTCGGGTTTGTTCCTCGCCACCACGACCTGTCAACTTTCGATCATTGGGTCGCCAGACAAAACACGATGAGGGCCATTGGTGATCAGCCATCGGACAAATATCGTTCAAATCATTGCCCGGCCACTTCCTTCCCATAATTAGGAGTCATTCTGCAGTCCTACGCTCGCTGCTTGGGGGGCGTATAATTACTTTGCTATCCTTTCATTTTAGGCTGGCTAAACTACCCCAATTCAAGAGGAGAAAGGTCCAATTACTCGATAGGTTAGGCTTAGGGTGCTTGTTCAATCTTATCCCTCCACCGCTTTCTCAATGCCTATCACTGCAACGCGCCCAGATCCATGGTCTCCTGCGAAGATTGAAGAGCCATCGTACATGATAAACAAAGGTTTGTATCGTTTAATACATTTTTTGTTGACATTATACAAAAATTTTGTCATCAACAACGTTACGGGAGCAACCTGGCTTTTTGGTTGTGGGCCGCATTCTGGATTTGAACGGCAGCTTTCAGCTCATTTTCTAGTTGACCCTTTTAAGGTCTTTGCCAACACCTAAAACCAAGGTGGATTCTTGAAAAAGAAACAGCAAGGGAAGCCCTCCAGCATTGAAGAGATCCTGTTTTCTACCCTTGAGCGGGTAGCCGATGCTATCGCCAAAACCTTCCCGAGAAACTGTGAAGCAGTTGTCCATGACCTCTCCAACCCTCAACAATCCGTTCGCTTTATCGCCGGTAATGTAACGAGAAGGAAAATTGGCGCTCCAATTACCGACCTCGTCGTGAGGGCCTTGCATCATGAGGGCCGCGACATAGCGGATCGGTTCAGTTACAAAACAATGACTAACGATGGCCGTGAGCTCAAATCATCGACCGTTTTTTTTCGGAATTTGAAAGGACAGGTCATTGGAGCTTTCTGCATTAATTTCGACACGACCGACTATTTGAATGCCACCCATGCACTTGAGGTCTTTACCGCAACCAGCGGTGATTTTGCCGGCAACGACAAGCTAGAAACCTTTGCTTCCTCTTTTACGGAAACCGTTGAAGCGCTTTTTCAACAGGCTGTTTCCAAAATCGGCAAACATTCCTCGTCAATGTCCACAGAAGAAAAAATCAGGCTTGTTCAGGAATTGGCACGAAATGGAGTTTTCCAGATCAAAGGGGCAGTGGATGAAGTCTCTCTGCTCATGGGAATCTCCAAGTATACGGTCTACAGTTATCTGAAAAGACTCAGGGCCCTGCATCACATTGGCAGGACCTAGCGTAGAGAAATTTCGGAAGGTCGAAAGTAACTCGAACAGCGTAAGAGCAGATACCCGATCCATTGCGAAGATCTAATCGTAACAAAATGTCTTAAGTTGCATTAGGTTATTCACCGGTGGCAATTGTTTCGCCAGTCAGCTTCGCTCTTTCTGATAGAAAACAGCGTTTAGGTACTGTCATAAACATTTGAACTGGTCATCCTGAGGCAAGGAGGGAAAGGTAAATGAGAGTGAAAAGTTGGTTGTGTTTATCTGCGTGTTTTGTGCTTCTGGCTTTTGGGAGCAGCACGGCTCTAGGGGCAAAGGATGAAATCATCATAGCGCGGTCTATTTCGACGAGCGCCATGGATCCCGGTTTCCTGCGGGAAGCCGCCACCATCGTGGACAATATTTTTGACACCCTTGTCCTGAGAGACAAGGACATGAAACTGGTGCCGGGACTGGCTACCTCGTGGAAATCGGTCAATGACACTACCTGGGAGTTCAAGTTGAGACAGGGGGTCAAGTTTCATAACGGCGAACCCTTCAATGCCAGCGCTGTAAAATTCACTATTGACCGGGTGCTCGATCCTGAAGCCAAGTCCCCTACCATCTCCTACATTCGAACCATAAAAAAGGTGGATGTGGTCGACGAGTACACCGTGAATATCGTGACGGAAAAGCCTGATCCCCTCATTCCCACGCGGATGAGCAGGTATCCCGCGTACGTAGTCCCTCCGGGATATATCGCCAAGGTAGGAAAAGACGAATTTGCCAAAAATCCCATCGGGACAGGGCCGTACAAGTTCAAAGAATGGGTGAAGGACGCTCACATCACCTTGGTAGCCAATGAGGAATACTGGAGAGGCAAACCGGCGATCAAGAAGGTCGTATGGCGCCCCATTCCAGAGGATTCGGCCCGCACTGCCGCCCTGCTTGCCGGTGAAGTAGACATCATAGAAACCCTTTCTGTGGACCAAGTGAAACTGCTGGAGAAGAACCCTCAAATCCGGGTGGACCAAGTCCGGGATGGAGGCCTCATCGTCTATCTTGGGCTGAAAACGGACCAGGCCCCTCTGAACAACAAGAAAGTGAGGGAAGCTCTGGACTATGCCATTGACCGCAAGAACATCGCTGAAAAAGTCCTGCTTGGATATGGCACTGCTGTCGGAAGCCAGGTGGGACCCTATGATTTCGGCTTTCTAAAAATGGAGCCCCGACCCTACAACCCTGAAAAGGCCAAAAAGCTGCTTGCTGAGGCCGGCTTCCCGAACGGCTTTGAGATCGCCATGCAGGGCACTCGCCGTTACCTTAAAGGCGGAGAGGTCGCCCAGGCCGTGGCCAGCCAGTTTGAAGCGATCGGGGTCAAAGTGAAGCTTGAGATCCCTGAATGGACCGTCTACATCCAGCAGGTGCCTGCGGGCAAGCAAGCCCCAATCTACATGCTGGCTTGGGGCAGTACGCAGACTCTGGACGCCGATGCCGCCATTTACGCCATATACAAATCCGATGAACCTTACTCCACGGTGAAGTCACCGAAAATGGACGAACTGCTCGACAGAACAAGAAGCACCATCGATCCTTTAGAAAGAGAAAAGCTCTTCCACGAGATACAGAAGCTTGCCTACGAGGAGGTGCCTTGTCTCACACTCTATCAACAGGACACACTCTACGGCATGCGCAGCAATGTGGACTGGAAAGGACGGGCTGATGCCCGCGTCCCGGTCTTTGACATACGCCTTAAATAAGCGTTTGAATCAGCAACACGACTCCAGCTGTGATCACAGTTTTGACCCAGCCGGAGTCGTGTTGATTACACCGGGTGATTTTTCATGAAGAGACCCGGATGGGTAAATATAGACTTCATCGTTGGTTTTTCGCTTCTTGGGTTGGTAGCCGGTGGTGTCCTCCTGGGCCCCCTACTCTGGCCGGTTGACCCCTACCACCAGAGCATTGCCCACGTCTTTCAGCCCCCGTTGGAATCGGGCGAGCATGGTAACCTTTACCCCCTTGGTTCTGATCAATTAGGCCGGGATCTGCTCGCACGGATCATTGCTGGCACAAGAATCTCCTTGGTCATCGTCACTCTGGCCATGCTCATTGCGGCCCCACTCGGGGTCGCCGGGGGAGTGTTGGCCGGTCTTTTTGGCCGGTGGACCGATGCCACCATCATGAGGTTGGTGGATATCCAACTGGCGATCCCTTTCATCCTGCTTGTGATGATGATTGTTGCTGTGCTTGGTTCCGGCATGGCAAATCTCATTATCGTTCTTGGCATAACGGGGTGGGCTGTGTATGCCCGGGTGGCCCGGGGCCAGGTCCTCTCCATCAAAAATCTGGAATACATTGAAGCGGCCCAAGCCCTGGGATCTTCCCGGTTGAGGCTGATCCTTCGCCACATCCTTCCGAACATTATGACTCCACTAATTGTGTTGATCACACTAGATTTGCCCCGTCTGGTCATTCTGGAGTCAGCGATGGGTTTTCTGGGGCTGGGAGTGCAGCCGCCAACCCCAACTTTGGGGAACCTCTTGGGAGAAGGCCAAGCCTATATCTTCACTTCATGGTGGCTGGTGGTTTTCCCGGGCACTGTGATCGCTATGCTTGTTGTGGCGTTCAATCTGATAGGGGATTGGCTGGTCCAAGTGACGAATGCCAGAATAGAGTAAAGACGGTAGGGAGTATTCATGGTCCAATACATCGCAGGCAGATTGGCTCAGGCGATCATTGTCCTCCTGGGGGTATCCGCCGTCGTTTTTTTTGCCCTATTCCTCACAGGGGATCCAGCCGTGCTCATGATGCCACCGGATGCTTCCCGTGCAGAACTGGATGCCTTCCGCAGGGCCATGGGTTTCGATGATCCTATGGTCGTCCAGTATGGACGATATCTCTGGCGCGCCCTCCATGGGGATCTGGGTTCTTCTTTGCGCTTCCAACAGTCCACCCTTTCACTCGTGTTCGAACGGCTTCCAGCCACTGTGCTGCTTGCTGTGAGCGCCCTCTGCTGGAGTACTCTGGTGGGCGCGCTGGCAGGGATTGTGGGGGCTCTTAAGCGAGGCACTTACGTTGATTTTGGCGTCCGCCTCATCGCTCTTCTGGGACAGGCCATTCCAGTTTTCTGGCTTGGCCTGCTCCTGATGCTCGTCTTCAGTTTGTATTTAGGTTGGCTGCCCACAGGGGGCTACGGCCGATGGCAGCAACTGATCTTGCCTTCGTTGAGTCTCGGCGCCTACTACATGAGCAGCATGACCCGGCTCGGACGGGCAAGCATGATCGATGTCATGGCTCAGGACTACATCCTGACCGCCCGGGGCAAAGGACTCACCGAGCCTTCAGTGGTCCTGAAACACGCTTACCGCAACTCCTTGATCCCGGTTGTCACGGTGCTCGCGATGCATCTGGGTCAATTGCTGGGAGGAGCAGTCATCACGGAGCTGATCTTCTCTTGGCCCGGCATCGGGCGACTGGCGATACAGGCTATTTACACGCGGGATTTCCCGCTGGTTCAGGCAGTCGTACTCCTGAGCGCTTCAATTTTTGTCTTCGTGAATTTGGCGGTCGATATTCTCTATGTGGTCTTGAATCCTCGAATACGAATTTAGTGAAGGAATGAACTTTGAAATCCTTACTGGACATGCCCCGTGCCAAAGAAAACCTGGCCATGGTGGAATCCGCTTTTCCCGAGTATCTGTCTCTGGCCCAGGAATTGATCCGGAAGAGGAGTATTTCTCTCACCGGAGAGGGGATTCATGAAACGGCGCTTTTTGTCGCCGATTTGTGGCGTGCTACGGGGGCACAGGTAAGTGAACAATACCTGGCAACAAAAGCGCCCATCGTGATGGCCAGCTTAGACGCTGGAGCGCCCGTGACCGTGCTCCTCTACGGCATGTATGACGTGATGCCTGCCGATGAACCGGACTGGATCGTTCCCCCTTTTGCCGGTGAGGTGATGCCCGTGGGGTCTCGCGGAGAGTGCCTTGTGGGTCGTGGCGCTGACAACAGCAAAGCCCCCTTGGCTGGGATGATTGCGGTCGTGAAAGCCATGATCGCAGCCTCCGGCACCTTGCCGGTCAATCTGGAAATTGTGATCGAGGGCGAGGAGGAAAAGGGGAGTAGGGCGCTCAGGGAATTCCTCACGCAGAATGGCCAGGTGCTCAGGCCTTGCGACGCAGTCCTCTTCCCGGAGTTTTGCGAGTACGGAGGAAACCCCAGGATCTACCTGGGGTTCAAAGGCATGGTCCAGGGAAGAATCCAGGTCCGCGGTGGAGAATGGGGTGGACCGACAAAACCCACGCACAGCAGCAATCTCCCGTGGATCAGTTCTCCGGCTTGGCATCTAACCCACGGTCTCAGTTCTCTTGCCAATCTTCAGGGAGACTTTTTCCTGCNGGATCAGAAACCTCTGATGAACGCTGAAGACGAAGCGCTGCTCGAGATCCTCGCTCAAGATCTGGATATCACCAAAGAACTGGAATCGCGCCATACCTCCCGGCCGAGTATGGCGGGTGAACCGGTGAATCTCCTCAGACGTCTCTTGACCACCTCCTCGTTCAACATCAGTCAGATGGAATCAGGGCTCAATCAAGCGCCGTCTTCCATTCCTACTCACGCATCGGCCCGCTTTGATATCAAGCTCGCTCCAGGGGTGCCTGCGGAGAAAATCCTCCCGTTCTTGAAGAGCCGCCTGAAAGAAAAGGGAATCAGTGGGGCTGAGGTGACTGTTTCTGACGCCTATCCAGGAAATAAATTCAGCCTTGAAGAGGCAGGGGTGCAGGCCCTGCTGGCCTCTTATCAAACGCTGGGATTTCGCCCTCAAATCTGGCCTTTGTGTCCGGGAGCTGCGCCGGCCTATGCCTTTGAAAGCGTGGGAGCTCCGATGGTCCTTGGAGGTCTCGGCCAGAGCGGCAATGCTCACAGTGCCAACGAATATGTCACCTTAGAGGGTATGAAACGCTTTTCACAATCCGTCTGCTTGTGGTTGCATGGTTGCGCCCAGTATTGCCGCCANGCCGAAGGAATTTAGGCTCCCTTGCAGGGCGCGATGGGGAGGATTTCTTGAGTTGGAAGATTAGAGGTGGAAAGGGTAGAGCCCTTTCCCTTGTCAACATGAACGATAAGGAGGCTATGGTATGTACCGTGATGTGAAGATCTCAATTGGGGATCAAATTTGCTCAATGCGATTGCTGGTGGACAAGGCGCCGCGCTTATGCCGCAGTTTCAGCGCGCTGCTTCCGATCACCAGCTTTGCGCTTCATGCGAAGTTCGCCGGAGATGAATTCTATTTCATGGTGCCGGAACTGTGGGAGGCAGAAAACGTTGTCTCTTCTGTGGAGCCTGGCGATGTAGCCTATTATCCGGATCGCCAGACCGTGTGCGTCTTCTATGGGGAGATCGTCCCCTTTGGCGCTGCCGGCTTGTTCGGAAAAATAGTGGATGGGCTGGATGGCCTCAAGGCAATCGGGCCAAGGATGTGGAAAGGCGCGTTTGCGCGGATCCATGTGGAGGGAGGGAAGAAAGCATGAATATAGAGCACGTCCTGTCGGCATTGGAAACCGGTTTGAAAACGATTTGGATGGATACCCCCGCCGATCTCCAGGGACTGAAACAGATCCATAGACCGCCGAGCGGAGATATGCCTCATCGTGTCTATGCAAATTTCGATGTGTATTGGATTGCCGGCGTCTACTATTTCTTTTACCGCAAACTCAAGGAGCCAAAAGCAAATCAAAAGGTCCTGGCCGACCTCCTGAGTGACTTTTCAAAAGAGTCTGCAGGCCGGGTGGCTAAATGGGGCTTGGCGGATGCAAGCTCTGTTATCAGCTTGGCGGCCACTGCTTTTGAGGAGGCAGGCCTCCCTTCGGAGGATCTGACAAAACTTACAGAATCGCTAATCGTTTACCTTAACCGCTTGCAAGCGTGGATCGACTGGACCATCCCATGGGCTGCCATGGACACGCTTAAGGCTCAAGACCACGAGAGGTAGCCGTATGCGCAGATTGGAAGATTTCCCGAGGGTGAAGCTGGCATTCTTGCCGACCCCGTTGGAGGAGTTACACCGCCTGGGCGATTCGCTGGGCATCCAGCTGTGGATTAAACGGGATGACTACACCGGGTTCGGGGGAGGAGGAAACAAGGCCAGAAAGATGGAGTTCCTGATGGCAGAGGCGTTGGATGCCAAAGCCAAGGTGCTCATAACAACTGGAGGTCATCAGTCGAATCATGCCCGGATGGTCGCTGCCGTGGCGCGTCGTTTTGGGATGGAATCTGTCCTGGTGCTCAAAGGACCGACCCCAGATCGGTGGCAGGGGAACCTCCTGCTGGACCGACTCCTGGGCGCCAAATTCGAGTTCATTCCCCATGAGGAATATTTTCAGAAGATTGACGAAAGGATGAAGGCTCATGCAGAAGAGGCAAGGAACCGAGGTTTGGTGCCCTACGTCGTTCCCCTCGGCGGAGCGACCCCCCTCGGTTCTTTGGGATATGTCCATGCAGTCTTGGAAATGAGTCGACAGTTCGAAGAAATAGATCTCGAACCGCCCGAATACATTGTCACAGCCATTGGATCTGGCGGCACACAATCGGGNCTCGAGGTCGGCGTGCGGCGCTTTTGGCCGGATACGAGAGTGATCGGCGTCAGTGTCAGCAGAGAAAAAGCCTTTTTTGAGGATCGAATCTCGCGTTTTGCCACAGAAGCAGCCGAATTGCTGGAGTGGCCTTACACTGTCCGGCCAGAGGATCTGTGGATAGAGGATGGATATGTCGGTCCTGGGTACGGTGTCCCCAGTGAGGGTTCTGTGGCGGCCATACGGCTGCTTGCAGACATGGAAAGTGTGTTTCTCGACCCGGTCTATACAGGCAAGGCGATGGACGGACTGCTCCATCTTGTCCGCAAAGGGGCTGTAAAGCAAGGCAAGAGGGTACTGTTTCTTCACACAGGGGGGCAGCCCAGCCTTTTTGCCTTCGCTGACGCCTTGTCCGGCAAAGCGTGAAACAAAAGACCGGTCTTTGCAAAGGAAGGTATTCATGAAGGCGATGATTCGCTACCTGGACAGAGCAGCTGTTATCCGTTGCGGCGGCTGGAATTTTCATAAGGCCATTGCGGATGTGGAAGGGGCTCTCCGTCTTCAGGAATCCGGGCAAACCGTGATGCCCCCCGAGGTGCCTCTGCGTTGGCCGAATCCATGTGCTTCCACTGAGTCGTTTGGCGCTCCCCTGAGTGATGCAGGGAGCTACGCGCTTCCGGCTTATGTGGGGGGTGAAAGGCCGGTGGCAGGGATCAAGTGGACATCCCACCGCTCAAAGAGAATCAAGAGTGACCTGCCGCACACCATGGGGCTGATCGTTCTCAATGATGTGACGACCGGCTGTCCCCTAGCCGTGGTCGAGAGCGGCCTCATTGGGGCTGTGCGAACGGCTTCTGTGTCGGGTCTCACCATGGCTCGGTTGGGGTGGTCCAACGCGCGGAGCGTTGCCCTGTTTGGCGCTGGTTTCCAGGCGGAAAGCCACCTCCGCATGCTTGCCCAACGATTCCCCGGTCTTGAGACCGTATGGCTAGTGAACCGAACGAGAAAACGGGCCGAAGATCTCGCAGGCCGCATAGCGACGGAGGCACCCTGGCCCATCCGAGTTGCGCCGATGGGTCCTGAGGCGTTCTTGAAGAACGATGTGGCCATCACGTGTACCGGTGCTGAAGAGCCGTTTGTTGAGAGGAGTTGGGTGCGCCCAGGGCTTCTGGCTATCCATGTGGGGCTTTTCGAGTATCAGTTTGACGCCATTGCTGCCTTCGACCGTGTCGTAGTGGACAAATGGGGTGAGTTCAAGCATACGAGTCTCAAGAGCCTCTTTCGCATGTATCGTGCAGGCCGATTTAGAGAAAAGGATGTTTACGGCGAGCTGGGGGAATTCGTTGTTGGGNTGAAAAGTGAATTATGGGGCCAGTCTGTGTTTTTCAACAGCTTTGGTCTGAGCATCTTTGATGTGGCGGTCGCTTGGCGGATTGTGCAGGAGGCCCAGATCTCAGGTGAAGGGCAGGACCTGCCCCTTCTCTAGTGGCGCACTTTTTGGAAGCGAGAAAGACTGGAGGATCGCATGGCGCGTTTCCGAATCGGCATTGACGTAGGAGGAACATTTACCGACATCTGCCTGTTTAATGAGGATTCAAAACAGGTGTTCGTAGAAAAAACGTCTTCCACTCCTGAGGATTCGTCTTTGGGTATTCGGGAGGGGTTGAGGAATATTTTGAGCAGCATTGGAGCCAGCGGCAAGGAAGTCGTATACCTGGCCCATGGAACTACAGTGGCCACCAACACGCTTCTTCAACATAACGGGGCCCGAACCGGGCTCATCACAACCAAAGGGTTCCGTGACCTGCTTGAAATCGGTCGACAGACACGACCCAATCTCTACGATATGCAGGTCGATAAACCCGAACCGCTGGTGCCCAGGGATGTCCGCTTGGAGGTGGCAGAGCGCGTTTACAGCGACGGCCGAGTACTGCTCCCTCTCGACGACCGGGAGTGTCGTGAAGCAGCCCGGAAAATGAAAGAGGCGGGGGTGGAAGCGGTGGCCATTTGTTTGCTTCACTCCTACGTCAATCCGCAGCACGAACTCGCCTTGAAGTCCATGGTGCAGGA
>JGI20214J51650_10002702_pt1 | contig 11160 bp, 11 predicted proteins | sample WetSurMetagenome_FD_51650 | JGI IMG/M metagenome (IMG submission 51650)
ATGGCTTTATCCTTTTTTACTTCGACATCCGGCTGAGGTGCAAGCTCTACTTCATATTGTGCCGACAGTTTTTTCTGAACAGATATCAGTTGAAGCGACATNAATATTATTCCTGCTACAAGATGAAGGATTAANGTACCAAGAATACCTGCAAGCTTACCTTTATAATTTCTCATACTGTGCGAAATTATAAATTATTAGTTTTGTATCTATATAAGTATCATTTAATAATTAGAATCTAAATCGCGAAAATAATGAAAAAGGAACTGATCCTTGAGATCATTCAGGAAAGATGGAGCCCTTATTCCTTTTCACCGGCTCCTGTAGAAGATTTTAAATTGAAGGCAATGTTCGAAGCTGCCGGATATGCTCCCTCATGTAACAATGAACAACCGTGGTTATTCGTGATTACCACCAGGGATGACGAAAAGGTTTTTGATGATTTTATTGGTTTTATGGCTGATGGCAATAAGATATGGGCTAAGAATGCCCATGCAATAGTCATAAGCATGGCACGAATGAGATTTTCCCATAGTGGAAAACCAAACAGATGGGCATTTCACGATACGGGGATGGCCGTTTCCAATCTTTTGTTACAGGCACTTGCTCTTGATGTTTATGTTCATCAGATGGGAGGATACTCTGTTGAAAAGGTAAAGGAATACTTTAAATTAGGAGATGATATTGAACCTGTTGCAATGATGGCTGTGGGTTATCTTGGCGACGGTTCTTCGCTGTCGCCCGAATTATTAAAAAGAGATGAAGTAAGGAGACCAAGAAAGTCAATTAATGAATTTGTTTATAAAAATTCTCTGAACAAAATGGCATTTTAATTCGTAGGGACGTTGCATGCAACGTCCCTTTTCAACAATGCATCCTGGGACGTTGCATGCAACGTCCCTGCATTTAGTTCGATTTTTTAACCTTTTTCCTGACCTTTGCATTCACCGGCTTAGTGAATTTCTGATTTTTAAATAGTCCGTTTTTTATTCCCTTGATAAACTTTGACCAGGCAAATGGGTTCAAAAGATTGTTTATTGGATATTGTCCTCTGGTTGCTGTACTTACGAAATTCTGCTCCATGGCGTATCTGTAGCCAGCTTCAGGAGAACTTTTTAAATTACGTTGATTAGCAATTGCTACATAAATGGATGCAAAATTATCATTCATGTTTTCAATTATTGGATCAACAGGTCGTTCCCTGGTAATGTCTTTAATAAATTCACTGTAGTTTTTCCAGGGCAGAACATTCACCTCTTTTATCTGAATTGTATCAATTTCCAACGCAATATCAACTTCACAGTGTTTTTCCTCAAAGTTCTGAGGAATTATTGTATGGTACCTCTTAAATCCCAATGCACGAAAGAATACGGTATCTCCTGGTGTGCTGGTAATGGAATATATTCCTGATCTTTCACTTACAGCTCCACGTTTTAGTTTTTTGGATACAATTGTCACTCCAGCAACTGGTCTGTAAATCTCGTCAGTTATTATTCCGCTAACCTGAACATACTTCTCAATTGTCTGGCCCCATAAAGCCGGAAGAGACATTAAGAAAATAAGTATGATATATATAATTTTGTTCAAATAGAAATTTTTAAAAATATTAATCCGAATGCGATGCAAAATAAACATTATTGATTGTAACGGTGAAACATTTAACTATATTTTAACGTGTTTCAGTATTAGTCATCCACAAATGACAATAATTGCCTATGTAACATATTAAACTTATTCATCATATAAAAGTTTGGAAAATATTTTAATATTTGCATCGGACAGATACTGATAGATCTGTCCATTGCAAAGGGTAATCCAATAACCCAATAATTATTGATTTATTATAAAAGTGTTATTTAAAATAATATATGAAAAAACTTTTATTGCTGGGCGATGAAGCGATAGCGCAGGCTGCACTCGATGCAGGTTTAAGTGGTATGTATGCCTATCCCGGAACACCTTCAACAGAAATTATGGAGTTTATTCAGGCATCTGATGCTTCAGTGGTGGGAAATGTTCACAGGGAGTGGTCATCGAATGAAAAAACCGCTATGGAAGCAGCCCTGGGAATGTCGTATGCGGGCAAACGGGCTATGGTAGCAATGAAACATGTTGGTCTTAATGTGGCAGCTGATAGCTTTATTAATTCGGCGATTACTGGTGTGAACGGAGGTTTAATAATAGTTTCGGCCGATGATCCGTCCATGCATTCTTCTCAGAATGAACAAGATTCGAGGTTTTATGGAAAGTTTGCGCTTGTTCCTTGTTTTGAACCTTCAAATCAACAGGAAGCATACGACATGGTTTTTGATGCGTTCGATGTGTCAGAAAAGTACAAGACCCCTGTCCTTTTCAGGATAACAACACGTCTTGCGCATTCAAGAGCCAGCGTAACATTAAAGGAGCCTTTTCCACAGAAATCACTTTCTCTGCCGGCTGATCTGCTCCAGTTTGTGCTTCTTCCTGCTATTGCACGAAAGAAGTATAAATCTCTTCTGTTATCATACGAATCACTTAAATATGAAAACCTTATTTCAAAATATAACATTTTTAAAGACGGTAGCAGAAGAGAACTTGGAATAATAGCCTGTGGTATTGCCATTAATTACCTTAAAGAGAATACTGAGAATTCTGCCTTTGATTTTCCGGTTTTAAAAATTTCAGCTTATCCCTTTCCAAAAGATCTTATAAAAGATATAACAAGCCGATGCGAGGAATTAATTATCCTTGAGGAAGGAGCGCCTGTAATAGAAGAATCCTTAAGGGGTTTACTTGATGACGGGATGAAAATTTACGGACGACTTGATGGTGTACTTCCCCGCGATGGAGAACTTAATCCGGCACTGGTAGCAAAAGCGATTGGATTACCAGTAAGCTATGGAAAGGATGTACCATCTCTTGTCAGGATGCGACCTCCGTCTTTCTGCAGCGGATGCGGACATGCTGATATGTTCAATTCTCTGTTGGAAGCGCTGAGACCGTATGGACCCGGTCATGTCTTTTCTGATATTGGCTGTTATACTCTGGGAGCCTTGCCTCCATATAATGCTATTAACTCCTGTGTAGATATGGGTGCTTCAGTCACAATGGCTATCGGAGCTGCTGATGCCGGACTATTCCCATCAGTTGCAGTGCTGGGCGATTCTACATTCACCCACTCAGGGATGACAGGATTACTCGATGCAGTTGTAAAAAATTCACCGGTAACGATCATTATATCTGATAATTCTACAACCGGCATGACAGGCGGTCAGAAATCTCAGGCAACAGGCCGGCTGGAAAAAATCTGTGAAGGCCTTGGCGTCAGCAGGGAACATATCAAAGTTATTATCCCTCTGCGAAAAAATCACGATGAAAATGCATTGATACTTAAGGCGGAGTTTGAGTATAAGGGAGTCTCGGTTGTAATTGCAAACCGGGAATGTATTCAAACAGCGACAAAAAGGAAAAGATCTTCAGGTGCAAGTTAAAACTTTAAAAACAGTTAAAATGAAGAATGACATTATATTAGCTGGAGTCGGAGGGCAGGGAATACTGTCTATTGCCGCAATAATCGGACTTGCAGCAGTAGAAGAGGATCTCTTTCTTAAACAATCAGAAGTTCATGGAATGAGTCAGCGGGGCGGTGATGTTCAGTCGCACCTGAGGCTCTCGGATATGCCGGTTTCGTCCGACCTGATACCTTATGGAAAAGCCGATCTTATCATATCTGTTGAACCAATGGAATCACTCCGGTACCTGCCATGGCTTTCAGACAATGGGTGGCTCATTACCAACTCAAATCCTTTCATAAATATACCTGACTATCCACAGGTGGATGAGATACTTGAGGAGATAAAAAAAGTTAAAAATAATATCATTATTGACGCAGACCTNATAGCCAAAGAATCAGGGTCAGCACGATCGGGAAATATGGTAATTCTGGGCGCAGCTTCTCCATTCATTGATATGCCATATGAGAAACTGGAAAACGCAATCAGAGAGCTCTTTGCAAGGAAGGGGGAACAGATTGTGGAATCCAATCTGAAAGCTCTTAAGGCAGGCAGGGAATGTTCAGTCCGACTTAAAATTTGAATGTGGCATTAACAAAAACAGCATTGATGTCTTCTCTGTTGCTATCATAAGGATATGTCCCCTGNTAGTTTAATGCCATTTTTACATTATCACTAAACTTATACTGTACTCCATATATTGAGAACTTTCCATCGTGTGACCAATTCCATTGAGCCACTTCACCTGGCAAAATTACTGATGTAGAATAATCATATCTGGTAAATAATTCAGTCTTCCTGAATATTGAAATACTGGCAGTACCCGAAATTCCCCAGGCATTATGTCCGGGAATCATATCAAGATTTGACCTGTAACTTAGTTCAGCTCCTATTGTTATAAGATCATTTTTAAATCCTGCAAATCCGATAAATGTATACCGCCATTTGGTTTTTGGATTTTCAATATCTCCATATATTCTTATTGCAACCTGTTTTACAGGAGTAAATGTTATTCCAGCAGACGTTTTAACACCATTGTCGAGCTGTATGTCAGAATATCCTTCCCCATTCATAACAGTGATATCTCCTTTCCAGATATCATTGAATTTATAATCAATTGCCACACCCAGATCAGCTACATATCCATAACCATTAGTTGACTGATATGTATTCGCTACATATCTTTTCCCCCAGAATTTTTGCTGGAAATCAAAAAGCCGGGTACCTGTAATCCCAAGAGTAATAGTAAGGTTGTCCTTTATATATGCGACTGATGCTTCCCTGAAAAATGAGTATCTCCGGTGGACTGAACCCGGAGCCAAATCATCGGGACTACCGATATTTAGTATTACTTTGGCTGAAAAATTACCCGCAGGAAGAAAATTATAACCTATATATGCTCTGTTGAGTCCAAAACCCGTTGTTCTCGAAGTATCTTTTATATTATAGTGAAAATCAGTAAAGATCTCAGTTATTGGGTTTCCCTGACTGAAAATACTCTGCGAATGAAAGATCAGGCAACCTGTAATGGAAAAGAGAAGGAAGGCGAGTTTTTTTTTCATTCTTATTACTTCTGTATAAAAGTTTTAATGCGATCCCAAATGTAAAATATATATATTAATGCCGCCGTGAAAGCTCGAAATTTTTAATAATATTACACTCTCAAATTTTATTAATAGTAGATATATGCTTCTGAAACGTCTGTGGTTGATCCAGTTACTCTTTGCGCTTGCACTGATATCATTTGCTCAAAAAGCTGATTTTAAAGCTGCTGAAAAATTCCGGGGAGATAATCTTGTCCCCAAATATGGCGACCTGGCCGTTAATGCCAACTGGATTGAGGAATCGGATTTTTTCTGGTACTCATTTAAAACATCGGCAGGAAAAAACTATTATTATGTAAATGCAGCTGCAAAGTCAAAGCAGCTGATGTTCGATAGTAAATATATGGCTGCTGAAATACATAAGCTGATCCATCACCCCTATAACGATCTTGACCTGCCTGTTAAGGATTTAAAATTTGAGAAGAAGAGTACAACAAAATTTACATTTGTTGTTGACTCAACGAAATTTCTGTTTGATATTACATCACAAAAACTCATAATTAAAGATTCTGTCTGGAAAGAAAAAAAGAAACCTGTCTGGCCGACATATTCAACTGACAGCGTATGGATTGCCTATGCTAAGAATCATAATCTATATCTTATGAAAGCTAAAGATAAAGATAGTATTGAAATACAGCTCACTACAGACGGGGAGAGATATTACAGCTATGCAACAAATTCAGAAGATACCACAAAATCAAAAAAACTAAAAGCTAATGTTGACTGGTTTAAGAATTCCAAAAAACTTTATGTTATCCGACAGGATGAACGAAAAGTAAAAGATCTGTTTGTTGTGGATGTGCTGGCTCAACCTCGTCCTAAACTCCAGACTTACAGGTATTCTATGCCAGGCGAACAATTTGTTCCCCAGCCGGAGTTAATAATTATTGATGTTGCTACAAAAAAGCGCGTTAATGTTGATGCAAGAAAATGGAAGGATCAAACAATAAGTATTGAGTGGTCATCGCAGAAATCTGACGACAAATTAATCCTTGTCCGTAAAGATCGTCCGCTGAAACACCTCGATGTATGCCTTGTAAATGCTGAAACCGGAACTCTTTCGGTTCTCTTCAGTGAAGAAACATGGCCATATTTTAATGATGAATATTCCAGATTATCAGTACTAAATGAAGGGAATGATATAATATGGTGGTCTGAAAGAACNGGCTGGGGACAGCTCTATCTATATGATGGAAATGGTAACATTAAAAACCAGATCACCAACGGATATTTTGTTACTGGCAAGGTTGAAAGGATAGACTCAGTAGGCAGAATGATTTATTTTGAAGCATTTGGCAAAGAGGAGGGAGTTCATCCATATTACAGCATGAAATATAAAGCATCTATTGACAGGGGAGCGATGACACTCATCACTAAGGAAGGAGCAAACCATTCTTTCAATATGTCAAAATCAAACAAATATTTTGTTGACACATTTTCTACTGTCGATCAGATTCCGGAAGCCGTTCTGCGTGATAGTAACGGAAATATTATTCTCAGGCTGGAAAAGTCAGATATTTCACAGCTTCTGAAAACCGGTTGGAAAATGCCTGAAACGATTGTAGTGAAAGCAAAGGATGGTGTAACTGACCTTTACGGTGTTATGTATAAACCCTTTAATTTTGACTCTACAAGGAAATATCCGGTGATTTCGTATGTGTACCCCGGACCACAAACTGAATCAGTGCAATACTCTTTTACTGTAACAGGAGGGAAAAACGTCGCTCTGGCACAACTTGGTTTTATAGTCGTTAATTTTGGACACAGAGGCGGAAGCCCACAGAGAAATAGCTATTACCATACTTTTGGTTATAACGATCTCAGAGATTATCCCCTTGCCGACGACAAATATGGTATAGAACAGCTTGCTGACAAGTATAAATTTATCGATATAAACCGCGTAGGAATTTATGGTCACTCGGGTGGCGGATTTATGTCAACAGCTGCAATTCTCTCATATCCCGATTTTTATAAAGTTGCCGTTTCTTCCTCAGGTAATCATGATAACAATATTTATAATCAGTGGTGGGGTGAAACGCATAACGGAGTAAAAGAAGTTGACAAGAAAATTGATAAAAAAGGTGAAGTAAAGGACAGCCTTAATAAAAAGAAGGAGGTTGAAATTAACTTTGAAGGAACTGTTGAAAAGAATCAGGATATGGCAAAAAACCTGAAAGGACATCTTTTGCTTGTTACCGGAGATATTGATGATAATGTTCATCCCGGGAACACACTCAGAGTAGCCGATGCGCTTATAAAAGCGAACAAGAGGTTTGACTTTATGATGCTACCAGGTCAGCGGCATGCTTATGGAAATGATGTTCCCTATTTCGACAGATTAATGTGGTATTATTTTGCCGAACATCTTCTGGGTGACTACAGGACCAATGTTGATCTTCTTGATTTTTAAACAAAGTATTTTAAATAACAAAAAAATCTAAAAATGAAACCAGCTGATAAACTTAAAGCAATAATTACAGTTTCTCTTATTTTTTTATTTACAGTTTTAAATGCACAGGAATCGAAGAAGCTGTATGATCCGGCTCTCGACGGGATGAAGCAGATTAAAGAAGCAGTTGGAAAAGCTGCTAAAGAAGGTAAGCATGTTCTGATTCAATATGGAGGCAACTGGTGCCACTGGTGTATCCGATTTGATGCTTTTTGTAAAGCAGATACTTCTATATCCAACATCATAGCTTCAAATTATATACCTGTTAAACTTAATTTTGATCCGGTCAATAAAAATGATGAAGCAAATGCATATCTGGGTAATCCTTCACGATTTGGATTCCCGGTATTCATTATAGTTGACAGTAAAGGAAAAGTACTGCATATTCAGGACAGTGGTTTACTCGAAGAGGCTCAGGGCTATAACAAACAAAAAGTGACCGGATTCTTCAGTCAATGGACTCCGGCAGCAATTATTCCACTTGCCTCAACAACTGGGAAGAAAAAATGAAAAGGAGTTTATTTGAGTTAGATCAGTATAATTAAAATTTTATTTTTGATAATGCCGGAGGCATTTAATTCCATCCCGATAGCTATCGGGAGCCACGGTAACGTCTGTGGTTGAATTGGCTGTTCATAAGTCAACCCCGGAGGGTGTTGAATCTGTTTAAGTTATGAGGTAATCTTCATTATAATCTACTGAATTATCCTTCAGCAATTGTTTTAGTTCTTCCTTAAATGAAAAAATCTTATGGTGAATTCTTTGGTTTTCTACATAACTAATAAGTTTATCTTTCGATGAAATATTGTACGTAAAGCCGCTATATCCAACCTGCCATCCGGTAAAATGAGAAAACAGCCTGGCATTAGCTAAGATCATTTTATGACTGGCAAGCTTAATATCTTTAACTAAAAATGCCAGCGCTTCTGTCGGATGGATATGGGTAATGATATGAATATGATTACAGGCTCCCCCGACTATATATGAATGGCAACCTTTCTTTTTAAGAATTCCGGATATATACGGAAATAGTAGACTCTCGTTTTCTGTATTCAGAAAGGGAGTATAGTCGTATGTTCCGAAAACAATTTGATAAAGGATCTGAGTATAAGTTGACATACTTGAAATTTTAACAGTAATAAATAATTAATAATTTTCGTAAGAATATGAGTTACTGAGTCCATTTTCTGATTTCAGTTTGCTTCAATCATTTCCATGTAATTATTGGAATTCAACACCTCCGGTGTTGGACAAATTCATAAACTAATTACCACAGATGTTACTGTGGCTATTGGAATTTGACGCTTCCAGCGTCGTTTATATTTCTGCAACTCCTGCAAATCAAAGTATTTAAATGAATGGTAATATTTTTATAGGGGTCTGGGACCAAACAGTTAATTATGCATTGATTGCTAATACATTTGTTTCAGTTTTCTTAAGTTTAAGCAGGGACCCATTACCTGGAGTCCCTGCTCTTTTGGAAATGCAGCGATTGATTTCCACTCACACTATTCATCTTTGCTCAGATCGACCTTGACGGCTTTCTCCCCGTTTCTCAGTAGGAGAAGATCACTAAGAACAATCTCAGTGATATTTTTTGTAACACCTTTTTTGTCCTCATAGGTGCGATAGACAATCCTGCCTTCAACTGCCACTTCTTTTCCTTTTTTGAGAAATTTTCCGGCTATATCTGCAAGACCATTCCAGGCGACAATATTATGCCACGTTGTCTCTTTTATTTTCTGACCGTCAGCATTTTTGTAGCCATCATCTGTAGCTAGTGTAAAATGAGCCACATTCTTCCCAGTTTCTGTAGTTTTAGTCTCGGGGTCCATACCAAGATTTCCGATGAGTGTTACTCTGTTTTTTAATGAGTTCATGACTTTAAATTTTAGTTTGACAATAAATTAATTTCTTAGCAAACTTAAGCCATGCTCAGAACCTGATCCGGTTAGTAATCATTTATACACGGTTCCTAATCATTTATAGTCGTTTGCATCCGTTTGAAAACGTTTTTTTATATCTTTATCAAAACATTAGTGCTGTGGAAAAGAAATGTCTCGATTGCGGCGACACCTTAAGAGGTCGCACCGATAAGAAATTCTGCTCTGATCAGTGTCGTAATAATTATAATAACAGGCTGAACCGTGATTCAAACAATTTCGTAAGAAATGTACACGGTTTACTGAGAAAGAACAGAAGAATACTGTCTGATCTTTATTCTGAGGGCAAGTTAAAAGTCCACAAAGATGCTCTCTTTGCTCTCGGTTATAACTTCAGCTTTTTTACACATGTAATTGAAACATCCAAAGGATATAAATATCATTATTGTTTTGAATACGGCTACAGAGAAGCGGGAGATGATTTCCTGGAGCTTAGCCAGAATAGCCAGTATATTGATTATCAGTGATGATTTCCAATAGTTCTGGAATAGGAGAAAGAGATCCCTCGCTGGCGCTACTAATGACAATATTCCGTAATTCATACATTATAAGCTATTTGTCTCAAACTACCTGTTGTGATCTATGAAATTACCAACGAGAGTAGGAGATCCTTCATTCATCCTTTACTAATCCTGGGATTTTAAGTTAATTATCTGGAAGGATGAATTCAGGATGACACCATTTTTGGGGTGAGTTATGAGGAAGGCAGAAACGGCGGTTTGCGCCAGGGAAATTCAAAGTCCATAAATTTAAAAGCAAACCGCCGTTTCTGCCTTCCTCCCTATGATCCAAAACAATATGTCATCCCGAATTCATTCACCCGATATCTTAAATAATTGGAAGATTTAGCGTGAATGGATGAGGGATCTCCTTCTCTCTTCCTGCAATTGACTTAAATAGAGATGTGATGTAAGATTAGCACAATTGGTGTGTTGGGAAGATAAAAATTTCAGATTATGTCGCCCTGTGGCTGCTGCGGATCCGTTTTATCAATTATTGGTACCAGGTATCCTGAGTAATTGACGTTATCGATTTTAAGACTATTTACCGAAACGCTGCAATATCCGTCTTTGCTTATTCTGACATAGACATCAAATGTAGCTGAACTTCTGTTTGTAACTTTCAACTCAATATCATACGATCCTTTGGAAACATTACTGGTAAGAGCATACCTGTCGGCTTTGCCTCTCATGTTTATTGCAGCTATACCTCTGAAATCATACTGTCTGCCAACATAAGCAGTGCTAAGAATGGCTCTCTCCCTGTCTACAATCAGATAATTAGCACGCGGTATAAGCTGAATAAACCCTCCACGGGAAAGAAATATCCGATCGAACTTAATTATATACCTTTTTGCTTCAACAGCACTCTTAACCTGAGCCTGTTCGAGAAACTTTTTCTCTTTTTTAGCCTCAGCCCTTGATGAATTTGCTTCTTTGGTAGTTGAACAAGATGATATAATTATAATTGAAATGAAAATGACAAATAGCTTTTTCATGGCGTATAATTTAATGAATATTAATCAAATATCATGCCATTCCGGTACATAAGTCTGATTATTGGTTTTTCACGAAGAAGAACCGGGTTGATGAGTTTTAGTGCTGATACCAGCACTCTGAAAAATCAAAAAAAGGAGGCAAGATGAAACTTTTCATACAGAAATCCGTTTTACT
>JGI20214J51650_10002703_pt1 | contig 11159 bp, 6 predicted proteins | sample WetSurMetagenome_FD_51650 | JGI IMG/M metagenome (IMG submission 51650)
TTGCACTGCAATTGACGGGGTGTGCGTTGTTTAAAGAACCACGCGATGAAACCAAAAATTGGACGCCGCAACAAATTCAAACGGCTGCCAAAACCGCGTTGACGGAAGGTGATTACGAAACGGCAATTAAGTATTACGAAATTTTGGAAGCACGTTATCCATTGGGCACATTTGCGCAACAGGCTCAATTAGATATGATTTATGCGTATTACAAATTTGAGGAAGCGGAATCGGCAATTGCGGCGGCGGATCGTTTCATTAAATTGTATCCGCGTCATCCTAAAGTGGATTATGCATATTATATGCGAGGATTAGCGCATTTTAATGAGAATTTTGGGTTGGTTGAGCGCTATTTACCGTTAGATTTAAGTGAGCGAGATCAAGCAGCTACGCGACGTTCATTTCAAAATTTTTCAGAGTTATTGAAACTCTTCCCAGAAAGCATTTATGCTGACGATGCAAAACAACGGATGATTTATTTAAGAAATCAACTTGCTCAATATGAATTAAACGTAGCAGATTTCTACATGAGAAGAAGTGCATATTTAGCAGCCGCCAATCGTGCGCAATATGTGGTTCAACATTTTAATAGAACACCCGTCGTTCCTGATGCGTTAACCATCTTAGCAAAAGCGTATAAGAAAATGGGATATGAAGATTTAGCTGATGATACGCTTAAAGTCTTAAAATTAAATCATTCTAATTATGCTGAAGCGGTGGCGGAGATTAGAGGAACTCCACCTTTAACCGCTGAACTAGCTCCTTTAAAACCGCGTTAATACCAGCCTTGCATTTGAAACCACCCGGCGCGATTTAAAACATCTTGTGAATAATTGCGACCGGTGGTTTTACAATCAATATCTTGCCCCGCGTTATAACAATTAAACGCTGCCGTCGCCCCGCAATTGTACGCGGCGATCATCGCCCGCAATAACATATCGCTTGATACGCCTCGATTTTCTAAGAAAGTTCTGTTTTTACCAAGAACATCAGCAGCATACATTAAATTGCTGTATGGGTCTTGCCAATTACCTGTACGCGCAAATTCATGAAAATCATAGTCAATTTGCATTAAACCGCGTCCATATCCTCCTCCATCATTGGGTTCTTGACCTGTTCTTCCTCCACGCGGGGGACGTTTTGAGAAATCTCCTCGTCCGCCTGGTCCAAGAGGTTTTAATGCTAATCCCCAACGTGATTCTCTGGAACCAATCCCACAAATGATTGAAGTAGGTAATTGTGCACGTCCAGCGGCTTCCCGAATGGCATCTTGGTAATCTAAAGCCGCATTGTGCTGCTTAACCATGCCAGGGTCGTCGGGACTTAACGTGGTTGCAAACGCAGTTCCTCCGCTAACCACCGTGCCGCTTGGGGTAACAATACCGCCGCCGCTTTCAGCATATTCATCTTGCTTGCGGCTAAAAATCGAAGACATAAAATCAAAAATACCCATGCTTGCTCCTACACTTATTTAAGTTTCTAACGATAAAGCCAAACCCGCATTAAAGAAAGAAGTTTCTCTGTTTCTAGCGGTTTAGCCATGTAATCATTTGCTCCTGCTTCAATACATTTCACGCGATCACCTTTCATTGCCTTGGCAGTTAATGCAATAATAGGTAACTTACGAAACCTATTTTGGGCACGAATCTTACGCATAGTTTCATAACCATCCATGCGGGGCATCATAATATCCATTAAAATCAAATTAACATCTGGATTTTCTTCTAATAATTGCATAGCTTGCGTGCCATCTTTTGCAATAAGGACTTCCATTCCTTTTTCTTCCAAAGTTGCGCCCAAAGAAAAAACATTTCTCGCATCATCGTCGACTAAAAGAACTTTCTTATTATTTAAAATAGCTTCTTTATCATGAATCATTTTTAAAATGCGCTGTTGTTCTTTAGGTAATTTCGATTCCACTTGATGCAAAAATAATGTTGTTTCATCCAATAAACGTTCAGGCGAATGTACAGCCTTTAAGGTTAAATCTTCACCATTTTGTGCTAAACGTTGCTCTTCGGCGGGGGTTAGTTCACGATTAGCATAAATGATTACTGGAATTAAGCTTAAATCTTCATCCGAACGTAATTGTTCTAACACTTTTAAACCTTGCCCCTCATCAAAATCTATATCTAAAACAATACAATCGACATTTGTCCCATGTAATTTTTGATAAGCTTCGTCACTAGTGTTAACAAGCATCGTAGAAACCTCGCCTCCACTTAACATATCTAAAACCTGCTGACGACGATTTTGTTCTGCTAAAGCAATTAATAAATATTTAACCTCATGTTCAATAAAATGCTCAATTTTCTTAAAGGCGTTGCTCAATTCTGTCATACTCACAGGTTTGAGTAAATAACCAATTGCACCCATTTGTCGAGCATCACGACTTTGCGCAATATCTCCTCCTGACATGAAATGCACTGGAATATGTCGAGTTTGAGGATTAGTTTTCAAACGATCCATTACTGTCCATCCATCTACTAATGGCAAACCAATATCCAAAACAATGGCATTAGGTTGATATTGTTTAGCAAGTTCTAATCCCGTTTTACCATCAAATGCTAAAATACATTTGAAATCTTTTTCTTGCGCAAGATTTTGAATTAGCTGAGAAAATTGAATGTCATCTTCAACGATTAGTAAGACCCGATCTCCAGATTGAAGATTTTCACGATCATCAATAATGGAGTGGATTTTTACATTAGATGATTCTGAAATTGCTGGTTGTATTTCATTAATAGGAGGCTCTTCATCCATTAAAACTAGCGTTTCTGTTGACGGTAATTTTAATACAGGTTTAATATGTTGCTCGCCCTGTTCTACGGTAATTACCTTTTCTAAACGTTCTGGAATTGTCAAACTAAACGTGCTTCCAACACCTTCTTCACTAGTAATATTTAAAACACCGCCCAACAAACGAGTTAGCTCTCGAGAAATCGACAAACCTAATCCAGTTCCTCCATAGCGGCGACTTGTTGTTCCATCAGCTTGCTTGAAGGCTTCAAAAATAAGTTTTTGTTTTTTCTCAGGAATTCCAATGCCAGTATCGATTACACTAATTGTTAGGCTATGTTGCGCAGATAAATGGTGGGTATTAGATTCAGGACGACAAATTTTTAAAATAACTTTGCCGCCTTTCTCTGTAAATTTGATGGCGTTTGATAGTAAATTTGTAATCACTTGTTGTAAACGTTGCGAATCGGTATAAAGTAAAGTATTTTCTAAAGATTGTTCAATATCAACAATGAAACTTAATTCCTTATCTTCTGCAACATGACTAAACTTTCTATTTAGGGATTCAACAATTTGTAATAAAGGATATTCTTCAAAATGTAGTTCTAAATGTCCCGCCTCAACTTTTGATAAATCTAAAATATCGTTAATTAGCGTTAAAAGTTCAGAACCTGCCTTATGAATAGTTTGAGCAAATTCAACTTGTTTATCCGTTAAGTTATTATCTTTATTAGTTGCTAACATCTGAGCTAAAATTAGCATACTATTCAATGGGGTACGCAATTCATGGGACATATTAGCAAGAAACTCAGATTTATATTTATTTGCAATCTCTAATTCTTTTGCTTTTCTTTCAACTTCAACTCGATTTTTCTCCAATTCTTGATTTTTGATTCTAATAGCCTCTTTTTGTCGTTCTAATTCTCGACTGCGTTCTTCAAGCTCTTCATTTGTTTGGCGAAGCTCTTCTTGTTGGGTTTGTAATTCTTCTGTTTGACTTTGTAATTCCTCTGACATCGTTTGGCTTTGTTGTAATAATTCTTGTAAGCGAACTCTTGATTCCGCAGTATTTACTGCAATAGCAATTGCTGGCGTAACTTGTTGTAAAAAGTCTAATTGAATATCACTAAAAGGTTTAAATGCACCAAGCTCAAAAACACCTTTTAAGTTTCCTTCATGCAAAAACGGAATAATAGCTAAATTATGTGGTGTACTTTCTCCTACACCAGATTGAACCATATAATCTTCAGGAACTTGTGTGACAATAATAGTTTCTTTTTCCAAGGCTGCTTGTCCTAATAAGCTTTCTCCAATTAAGATTTCATTTGTTATATTCTTACGTTTTTTAAAGGCATAAGTTGCAATCAATTTTAAACAAGGTTTGTCTTTGCTAAGATTAGGAATATGCAATAAATAGAATGTCCCCACTTGGCAATTTAAATAACGTGCGAGAAAGGTTAATATATTTTTAGAGAGAATAGGTAAATCTAAATCTCCACTCATTGTTTCACTCAATTGAGTCTGACCCGTTTTTAACCAGTCTTGCTCATTTTTTCTGGCATTTTCATGTTCTAATTGTTGTAATGCTTGTAAATTATTGTTGGTGATTTCACGCAACCGCCGAGTCATCTCTAATAATGCTTTGCTAAGTTCATCATTTTCTGAAAGCAATTTTACTTCTCGATTATAATCACCTGCCGCAATTGCATTAGCTTGTGAAATAACTCCTCGTAATGTTTTAGTCATTTCAGTTAATGCTTGACCCATTTCATCTTGCTCAGATAAAAGCTTAACCTCATTATTAAAATTACCCTCAGCAATTGCTTTTGCTTGTTTAATTGTTCCACTAATACCTGTTTTGAGTTGTTCTGTTGATAAAACAATCTCGGCAATTTCATCTTTTCCTTGATATACCAATATTTCTTTTGTAGGTCTTCCTTGTGATAAGATTTTCAATTGGTTATTAATTGCACTAAGAGGAGTAACTAAATGGTGAGTAAATTTCCTTGCTAATAGCCAAATTGAAAAAATTACAAAAACGCCAGTTATTCCTGTTAGGAGTTTTAATTTTAAAACGGCAACAAAGGCTTCTTCTTTACTAATATCTGCAACTAAAGCCCAGTGATGATTATCAACTTTTACAGGAGTGTACGCAGATAAAACCGTTATTCCAGCGTAATTTGAAGAAATAATCTTACCTTTTTCTCCTTTTAATGCTAATTCAACTGCCTCAGTTTTTATTTGTCCATCTTCAGGGTGTTTAAAAGAATTTTCTACTGAATGTTTGTGCGGGTCTAAAATCGAGTTTGAGCGCATTAAGTAATCATTACCGACTAAATAAATTTCTCCCGTTTTTCCTAACCCTTCCTGATGTTGAGTAATTTCATTTAAAACGTTATCCATCATTTGAAGAATAACAACGATTTGAACTTCACCTTTAGAAGAAAGTAATGGTTGGGCAACAAAAGAAGTTGGGCGATTTTGTGAAGGTTCATAAGGAGCATAATCACTCATACCAAAAGCCTTTTCTTCCATAACGCGTTTAATAAGCTTTGTTAGGTGACTATGAGATAAGTTTCCTTCAAAAAGGCTTAACCCATAATTCGACTCATGTTTTACTGAATAAAAAATTTTACCTTGGGGATCAACCAGTAATAAATCGTGATAACCATATCGGTTAATAAAATTACTAAAAAAATCTTGATTATTTTCTTGTTTAGGTGTAATAGCTTCTTCCATTTCAAACATTGTTGCTGCAACCCAATTTAAACCATAAATTTGCAAAGGCGTATCAATAAATATTGCTAACTTATTTGTAGAATTTAATCTTATACCAATACCTATTTCACCAGCTAACGCTTGATCTATTTGTTCAGAAGCTCTTGGTTTTCCAAAAACATCTTTTATAATTCGACGATCACTCCGATAATAAGTTTTTCCATCATTTGCTTTACCGACCAAATAGTTATCACCAGTTTTTCCCATATGTTCGACATCTAACATAATTTCATTGATTTTATCTGGGGTAACCGACATGATTATAACCCCAACTATTTCACCTTGAGATATGAGAGGAGCGCTAAAGTGAATGAGATGTTTTTCATAAAGGGGTTCGAAGCTAAAATCTTCTACAGCAATTTGCTCACCTTTCAAGGCTCTTTCAAACGCTTTTTTAAAAGAACTTACTTGAATATCTGCTTTAAGAATATTTTTTCCTAATAAAGGACTTTTCTTTACTGAAAAAACGACATTTCCTTCTGAAGAAATAAGAAGCAACTCATGAAAATTATATAATTTCGTTACTTTTTTTAGGAATTCACTTCTTTTATTTTCTACCGCTATCCATGTTTCATTGTTAACACTTTGTTCTAATTTAAACGCATTATTAAATTCTGTAACTCCTTGTATATAAACATCATTTCGAGAGATAATGGCTAGATTATTTACGCGCTCATTTAAGTAAGTTTTAATTTGATTTTTTTTGTTTTCTTGAATGGTAATCATTTTATCAACGGCATTCTGCCAAAGCATGCCAACAACTTCTAACAGATTATTAACATCTTGTTTTTGTTTAGAAAAGAAACCTTCTACCTGTGTTTTTTTGATCTCGCGCAGACTTTCTAATTGATTAAACGTTTGATAAGACAAAGCAATATCACTTTGCCATACTGCAATCATTCCTATTAAAATCAATGGGATAGTCCCAATAATTAAAGAAGCTCCAAATATTTTGCTATACAGTTTCATAAGTTATTTTTTCTCTTGAGAAGAAATAATTGCAATAGGTGCATTTGGACGTAATTTCATTTGACCCGCAGTAATCACAAAATCATTGGCATTTAAGCCTTCAATAACTTCTACATCACCTGTGCGCCGTTGACCCAATTTAATTTCAGTTAAAATAGCTTGACCATCTTGAGCTTTGAAAACAAAGCTTGCACCACCTTGTGGAACGACGGCTTGCTCAGGAATTAATAATGCTTTTTCTCTTTGACTTAAAACCAATTTTACTCGTGCAAATAGTCCCCCTTGTAGTTCTAAATTTGGGTTAGGTAATTTTGCACGCAATAATAATGTCCGACTTTCTTCATCAACAGCTAAGTCCATTGCATACACTTTTCCACTAAATTCTTTCCCTGGAAATGAATCTAAAGTGATGGTCATGGTTTGTCCATTGTTAATTTTTGATAAATAAACTTCAGGGATTCTAAAATCTAATTTCATTGTATCTAATTTATCTAAGCGGACTAATGTTTGTCCAGGGGTAATATATGCCCCTTGACTTACCTCTCTTAAACCTAAAATTCCAGAGAATGGTGCTCTGATAGTCATTTTATCAAGCCGCACTTTATCCACAGCTAATTTTGCTTTAGATTCATCAAGTTTTGATTTAGCTTCATCTAAAGCTTGATGGCTAGTTAATTGTTTGCCAAATAAATCCTTTATTCTATCATAACTTTGCTTATTTAAAATTAAAGTTGCATTATTTTGCTCTAATAATGCTTTGTATTCAGAGGCATCTAATAAAATTAATGTTGCTCCTGCTTCTATTTTTTGACCTTCTGTAAATTCAATGCGTTGAATGCGTCCAGCTATTTCTGATTTAATTACAACGGATTCATCGGGACGTAATGTTCCAACGGTAGAAACCTCTTCTATTACGGTATCGGTTTTTACCTGTATTACTTCAACGGGAGAACCGAGTGGAGGTTTTGCAGATACTGGCGAATTAGATTTTGCTGGGGGAGAATCCGCCGCAAGAACATAACAATTCAAACCAATAATTAAAGCAAATAATTTAAGCATAGTCATTTAAGATTCTTCCTTTAACCAGATGAAATTAAAACCAGAATGTGGACTTTGAGAAAGTAAAGGTTGTAATACTTTTAAAATTGCTGTTGCTTGCATGTCAAATTGCCAAGGAGGATTAACAATTAACAAACCCGATCCATTTAAACTTAGTTCATTATCGGGCGGTAAAACCCACAATTCAACGGCTAAAGCTTTTTTTACATTACTGCGTTGAATTTGTTGATAGAAACTTTTAAGCATTTGGCGATGTTTTATAGGATACCACAATACAAACGTTGCTTGCGACCAACGTTGCAAACCATTCATTAATGCTTGCCAAGCAACATTAAGTTCTTTCTGTTGCATTTCATACGCAGGGTCGATGAAAACCAGTCCCCGTTTTAATTTTGGTGGCAATAACGCTTTTAAAGCCTCATAGCCATCACGTTGGTGCAAATGAGTTCTTTTATCTTGTTTAAGAAGATTTTTTAATTGCGCAAAGGTTTCTGGATGTAATTCACTTAAAATCAATTCATCTTGTTCTCTTAATATTTGTGCTGCGAATAATGGCGACCCAAGATATAATTGCAATTCATTATTTTGATTGATATTTTTAATTAATTGAACATATTGTTCTAAGAAAGGCAATTTGAAATGCTGATTTAATAGCTTTGCAATACCTTGTTGATATTCTAAGGTTTTTCCAGATTCAATACTTTTTAAATCATACAAACCACTTCCAGCATGGGTTTCTAGATAACAAAAGGGCGTAGGTTTCTCTAAAAATTTATTGAGCAATACTAATAACAAACTATGCTTGCATACATCCGCAAAGTTTCCTGCATGATAACTATGTCGATAGTTCATAAGAAATATTAAAAATCCTTTTTAAGTTGGTTAACATACGTTTTAACTATGCCGCCATTTTCTCCTACAGTACTAAATATAACTATTTTTCCTTCATTTCCACAAAAAATATGACTTTTATAACCATTCTTTATTCCCCATACACCATTCCCTATAGTTTTAATTTCCTTAAAATCGCTTTCTATCAGTTTTTCTTCTGCATTTTTTAAACATACTTTTTTCTTAAGCTTTGTCATTTTTAAGTCAACAAGAAAGTGAGGAGACGAGTCAATTGAATTAAAATTCGAAGATATTTTAGTTGTTTGTAAAGGAAGGTTTTTTTCTTGCTGCTCAAAATAATCTTTATTATCTTTACGAAGGGTTTTAAAGAAATTTTTAATATCGTTTACTATTGAAGCTGCGCTTGTTCCTGTGTTAAGGTTTTTCAGTAATTCTAATTCAAGTTTTTGGAGTTTTATTTGATTATCTTTTTCCAGATCAACTTTTACTTTTTTTATGCTAGATTCAATTTTTTGGTTACAATCTTCTTGAGAAATTAAATTTTTTGTTTGTTTCCCAAACTCTATATCTTTTTTTGTAAGAGCAAATTCAATTTTAGTATTACAATTTTCTTCTGTGATACCTATTGATGTTTTTAATTTACTTTCTATTTTATCTTCACATTCTTTATAAGAAACAGAACCTGCTAATCTTTTTTCTAAAATAGCAATATCTTGTTTTATCTTGTTATTTTCACGTTCTAAGTCTTTGATTTTACTTTCAGTATTTTTACTTTGAATAAGGAAATCACTTTTAGAATTTTCTAACCCTTCTTTTTCTTTTTTTAAAAGTTCATGCTCTGATTTTAATTTAACTAGTTCTCCTTGGTTTTTTGCATAATAAAAATAAGAAAAATAGGAAACTACAGTAAGAGTTATAAAGCCAATAAAGCTTAATATAATTTTCACAGAGGAAGACATGATTTTTCTCCTATTAATTTAATCCGACAATAGAAATATTGTCGGATATTTTCTATTAAAATCAACCTTTTGCAGCTTTTTCGGTGGTTGTATTAAAAATACGTTTTAAGAAATCGTCGAGTTTTTTCCAAGAGTCTTGATCGGCTTCTTTATCATACGCTAAAGGTAAGCTAAATTTCTTAGCAAACTCATCAGCATCAGGATTTGTGAAACTATGTTGAACATTAGGGTAACCCACATATTCAAAATCAGCTTTGGCGGCTTTCATTTCTGATTTGAAAGCTTGCACCTGTTCTTCTGGAATCATTGCATCGGCTTCACCATTGAAAACCATGATTTTTGCTTTGATTTCTCCAGCTTTCGCGGGTTCTTTGGTGGAAAGCATTCCATGAAAACTTGCAACGCCTTTCAAATCTAAACCCATTCTCGCCATATTTAAAACTGTTGCTCCACCAAAACAATAACCAATTGCAGCTAAGTTTTCTTTTTGAACGGTAGGATTTTGTTTTAATAAATCCATTGCTGCGAGAAATCTTTTTTTAGCAAGTTCTTTATTTTTTAAAACCTCACCCGCAAATGCGCCAGCATCTTTTGGATGATCGGCAGTTTTTCCATCGCCATACATATCAACTGCTAAGGCGGTGTAACCCATTTCTGCTAGCATTTCTGCCCGTTTTCTCGCATAAGCATTATGCCCCCACCATTCGTGAACAACTAATACCGCAGGGCGTTGATCTTTCTTTGCGTCATCATACGCCAAATAACCTTTCAAAGTTACGCCATCGGCTTTGTATTCCACTGTTTCACCTTTCACTGCGGCAAAGGTCGGCAAACTCGCCGCCACCATTAAAACACCTGCTAACCACTGTTTCATATCATTGCTCCTTTCATTTGAAAATATCGACATTGTAGCACTTATTGATAATAATCCAATACAAACACGCCTTGTTGATAACTCTTTGTTGGCAAAGGAAAATCTTGCATGGGGACTGAATCTTCATGAATAATTGCTAATGGATGACGCGCTTGAATTGCTTGCACCAATTGTTCTTTTTCTAAATAACGATGTTTTGCATCGGGGTAACTTAATCCATATTGCATTTCTCCTTTAGAATTAAAGAGATATACATCATTTCGTTTATAAATCCAATTCACCGCGTGCATTAAGGGTGCATCAGAAATTAACACGGTTTGCGGTGTAATAAGATGTTGATTTTTAATAAAAAAGTCTTCAGGTGCTTTAGTATCTAAAAACTTTTGAGGTAACACAAAATGAATACTGAGCATTATTCCTATAAGCGATATTCCATACAAAAATAATCTATTGATTTGATTAGCGTCTATTAATGCTTTAAATATCAAAAAACCTCCCACCATTAAAGAAATAGCAATCAAAATTACTTTATGCAGTTCACTTGGTTGATAAAAGGGTTTCAACTTAAACAAATTAAATTGGGCAGAAATCACAACCAATAAGGCTAACACCATGATCATTAAACCTACACGAATTCCCCAATTTTGTAACTTATTTGAAATATTATTTGTTACCAATCCTTCACTTAATAAAATCGCCAACGGTGCATAACAAGGTAAAATGTAAGTTGATAATTTTCCTGAAGAAAATGAAAAGAACGCAAAAGGTAAAATCAACCACAATAAACTAAAACGATACAATGGTTCTGTAAAGAGTTTTTCTTTTAAATTGTAAAATGCCGCTGGAATCAAAAATGTCCAAGGCAACGCTCCCCCTAATAAAATAGGTATAAAATACCAGATTGGAGAGGCGTGCTGCGCACTTTCTCC
>JGI20214J51650_10002704_pt1 | contig 11157 bp, 4 predicted proteins | sample WetSurMetagenome_FD_51650 | JGI IMG/M metagenome (IMG submission 51650)
CAAACGAGACAGAAAGTAGAATTAACGCGACAATCGATACTACGATTTTATTCATTTACAGCTCCTTGTTGTCAACTAAAATCCTCTCTGCGTCAGGGCAGNTACTCAGCCCCCTTATTAAATACAAGATAGCATAAAATACGTCTATGTCAATAAGGCTAAATAAATCGGGGCTGGNTTGTACTCAGCCCCGATTTATGGTTTTAATTATGCCGAATAGATTTTTATATTTAAACTGACAACCCGTCCTGGGCTATATTCTCGCTATCGGGAATCCAATTCAGGGTAAAAGGTATTTTATTCCTGTATCCTACAGCCATATTCAGATACGGCTCAAGATCGCACGTTGGCTGACTTCCCTTATTTACCTGACTGATAACCTTGTTATCATTGCCATATATTTCGATTCTCTTATTTCGGAAAAGATGCGGATTGAGTTCCACAAACTCCAGGAGTGCCAGCAGGCTCGCATATTCGCATTCGTCCCGGCTCCCATTAAATTGCGCCCTGAAGGTTATGCCAATATCGGGTATTGCGAAGCTTACCAGACCATTGAATCCAGACGNTCCATCTTCTTCCCTATTCCGTCCATGAAAGAAGCACCTCATTGTACCTCCTTGTCAGCAATTTCATTCATATATACATCTAACGCAAAGCACATGCCCGAAATAGACCAAAGAGCGACTCTTATCATTCTACCATATCCATATTGTCCAATATTTATAACCTATTAAGCCATATTGCTTTGCCCTGAAGAGCACTGCAATTATGAAGAAATAATTTACCTTAAAATATGTATCTGTGGGTTAAATTGGCAGTTAGCTTNCCTTTCAATGCAGCCAATTTCACACTGGTAGCCCCAATAGATGAATTTTTTTACTTTTTTAGCATTAAATGGCAAAAAANGATCATTCAAATGCCGAATTGCAGATTGTAAACTATTAATCAATAAAGAGTTCGTGATTGNATCTCAATCATTTTTTAGGTCAAAAAAAAGCCCCCGCCTGATTAGGGCGGGGGCTTTAATGGAGATTCGAGGCTTATTTAAGCATCGTCATCTTTTTAGTAAAGACCTTATCTCCAGCCTTGAGAACATAGAAGTAGGTGCCAGAGGCAACGCTGTTGCCACCGTCATCGGCACCGTTCCAGAGGATCGATTTGTAACCGGCATCCATGTTCGAATTAACCAGGGCCCTCACCCTCTGACCCATAACGTTGTAAATATCGAGCGAAACATGAGCCCTGGTGGGCAATGCAAACTCGATCTCCGTTGTCGGGTTGAACGGGTTCGGGTAGTTCTGAGCCAAGCCAAACTCCTTGGGAAGATCAACTGCTGGCTCGTCAATACCAACCGCATTTACATGGAATGTAACCGGGATGCTAACCTGGCCAACCTGATGATAAGCATCGTTACCAGTAACTGTCAGCGTTCCAGTGTACACACCAACCGCAAGTGCCGAGGCATCAAAGATGATACTGGCATTAAAATTGCCGCCAGGGGCGATCGTGCCCTCAGTAGGCTGAGCCGATAGCCAGCTGGTATTGATATTAACAGCCATCTCATTGTGTAGATACATCTGGTTGTAAGCTATCGGTAAGCCGATGCTGCCATCGCTATTCTGGATTCCGACTGTACATTCTTGATCAGGATCCATTACCTCCATGTAGTTGAAAGTAATCATCCCGTTCGGTTTTAGTACGACCTGGAATGAATGCGGACTCCCACCAGTAATGTGCATGACGTTAATGAAGGAGATAACGCACTCATTGCCGTCGGAGTAGTACCAGTACTCACCGCCGTCCGGGGGATAGAAGTCATCCCAGAACGGAGCGACGAGGTTCATGGGACATTCGGATGAGTTAGGATCAGGAAGAGGATAATTGTAGTAGAAATGGTTAACATCGGTAAAGCTAAGCCAGCCGTTGGAGCAGACATTAAATGATGTGAACAATTCTCCATAGAAGGGGAAATTAAAACCAATATCGAATGAGCCTTGAGTTTCATCATCACCGGTAATGGGAATCTGCTGACCGTTGGAAGTGATATCGATCCATTCATAGGTCGGGCCACCTGGCTCGTCAGAATCTATCCATTGATAGCCAAACTCATCCGGGCCGCCGCGACTGAACAGGTTTGGCGGATTGTGCGGCTCGGGAAGATCATTCTGTTTATCCATGATCACCGGTATATCGTCGGGGCCATGTTTAATAGGAATTTCCACATTCGGCGACACTTTCAACAAACGGCCTTCGGTATTGCAAACGATAGTGTAGTCGAGGTTTATTCCACCGGGATTGGATATGTTAAGCGGCAAAGTAACTAACCCGCCAACTTGAGCAGTGACGTTGTAGGAAAGCGGATTCAGTATCATTCTGGCACCCAGAACAGGCGTCGCAAAAGCCTCATTGGATGGTCCTGATTCAACAGAATCCTGCCAGAAGGCGGTCAGCTTATAGTAGTAGGTTGTACCGTTTGTCAAACCAAGAGAATCGGTGTAGGCGGTAAGCAAACCGTCAATATGGCCGGCAACCAAATGCGCTGGATCTATCGGCACATTAGGAGCCGTAGCGCGGTAAAGCTTGAAGTAAGCAGGATTGAACCCCTGCAGCCCGGCAGAAACTTTAATAGCCATCTCATCATGCAGGTAATCGGCATCGTAGGTAATGCCAAGCCCAATGGTGCCATCCTCATTTTGAATACCAACGGTGCAATCGTTAGTCGGAGCGTTTAAGGTTTGATATTCAAAGTAGATTTCGCCGGAATGCTTCAACACCATTTGGAAAGTATATGGACCAGTACCACCGATATGTGGAACATCGATGAATGAGACAACCAACTGGTTTCCATCCGAATAGTACCAGTATTGCCCACCAAGCGGGGGATAGAGATCATCCCAGAATGGAGCAACGAGGTTGAACGGTATTCCGCTATTTCCAGGAAGCGGGTAATTGTAGTAATAACCATTAACATCGGTGAAACTTAACCAGCCGTTGGAACAGACGTAGAATTGGTTAAAAGTGTTTCCATAGAAACTGAAATCGAAGCCAATATCATAGGGACCCAGATTCTGATCATCGTTAGACATCGGAATTTGCTGGCCGATATCAACGATATCAATCCACTGATATGAGGGGCCACCCGGCTCATCTGAATCTTTCCATGAGTATCCAAATTCATCTGGACCGCCCTGATCAAGGAGAACCGGCGGATTTGTCGGCCCGGTTACGCCTTTTTTACTTAAGTCGAGAGGCTGCGGCGAAACTTTCGTAATCCGATCGGGAACAATAGGCCGATCATTTTTCAGAATTCGCCCGGAGCCCGGTAAATCCCATGTTAGTGGAACGATGTGATCTCGACCGCCAAGAGCGACCAGGTTTTGCGGGAACAGGTGTCCAACCGGCAATAAGAGTTCCTCGGATGGCACTGATTCCATGGGAGGAGTTCCATTATCGACGGCCGTTACCGTAATGGCATAGATTCCATCTTCCCCGATTGGAATATTAAAAGTAAAACTGGTATCGGTCGGTGAACCTACCAGAATGTTAACACCGTCTGGTCTCAAACGCTTAAAAACATTGAAATGCGCCAAGTCGCCGACAGAATTGCTGAAAGTCCAATGCACATGAATTGTACGATCATTGACTGTACCAGCTATATTGAATGGCGCTGACGGAGGATGATTGGCAGGTGTGCCAATGGCTTCATTTGTCGGGCCCGATTCGATCGAATCCTGCCAGACAGCAGTTACCTTGTAATAGTAATGAGTTCCGTTTTGCAGACCACTCATGTCTGTATAGGTGGTTAGATTCCCATCAATGTGGCCAGCTATAAGATGCGCGGATCGATCGGTACACCGGCCGTAGTGGAGCGATACACCTTGAAGTATGCCGGTGGTATGCCTTCGGGCCCGACACCAAATCTGATGGCCATTTCATCGTGCAGGTAGGCAGCATTATAAGTAGCGGTGAGTCCGATGGTTCCATCAGCATTCTGAATACCAACAGTGCACTGATCCGTAGGATCCGCCAAGGTTTGATATTCATAATATATGGAACCTGATGACCTGAGAACTATTTGGAATGTATATGGCCCACCGGAGCTATAGTGCGGAACATTGATGTACGAGATAACCAGTTCAGAACCGTCGTAATTGTACCAGAGTTCGCCTCCAGAGGAGAAGTTTAAATCATCCCAGAAGGGAGCAACCAGATTAAACGGGGATGACCCAGAGGGAAGCAGGACGTTGCCTAAAGAGTTACTATTGTCGGTAAAGCTGATCCAACCATTGGAACAAGCAAAGAACTGGCTGAAAGTATTGCCGTAGAAATTGAAATCGAAGCCGAGATCAAAGGGGCCGAGGTTGATATCATCGCCGTTCATCGGAATTTGTTGTCCGATACCAACGATATCTCTCCACTGGTAATTGGGACCACCCGGCTCATCGGAGTCAATCCAGGAATAACCAAACTCATCAGGACCGCCCTGGTTAAGGGTAACCGGCGGATTCACTGGACCTCTGTCCCCTTTTTGAACTGTATTCAGCGGTTTCGGCGGTTCAGGAACAACCCTAATAGGAGTGTCAGGTTGGTCATCGCGCAATAGACGCCATGAACCGGGCATCTGCCAGGCCAATGGCACTCTAAACTCCTCGCCGCTGATGGCAACGAGAGAAGTTGGAGGTAGGTGACCGACAGGCTTATAGATTTCGCGCGATGGAGCTGACTCCATTGGCGGATTACCGTTATCAACGGCGGTAACGGTGATTTTGTAAACTCCATCTTCGCCTATTGGAACAACAAAGGAGAAGCTGGAATCAGTAGGCGAACCCACCAGTATTGTGGAACCGCTTGGCATGACTCTCTTGTAAACATTAAAGTGCGCAAAATCGCCCATGGTATTGGTAAATGACCAGGTAACCGAGATTGTACGGTCGTTGACAGTACCGGCCAAATTAAACGGAGCAGTTGGCGGATGGTTTAGAGCTCTGCCATTTGCTACGTTAGATGGGGCTGATTCTTCCGGACCCGGGAAAATNGAGGTTATCCGGTACCAGTAATCAACTCCATTGGGAACAGGCCCATCAACATAATTGCGCTGAGTGCCAGGTAGTGTCGCCAGTAAATTAAATGGACCACCAACGTTGCTGGCTTTAAATACCTTGTAGTTTTGAGGAATAACCGCGTCGGCGCCGCCCGAAACAAACTTAAGGGCGTTGTGGGTAATCAGGCTAATATCGCCCGTAAACTGACGTTGATTACCAACATAGCCGTTAACGATAGCGACCGGCAAATCCGGATTAACGGCAACCAATGGATTACCGTCATCGAATGCTGCCACCAAAACGCCGTTATTAACTAAGGTAACCCCAGCCTGGAAAAACTCGGTGGCCGCGGTAACACCTTCCATGATTGGATGTGTGGGATCAAATTCGCCGAGGCTGTGTGTTGTTAACTGTCTGACGCCAGTACTGACTGGAGAATAATCGCTCATGATCCTGCCGCCTAAGGCCCATACCTCAGCAAAACAGAATTCATTGAGTACTACTCCACCNCCGTTATCGACGTAATCGGCCANTAGATCACCCAAACTATTTGCATCGTTAAATTGATAGTTTGACCAGACGACGACCACGTTGTAAGGAACCAAATCCTCCATGGTTGGAGTCGCCATTCTGGCGTCAAAATAATCGATTTGAACCACATCACTATAGGTCAGCATTTCATCCATGAACATAGAAGCGTCGCCGGAGGTATATTCGCCACCGATTACGAGTACTGTCATATCGCCGCCGCAACCGCCAGGGTGATTCCAGGCCACGCTGACTTGAAATTCCTGATCGTCTGAGGCTCGGACATTACAGGGCGGGATGGCGCCAATTGCAATATTCACCGAATTGGAGAATCCATCCGATTGCAAGCCTCCAATATCGAACGCCGCAATCTTGTATTTGTAAATACCGTTTACGGCTATCACTTCATGGAATGTCGTATCAGGATGCGTTACGGTCGCGATTAGCGCATAACTTGTTTGATCCGGATCGCGACGATATACTTTGTACGACTGGATATCGTAATCCGTATTGCGATTCCAGGTCAGGTGTACATCGTGACCCGCAGCATAACCGGTCAGATTCATCGGGTTGGCCGGTGGATGATTCTCGGCCATTCCGGTTACTTCATTGGACGGTCCAACTTCAACAAACTGACCGCTACCGATATCATAAACCGCTGAGGCCTGATAATGGTAGGTTACGCCATTGACGATTGGGCCATGAACATCGGTACCCCAGTCATCATAAAGAGTGGCAATAATTAGACCCGTGTTTACTTTGGTTTGAGCCGGACGATTAAACGGCCCGGGGTTGATATCCCTATATAAGTTGTAGCCCGCCAGAACCTGAGTGTCCATGATCGTAGGCGTGTTGCTACGAATCTTATTGGGATGATACGCCATCCGGTTAAAATGTGGGCCATTGATTGCACTAAACACGGTATTGGGTCGGCCCGTACCGCTGGCCAGATTCGGATTTCCACCAACTTTGACCGTTGACGGGATTTCGCTGGCCGGTGTAGAATCAAAGCTTAACCAACGATCGCGAGCTCCGCCGAATACTTTGGCCCGGATCATCTGATCACCGGCAAATATATCTTGTACAATCCAGGTGCCGTTTTCCCTGGCCCATTTGTTGGCAGGGTAATCGGTCGAAACGTCCTGGCCCATACCTTCTTCACCATCAGTGGGAAGATTCTGCATGGCTACCCAGAAATTGCCCTCGGCAACCATGATATCTGGAACATCTATACGAAGCCATGGCAGGCCGAGTTCGCCTAACACCTCGGTGTAAAAAACGGGATCCGGCTGAGGATTACCTGTGCCGTCATCGAGAAATACCATCATGGCTACGGGATCAGGAGTTCCATCCGGCCAGGGCCAGAATGGATCACCTTCGGTAAACAAATGGATCATGATCGAATCAACGATCACTGGATAAGCATCCGGTACGAACATATTGGCATAAAGGTTATCATCGGAGAAATACCTCCATCCATTGTCGCAAGTACCATCATCGAAAAATAGCTCGGTCGATTCGGTTGTGCCTGGAGGGAGCCAGGAAACCGGTATATGGCCATCCAACCCGGATTGGGCGGAGACATACATCGGAGGACCTTCCGTACCGCTCAGCTGTACGATATAGGAATCGTTTCTATCATCGAAAATAAAATCGTAAGCGCCTGAGACAGTTGGCGTAAAGCGGATACTGTCACCGCCAATACCACCGGCTCCATACTTGGCTACGTTAGAATGCATAACCCGGTAATAGAAGGCGTATGTGTTGCCTGTAAACAGCGAACAAGCCGCCGCCCATTTGGTCGGGTGATTGGCATCCACGCGAGCCAAATCAAGGTTCAAAGAATGAGTGCCGAAAGCAGAAATACCCCAGTTATGATCCGAACCTGACGGGTTAACCGAAAGAGTCGTTACCGTTGGAGGAACCAGGGTTAGAATCTGGAAGTTTGCCCCATTCTGAAGCCTGGCGCCCTCTCCACCGTAATTTTCGGTGTAGATAGCCCAGGAATAGGTATGAACAAGATCCCGCGCTAACATAACGGAACCCGTAAATATTCCATCCCCAGCTGTTTGATCCGGGGCATTACCATCGTCTTTTATTTCGATTAAAGGTGCTGACCAGGAAGCGTCATAGAAACCATCGGTATTCCAGCTTCCCTTCAGATAGAAGGACCGATAATCAACGTTGTTGGGATTACCGAATGAAGCTTTGAGAGCGACAGTAACCTTGCCCTCAAGAGCGTAATTTTGGAAAATCGTATCGTTTTCAACAATTGTAATAGTATCAAGTATCGGCAAATGCGTCGGAGGATTTTCGATCCTTAGAGTCCAGGCCGTATCGGCCGGAGCGAGCAGGAAATACTGCCCGGTAACTGGCCGCGCTACAGCGCTCCAGGGACGACCAACGACTGAAATCCTGGCACCCGGAAGTGGAGTGCCAGAAGCTTGATCGGAGATAACGCCGCTCAAGGTACCCCAGCCATTTAGAAGAGCAAGGGATACCTGCACTGCCGCATAGGCATTGGCGATTCCNTATCCATANGTGTTATCATTTCCAGGAAAGTTATCTGCCGGGGTTTCAACAGCTGTGTCCAAGAGAATCTGGCGTACCTGCTCTGAGGACAAATTGGGATTGGCCTGGCGCATTAAGGCTACAATTCCGGCGATATGCGGTGTAGCCATCGAAGTACCAGACCATCCGCCGGCGTAACCGCCGCCGGGAATAGAGCTGCGAACATTCTCGCCAGGGGCAACGATCTCAGGCTTGATTGCCTCGCTACCGTCTGGAGTGCAGTATGTCGGCCCTAATGAGGAGAAATAAGCAATTGGCAAATCGGGATCGTCTCCACTAACAGCGCCAACCGCGAAACTTGTTAATTCGGTAGTAGCGCGATCGGCCGGTACTCGTAATCCACCTGCACCTTCATTACCGGCGGCAAATACAACTACTATACCAGCGGCTTCGCACGCGTCGAGTGCCGTCCAGAACATATCATCGCAATGAGGATAGCCACCGATATTGGGTCCAACGCCCCAGGAGTTAGAGCAAACATCGGGCACATCCCAAACTGTCGAGGGATCTAAATCGGGATCAGCGACCCACTCAAAAGCGGTTAACGCGTCCTGCACTGTTCGGGGGATATCCTGGCGATCGATAACACCGGCTGAAATCCACTGGGCATCGATAGCCACGCCAACAGTATCATCGGTCGTTGTGCTTCTACCGCAGATGGTGCCCATAGTATGAGTACCATGCTGGCCCCAATCCTGGGGATATGTGGTGTTGGTTAGAGGATCACACCATGCCCATTCCGGGTTATTGGCGTATCGCGGATCGGCATTACCGCGCCAGCGCTCGGTTAGCGCCGGATGGTTGCCATCGACACCGGTGTCGAGATGGCTGACGAGCCGTCCCTCTCCCGTAATTCCCATAGCCCAACATTCTGCGGCATGAATTCGATCAGCACCGATTTCATGGCCGGTAATCAGAGGGATATCGTCATTCGGGTGGGAAACCGGTTCAACGCTTTGTATGGTGTAATTAGGACTAACCTGGAGTATATCCTGGCGTGTTACCAGTTGTTCTAATGTCGCCGGTGTAGCGGTAACAATAACCAGGTTGCCCAGCCAGAAGCTCTTGTAATCTTGTACCTGGCCGGTCTGTTGTAAGGAAGCCAGTACCGATAACAGATTAGCCTGACTGATTGTGGCTTTTTCTTGAAGAGCTCGAACTACAGTTTCATGCCAGAGCCTGCGATCGGCATGCTCGGCATAAAGCTGATCTTGAATAGCTCTGAGGTTCACCTGATCAGCCATTGTAATTATGGCTGTAACCTGTGCTTCACCGGAATGCAGGGCTAAATACTGCGGAAAAGATTGGCTATATTGTCCCGCGAAAGCCGCCGAGCAAATGGTTAGGGTGAACAAAATCAAGGCTAATAACATTAGCTTTTTTGACATAAAGAAGTTCTCCAACTGAGGGTTAATTTACAAAAATGGTTAACCTTATGCAGCTTGACTATTTTTCCTCCTTTAAATTAATTTAATTAACGGTTTATTGGAATAAACATACAGAGTTCGTAAACGTAATTTTCGCGTTTCCAGAAATTGTAATAAATATTTTTTGCATCGCTCCGCGCCCGTAAGATATACATTTGCAAATATATACCTTCGCTGCTGAAAGATGTCAATAAATATTGATAAGATATATCAAATATTTTNGCCAATTATTAAGAATAATTATTGCAANCGGAGTCAAANACTACCGAATTAAACGACAGATAAATCTACTATCAAACTTTTTCAAATGGATCAACTAACTTCTTATACTCGGCAGAAGCAAATCGATCGGTCATTCCGGCAATATAGTCAGCTACAACCATGTGGCGTAATTCGTTATCCATCCTACCCTTAATATGATCGGGCAGAACATCTATGTTACCCATGTAGGCGTTGAAGAGCTCGCTTATGATGCGCTTGGCTTTTTCCGACATCCGCACCATCCTGTAATGTCTGTACATGTTTTGATATAAAAAAAGCTTGAGCTGGACGCTTTGCCGGGCGATTGCTTCCGAGAAAGTAATCAAATGCCTTTTGCCTTTCCTTACGTCCTCAGGGCTTTCAGGTGTGTCGGATTCGATATTTTTCTCAGACTGCTCAGTCAAATCAGTCACCAGATGATCTATTAAGCGACGGATTATGGTATGCCGACGCATCTGTTCGTCAGCCTCAGGGAATTGACTTGTAATATATTTGAAATGCTCCTGCCATATTTCGATTCCGGATAACTGAGCCTCGTTGAGAACCCCCGATGCCAATCCGTCATCGACATCATGGCAATTATAGGCAATCTCATCGGCCAAATTAACGATCTGGCACTCCAGCGAGGGATTGCCTCCAAGGCCCAGCTCCCAATCAAGTTGAGGATTATCATAATCGGAATGATGCTTCAATATCCCTTCGCGAACCTCAAAGGTTAGATTCAATCCGTCGAATTCAGGATAACGTCGCTCCAGGTAATCAACCACTCTGATGCATTGACGGTTATGCTCAAAACCGCCCTTATCTTTCAAAAGCTCGTTTAAAGCCTCTTCTCCAGAATGGCCGAATGGAGTGTGCCCAAGATCATGCGCCAGGGCAATGGCTTCCGTGAGGTCTTCATTGAGGCGCAAGCTTCGGGCAATCGAGCGGGCGATGATGGCGACTTCGAGGGTGTGGGTCAGCCGGGTGCGAAAATGATCTCCCTCGTGATTAACAAAAACCTGCGTTTTATATTCCAATCGTCGAAATGCCGTTGAATGTACAATTCGATCCCGATCGCGTTGGAATTCTGTACGATAAGGATGTTTCGCCTCGGGGTGGCGCCGACCGCGTGTTTCACAAGATTTCATGGCATAAGGCGCCAGAAACTGCATTTCTCTTTTTTCGTATTCTTCGCGAAACATTAATTTCCCCAAGATAATCCCATTACCATGGTATCGTTGAGCCTGCTAACGGCATTATAACCGAAGCTTAATTTAAGCGATTTCCATGATAAATCAAGACCCCATTGCAGAATGCCGGGATTATTCATATAACCAAGCTCCAGG
>JGI20214J51650_10002705_pt1 | contig 11151 bp, 9 predicted proteins | sample WetSurMetagenome_FD_51650 | JGI IMG/M metagenome (IMG submission 51650)
TTGATGCTCGCGTTGCCGAGCTGCCAGGTTCGCGGCGCGCCGAGCGCGATGCGCGTGGCCGCACGGTACAGGCAATCGAGCACACCGCCATGTGCGACCAGNACCACCGTCTGCCCCGGGTGGCGCGCGGCCAGGCGCTCGGCTGCGCCGACGCAGCGCGCNTAGAACGATTCCAGTGTCTCGCCTCCGCCTGGCCCGAAATCGGCCTCGCGCCGGCGCCAGCGCGCCGCCGCCTCGGGCCAGCGTTGCTCGATCTGGGCGAAGGTCAGACCCTCGAACGCCCCGAACGCGCGTTCGCGCAAGGCCGGGTCGGTGACCAGCCTCGCGCCGCTGGATCGCGCCACGGCGGCGGCGGTGGCGGCGGCGCGCTCCAGGTCACTGCTGTAGATGGCATCGACGCCTTCGCCGGCGAGCGCGTGCGCCACGCGCTCGGCCTGCCAGCGACCATGTTCGTCGAGCGGGATGTCGAGCTGGCCCTGGATGCGCAGCGCGACGTTCCAAGCCGTCTGGCCATGGCGGATCGCGATCAGCCGGGTCGCCGTCTGCACTGACACCGCGCCTTCAGGCCTGCAATGCGAGCAGGCGCCGGTTCAGCGTGTAGGTGCCCGAGAACGTGGCCTCGGCCAGCACCTGGCCGGCGAGCGCGGCGCGTACCTGGGCGCCGCTGAAGTCGCCCTCGATCGGCAGCCGCGGCAGCGCCACTGCGTAGAGCGTGAACACGTAGTGGTGGACCAGGGAGTCGTTGAACGGCGGGAACGGACCGTCGTAGCCGAAGTAGCGGCCTGCCATCTCGGGATTGCCGGCAAACCAGCCGGTGTAGTCGTTCAGGCCGTGGCGCGCGCCGTTCAGCGTCGCCGGGCCGGGCTTACCGCGTGCGCTGAAGCCACGGCTGAACTCGCCCTCGGCGATCACCGTCGGCCGCGGCGGCAAGTCGACCAGCACCCAGTGGAAGAAGTCGACCCGCGGCAGATCGGCAGGAACTTCGCGGTCGGGCTTGTTGACGTCCTCGCCGCGGCTCGGGACGTCGAAGTCGTGGCAGATCAGCACCATCGACCTCGCCTCGGTCGGTACCTCGCTCCACGCCAGGTGCGGGTTCAGGTTGTCGCCGAAGGTGACGCCCGAACCATCGTCCAGCCGGCCGGCGGCGAAGCGTGCCGGGATGCGGTCGCCGTTGGTCCAGCTGTCGCTCCAGAGTTTCATCGTGCTCCTCTCCTCGCGTTCGACCGTCAGACGCCCCAGACCACGGGCACCTTCGCCGCCAGCGAGCGGCGCAGCATCTCGACCATCGGCCAAACGCGCTGGCGCAGCGCGACGCTGTCGTCCGGCGCGTCGGCGACGGGCGGGGCTTCGTCGGCGGCGACGGCGGCCTCGAGCGCGGCGATCGCGGCGGCCATCCGCTCCGGCTCGATGATGCCCTTGGCCGCCGGCTCGCGGCCGATCAGCCGCAGCAACTGGTCGCCGTTGTCGCCGAGCATGATCACGTCGCCGTCGGCCGGGCTCTTGAACTTGTAGATCATCGCGAACCGGTCTCGTACATGTACTGGCGGTTGAACGGAAACGCCGATTGTGCGCCGCGCAGCGCGCCCTCCCCGATGCGCCCGGTCGGGCGCGCCACGAGCATCTGGTGCAGCGACAGCCAGCCGCGCTCGAAGCCCATCGCGCTGCCGGCCAGATAGAGCCGGTATGCACGCACAGTACGCTCGCTGGTGATCGCGCGCGCCTCGGCGCGGCACGCCTCGAGCGCGTCCGACCAGGCCCACAGCGTCTTCGCGTAGTGCGGGCGCAGGTTCTCGACGTCCACTCCTTCGAGCCCTTGCTCGGCGATCACGCGNAGCACGTGCGAGACATGCAGCAACTCGCCGCCGGGGAAGATGTAGCGTTCGACGAAGTCGCCCATGCCGGCGCCGAGTTGGGCGTTGCGCGTACCGCCGGCGGTGATGCCATGGTTGAGCAGTAGCCCGCCCGGGACGAGCAGGCGCCGGATCTTGGCGAAGTACTCGGCCAGGTGCGCGCGGCCGACATGCTCGAACATGCCCACCGAGGCCACCTTGTCCCAGGGCTCGTCCTCGGGCAACGCGCGGTAGTCGAGCAACAGCATGCGCACCCGGCCTTGCAGGCCGCGCTCCTCGATCAGCCCATTGACGTACGCGTGCTGGTTCTTCGACAACGTGATCCCTGTCGCCTGCACGCCGTAATGTTCGGCCGCCCACAGCAACAGCGCGCCCCAGCCGGCGCCGATGTCCAGGAAGCGTTCTCCCGGGCGCAGCATCAGTTTGCGGCAGATGTGATCGAGCTTGGCCTCCTGCGCCGCGGCCAGCGTCAGCGCGGGGTCGCGGTAATAGGCGCAGGAATAGACGCGCCGCGGATCCAGCCAGAGCGCGTAGAAATCGTCCGAGACGTCGTAGTGCGCCTGGATCTGGCGCGCATCGGCACTCGGCCGGTGGCGCCAGTGCGACAGCAGCCGGCCCAGCACGCCGCCGCCGCGGCCGTGCGTGGGGTCGTCCTGCATCAGCCCGGCGGCGATGTCGAAGACGCGGCGCAGCGGGCCCTCGATGTCGACCCGACCCTCGACGCAGTCGCGCGCGAGCAGCCCGATCTGGCCGGTGGCGAGGTGCAAGATCGGGCGCAGGCTCTGCAGCCGCAGCAGCACCGGCGCGTCGGCCGGCCCGATGCGCCGGCCGCCCGGCAGCACCACGGCGAGCGAGCCAGCGGCCGGCCCTTGCAGGCCCGCGATGCGTTCAGCGACAAGACTCTCAAACATGAGCGGTGCACCTCCCGTGAGGCGCACTGTACGGAATGCGCTGCGCGGAGCGCAAGGCGCGGTTATCCGAAGGTCAGCGAACGAGGCGGATGTGCGACTGGGTCAGCGGGGCCGGCAGCGCCGGCGCCTGGCGCGGCGCCGCGACCGGAAGATGGCGCTCGAAACTGAGCGCGTCGAGCGCCTGCGCGTAGAGGAAGCCCTGGAACTCGTCGCAGCCGGCGTCGAGCAGGAACTGGCGCTGCAGCTCGGTCTCGACGCCCTCGGCGATGACCTTCATGCCCAGCGCGCGCGCCATCTGCAGGATCGCGCTGACAATGCCGGCGTCGCTCTCGTCGGTGGGCAGTCCGCTGACGAAGCTGCGGTCGATCTTGAGCTTGCCGATCGGGAACCGCTTCAGGTAGGCCAGGCTCGAGTAGCCGGTGCCGAAGTCGTCGATCGACAGCTGCACGCCCAGGCGGGCCAGCGCGTGCAGGCGCTGCAGCGCCTCGTCGGCGTCGCGCACGAGGATCGACTCGGTCAGCTCGAGTTCGAGCAGATGCGGGGGCAGCCCGCTGACGGCGAGAACGCTTGCGACGCGATCGACGAACTGGGCTTGCTGGAACTGCAGCGCCGAGACGTTGACGGCGACCGTGATGCCGCGCCCGCTCTCGTTCCACAACGTCGCCTGGCGTACGGCTTGCGACAGCACCCAGTCGCCGATCGGCACGATGAAGCCGCTGTCCTCGGCGACCGCGATGAATCGCGCCGGCGGGACTTCGCCGAGCCCCGGGTCGCGCCAGCGGATCAGTGCCTCGGCNCCGATCAGCGCGCCGTCGGACAGGCGCACTTGCGGCTGGTAGTGCAGCCGGAAGCGGCCGCTGACGAGCGCCTGGCGCATCGCGTGGTCCATGCGCATGTGCGAGCGCAGGTCGACCTCGTTGCGAGCCTGGTGGAAGCGGAAGCTCGCGCGCCCACCGGCCTTGACCGCGCGCATCGCGGTCTCGGCATGGCGCACCAGTTCATCCATTGTCTGTCCGTGCTGCGGGCACAGCGCCAGGCCGATGCTGCAGGTCAGCGTGAACTGCGCACCCTCGACGTTGCAGGGTTGCGCGACGACATTGAGCACGCGCCGCGCGGTCGTCTCGGCGGCCGCCGCATCGGCGTCGTGGACGAGGACCGCGAACTGGTCGCCACCGATGCGCGCGAGCACGTCGTTCTGGCGCAAGCAGCCCTGGATGCGACGCGCGACCTCGAGCAGCACGCGGTCGCCGATGTCGTGACCAAGGCTGTCGTTGATCTGGCGGAAGCGGTCGAGATCGGCGACAAGCAGCGCGAAGCCCTGGCCGTCGTGGCGCGCACGCGCGGCCGCGGCGGTCACTCGCTCTGCGAGATGACGCCGGTTCGGCAAGCCGGTGAGCGCGTCGGTGACCGCCATCTCCTCGATGCGCTGGTCGGCCGCGAGGCGCGCGGTCAGGTCGCGGAACGAATAGACGCGCCCCTGCGGCCGGCCGCGGCAGAAAAGCGGGCGCGAGACGCGCTCGAGCACCTGGCCCGAATGCAGCTCCAGGCGCTCGGTGGTGGCGAGCAGCGTCGACTGCTGCAGTGCCGCGAGCTGGCGCTGGTACGCCTCCGCGTCGACGACGCTGCGCCGCATCCACTCGTACAGTGCGGTGTCGTTGCGCTCGACGAGCAGGTCCGCGGGAATGCCCCATTGCTGCGCGAAGCAGCGATTGAACGCGCGCACGCGGCCGGCGAGGTCGGTGACGAGGATGCCGTCGGCGGTGGACTCGAGTGTCGCCTGCAGCTCGGCGACAAGCAGCTCGCGCTCTGTCTCGGCCAGCCACTGCGCGCTGCGGTCGGTGAGGGTCACGACGCATTGGCGCGGCGCGCCGCCGTCGCCGGTGTCGACGGCGCGGATGCTGCGTTCGGCATGGACGGTGCGGCCGTCGGCGGTGCAGAAGACCGTCTCCGACTGCAGCGGACCCGCGTCTCCGGCGCCGCTGGCGTCCCAGTAGGCCAGGTCCTCGGGCGTGGCCAGCAGTTCGTCGGCGCGCTCGCCGAGCAACGCCGACTGCGGGCGACCGAGCAGCGCGGCCGCGGGGCGGTTGACCGCGACCACGGTGCGCGTGGCCAGCTCGACCACCCAGGTGGCCTGCGGCAGGCTCTCGACCAGAGCGGCCCAGGCCAGCGGATCGATCACGCGAAGGTCTCGCTCGAGGCCGGCCGCGTCTCGACCGGCGCGGGCTCGAAGAAGTAGGACACGCGCGGCCGCGGCGCGAGGAATTCGAGCGCCGCCTGCGGCAGTTTCAACGGGCTCAGGCTGCGCCGGATGCCGAGGTCGGGCGCGCTCTCCAGATCGAGCAGCAGCGCCTCGTCGCGCGCGCCGCGCGCGTCGTGGACGAGCACGCGAGGCTTCAGCGGCCGTGACGAATTCACGCCGACAACCATCGCGTAGCGGTCGTCGGTGAGCTGCACCACCGAGCCGGCCGGGTAGACGCCCATCATCCGTATGAAGGCGTTCAGGATCGTCGCGTCGTACTTCGCTCTGCTCTGCGCGAACAGCAGCGACACCGCCTCGTGCGGCGTGAGCGCACGCGCCAGCACCGCCGGGTTGCAAAGGTTGTCGTAGCGATTGACGAGCGCGACGATGCGCGCTGCGGTGCTCATCCGGTCGACGCCGAGCTTGAGCGGGAAGCCGCTGCCGTCGGCATGCTCGTGGTGCTGCGCCAGGACCAGCAGCGCACCGGGCGAGAGCGCCATGCGCTTGCCGTGTGCGACGCCGGCCGCGACATGCTCGCGGTAGGCGTTGACCTCGGCACTGCTGAAGCGCTCGTCGAGGTGGCGCAGCCGGTCGATGACGTCGAGCTTGCCGACGTCGTGCATCAGCGCGCCGACACCGAGGTCGAGCATTTCGTCGGCGCCGAGGCCGAAGCTGCGCCCCATCAGCAGCGAGATCACCGCGACGTTGAGCGCATGCGCCGTCGCGCGGTCGCCGGCGCCGCCGGACAGCAGCCGGATGCACATCTCGCCGTCGATCAGCATCTTGTCGAGCAACGAGCGCGTCAGCGCCTCGGTGTTCGCGCGCGCGAGTTCGGGCCTTGCAGTCACGGCGTCTGCCGCGTCGCGCCAGGCGCGGCCGGCCTCGACATACTGGCGCTCGCAGAGCTGGGCCGACGCGCGCTGCGCGGCGAGGAGTTCGCGGCGCTCGCGCGCGGCGATCTGTTCGGGCGTCTCTACCGGCTCCACCGGCCCGGTCGGCGGCCGGCTCTCCATCGACATCGTCCACGAGCCGGCGCCCTCGGGCGGCTCGCTGTCGGGCAATTCGCTCTTCTCGGGNACCCAACGCACCTGCTTCAGGCCCAGGCCGCGGATCGTCGCGATCTGCTCGGACGAGGTGATGCGAAAGCTCGACAACGGAAACGGATGCGCCATCCAGCCCAGGTCAAGGTGGACGTACATGCCTACTCGCAATTCATGCACGGCAACCATTGGCGACATCGCGGATTCCTGGAGGTGTTCGGTCTGAGGCTTTTGATGCCTCCCTCCCATTTCGGCCGCCCCCGGCTCCGACTTGAACCGATGTTGCGGTGCGCTGCCGTGGCGCTTAAGATGTTCAGGTGACGCACTCAAGTTCTTTACGCGAACTTTCGCGCCTTCGGGCGACCCCGGTAACACCAACTTCCCGATGATCGACAAGCGATACCCCGACGCCGCGACCGCGCTCGCCGGCATGGCCGACGGCGCGACGGTAATGATCGGCGGCTTCGGCTACGCCGGGCAGCCGGCGGCGCTGATCGACGCGCTGATCGACCAGGGCGCGCGCGAGCTGACCATCGTCAACAATAACGCCGGCAACGGCGAGACCGGGCTGGCGGCGCTGCTCAAGGCCGGCCGCGTGCGCAAGATCGTCTGCTCCTACCCGCGCCAGGCCGACTCGCAGGTCTTCGATGCGTTGTACCGAGCAGGCAGGATCGAGCTTGAACTCGTGCCCCAAGGCAACCTGGCCGAGCGCATCCGCGCCGCCGGCGCCGGCATCGGCGGCTTCTTCACCCCTACCGGTTACGGCACCGAACTGGCACAGGGCAAGGAAACCCGCTTCATCGACGGCCGCTGGCAGGTGCTCGAGGCGCCGCTGCACGCCGACGTGGCGCTGATCCACGCCGAGCGCGGCGACCGCTGGGGCAATCTGGTCTACCGCAAGACGGCGCGCAACTTCGGGCCGGTGATGGCGATGGCGGCCAANCTGACGATCGCCTCGGTGCACGAGATCGTCGAGCTCGGCGCGCTCGACCCGGAGGCAATCGTCACGCCGGGCATCTTCGTCCAGCGCGTCGTGCCGGTGGCACGCACTGCAATTCATCGGCAGGCCGCATGACGCCCAAGCGCCTCAGCCGCGACGAGATGGCCGCGCGCGTCGCGCGCGACATCCCCGACGGGGCGATCGTCAATCTCGGCATCGGACTGCCCACGCGCGTGGCGAACTACCTGCCGGCGGGGCGCGAGATCCTGTTGCACAGCGAGAACGGCGTGCTCGGAATGGGCCCGGCGCCGGCCGCCGGCGCCGAGGACTGGGACCTCACGAACGCCGGCAAGCAGCCGGTGACGCTGCTGCCCGGCGGCGCGTTCTTCCACCATGCCGACAGTTTCGCGATGATGCGCGGAGGCCATCTCGACCTGTGCGTGCTCGGCGCGTTCCAGGTCAGCGCCGGCGGCGACCTCGCGAACTGGCACACCGGTGAGCCGGACGCGATCCCGGCCGTCGGCGGCGCGATGGACCTGGCGCTCGGCGCGAAGAGGATCTGCGTGATGATGGAGCACACGACGAAGACCGGCCGGAGCAAGATCGTGCCCGAGTGCAGCTACCCGCTCACCGCCGCAGGCTGCGTTAGCCGCATCTACACGGACCTCGCCGTGCTCGACCTCACCCACGCCGGCGTCAGGGTGGTCGAGGTCTTCAACGGCATCGCGCCGGTCGAGCTGCAGGCGCTGACCGCCGTGCCGCTGATCTTCTGAAGAAGAATCCCGCCATGAACCAAGCCTTCGTCTGCGACGCGCAGCGCACCCCCTTCGGCCGCTACGGCGGCGCGCTCTCGTCGGTGCGCACCGACGATCTTGCAGCGATCCCGATCCGCGCGTTGATGGCGCGTCACCCCGGCGTCGACTGGCAGGCGCTGGGCGACGTGATCCTCGGCTGCGCGAACCAGGCCGGCGAGGACAACCGCAACGTCGCGCGCATGGCGGCGCTGCTCGCCGGGCTGCCCGTCGACGTGCCGGGCGCGACCGTGAATCGCCTCTGCGGCTCAGGGCTTGACGCGCTCGGCAGCGCGGCGCGCGCGATCAAGGCCGGCGAGGCGCAACTGCTGATCGCCGGCGGCGTCGAGAGCATGAGCCGCGCGCCCTTCGTGATGCCCAAGGCCGAGACCGCGTTCAGCCGCACGAACGCGGTCTACGACACGACGATTGGCTGGCGCTTCGTCAACCGGCTGATGAAGGAGCGCCACGGCGTCGACTCGATGCCCGAGACGGCCGAGAACGTGGCCGCCGACTTCGGCATCGAGCGCGAGGCCCAGGACCGGATGGCACTCGCGAGCCAGTTGAAGGCGGTCGCGGCGCAGAAGGCGGGCTTCTTCGACGCCGAGATCACGCCGGTAACGATCGCGCAGAAGAAGGGCGAGCCGCTCGTCGTTGCGCAGGACGAGCACCCGCGCGAGACCTCGCTCGACGCGCTCGCGCGGCTCAAGCCCATCGTCAAGGCCGACGGCACGGTGACCGCGGGCAACGCCAGCGGCGTCAACGACGGCGCGTGCGCACTGCTCGTCGCGAGCGAAGCCGCGGCGGCGCGCCACGGCCTGACACCGCGCGCGCGCATCGTCGGCATGGCCAGCGCGGGCGTGCCGCCGCGGATCATGGGCATCGGCCCGGCCCCGGCGACGCGCAAGGTGCTCGAACTGACCGGGCTCGCCCTGAGCCAGATCGACGTCATCGAGCTCAACGAGGCCTTCGCCGCGCAGGGGCTGGCGGTGCTGCGCGATCTGGGCCTGGCCGACGACGACGCGCGCGTGAACCCGAACGGCGGCGCGATCGCGCTAGGCCACCCGCTCGGCGCCAGTGGCGCGCGCTTGGCCACGACCGCGATCAACCAGCTTCACCGCAGCGGCGGCCGCTACGCGCTGTGCACCATGTGCATCGGCGTTGGCCAGGGCATCGCGCTGGTTCTCGAGCGCGTCTGACGGCCGCACGGGCCGCGGGCCGGTCCGGGGCGCGCACGCGATCGACTGCCGCGCACCCGGGCTGCCCCCGGGGGCAGCGGCCCACTAAACTGCGCTCGATCGCCGAAGAACGATCGAGGAGGCCGCATGTCCTACGACTACAGCTCAGAGTCCAAGCTGCTCGAGCTGCCGAACCCGTACCGGTTGCAGAACGTGCTGCTCTGGCTCTGCGGCACACTCCTCGTCGTCGCCGGCGTGGTCAGCCTGTCCTGGGCACGCGACGCGCTGCAGGGCGAGTCGCTTCGCAACGCGGCTGCGCCGCTCGCGACCGGCTTCGCAATGCTGCTCGCCGGGATTGCCTGCGCCGCGACCGCGGCGCGCCGGTTGCGCTTCTTCTTCGGCCGCAACCGGCCCGCGTCGCTGGCGCCGGAGATCGCCCCGGGCGCCTACGGCGGCTCGAAGGCCAGCGACGGCGTCAAGGAGATCTTGCGCCAGGGCGGGCTGACCTACCCCGAGCCGCAGGGCGCGATCGANGGCCTGCTCTACAACTGGGCGCCGACGTTGATCACCGCGCCGCTGGTGGTGCAGGCGCTGGCCCAGCGCACGATGTTCAACCTGGCCGCGATCGCCGCGACGCTGCTCAGTTTCGGCATCTCGTTCCTGCTCTTCGGCAACCCGGTCACGCAGCCCTGGATCAGCCTGCTCTACCTGCTGTTCGGCGTCTTCTTCATCCTCAAGCCGGTGCTGTCGGACAGCCGCGCTCGGCTGACCAGCCTGTCGCTGGTCGGCCTGATCGTCGTCGCCATCGTCGGGCCGGTCGCGATCGGTCTCGTCGGCAGCAGGCTGCCGTCGCTGGGCGGCTTCGCGCCGACGCCGCAGACGACCCTGATGCTCGCCGCCGCGCTCGTCGCCTGTGGCCTGGCCATGGCAGCGGTACTTGCCCAGGTCGACGGCTCTCCGCAGACGCGCGCCAGCGTCGAGCAGGTGCGGCTGTCGATGAACGCGCCGCCGGCCACGCTGATGGACGAGCTCGACCGCACGCTGCAAAGCGAATGGACCGAGCGCATCCCGAACCGCCGCTATGCGCGCACCGATCCGGTGACGCAGGCGGCGACGCCGAGCGGCAGCTTCAGCGGCGAGCTGTTCGAGGAGACCCAACCGCTCCCGGTGGCCGGCACCAAGGCGCCCGGCTTCGGCGCCGCGCTTGCCGAGCGGCGCCATCGCGGTCTGCTGCTGCTCGACCTGTACGCGACGCTTCTGACACTCGCCGCAGTCGTCTGCGCGCTGCTCTTCGTCCGCGGTTTCGACCCACTCGCCGGCGGCCAGCCGGGCCGATATTCGCTGCTTGGCACGTCGACGATCCTGGCCTTCGTCGCCGCGTTCTGCTTCAAGTCGGCAGCGCGACTGTGGGGCCGCTTCGANTTCCAGAGCGTGCTCGTATGGGTCGAGATGGCCGGCAACTATCAGACCAGCCGCATCGGCACCGGCAACAACTTCAGCAGCCGACTCAACACCGAGAACGAGATCGTCCGCACCGAGGCGATGACGCTGCGCGTCTGGCGCGCGCGCATCGAGTCGGTGGTGTTCGGCAAGGACGGGCGACGCCAGGTGACGGCGATGTTCGGCACCGAGAAGGAGGCCAAGGTGCTGTGCGCACACCTGGTCGACTACGGGCGCGGGCAAAGCGTGTTCGTCGCGCCGACCAGCGGCGAGGACCAGGCGCGCATCGCGGCGCTCAACCTGGGCGAGCACGCGCTGCTGCCGGCACAGGACGCCAACGCCGCACTGCAGGCGCCGTTCACGGCCGCCGCCGCATTGCCCCCGGCGCCGTCGCGATCACCGGCAGTGCGACGCTTTTGCAGCCAGTGCGGCACCGAGGCCGCGGCGCAGGCGCGCTTTTGCTCGAACTGCGCAGCACCGCTCGGCTGATCAGCGCACCGGCGCGATCGCCGCGGCCGCCAGCGCGCGCCACGCATTCGGCGTGCAGCCGAAGCGGCGCCGTCGCAGTCGTGCGCTGAGACGTCGGCGGCCACGCCGCATACGGACTTCAGTCAGACCGCGGCGCGCGCATCCATTAGGTCGCGCATGACCTCGGCCTGGCCGAGATCTACGTCGCCCCGCCGCTGGTGGCCCGAATCCGAGCCACCTCCCTGCGGCAAACCCGCTTGCCGGCGGCGGAGCTGAGCGGCATGCTCAGGCCTG
>JGI20214J51650_10002706_pt1 | contig 11151 bp, 9 predicted proteins | sample WetSurMetagenome_FD_51650 | JGI IMG/M metagenome (IMG submission 51650)
CCCCCGCCAGAAGCTGCATGGCTCCCGCCGCGGCATCGCAGCCCTTTCTGATCGTCATCTCCTTTTTTTGCAGCCACGGCCACGAGGATACTGCATTGTGAATGCCTGACCCCACAGGAAGGCCCAGCCGGGCCTTGGCGGCCACGGAAAAGCGCAGAGCAGCACCGGCACCGCTTCCCAGGGGCAGGACCGCGGGATCGATGAGCAGATTTCGCACGCCCATCTCTCCCGCCTCGGCCATCAGGCCCTTCTCGCGCACGTTTCCGCCTGTCTCCAGGATGGCCAGGGATCCGTCCACTCCCGGCTGAGACGGATTGTAGGCCAGTATGATGGCGGAGTCGACCTCGGAGTCATGCAGGGCCTGCGCCTCCTTCTCATCCGTGGCCAGGCTGATGCTGTTGTAGATCGCTTTGTCTGCCAGGCCGATCTCCGACACCAGTCTGGCAGCAGCAATGCGCGTGGCAGGATCAGCGGAATCTATGATGAACGGGCCGTCCCAGACCCCGTCGGCAAAATCAAGGTACCTAACAAACGCCGCCGGACTTCTGCCATACAGGTGCAAAACTGCGGGGCAGCCGGTCTCCTCGGACAGCTCTGCCTGCCGGAAGACCAGCTTCTCTGCTGCCGCCCTGTCAAATATGCCCCGCTCTTCATCCTCGATGATCCTGTGCCCCTGATAGAAGATGGTGCCGCATAGAACCGAAGGAAGCTGGCCGCACTGGCCGCCGAACTTCACGCCCGCCACGTTCACAATGGATTGCTCTTTGCTGAATCGAAACAACTCTTATCCCTCTGATCCCTCTGCATCGGCCTTCGCCGCAATCACTTCCGCCACCAGCCAGGCTGACGAATCCATAATCACTCTGCTGCCAAAGGATATGTCCCCCTGGCCGAATGAGACCCGCCTTGATGAGACACTTCTCTTTATCACCGGGAATGGCTTATCCGGATAGGGCCTGCAATCCCTACCATACCTGCGTATCAGCTCTTCTATCTGTTGAACGTCTTCCCGGCCTATGCAGTCCACCAGCTCGACCTGCTTCTGAAAGCGCTCGATGGCTCCATCAGGCAGGTTCTGGATGAAAGGTATGGCGCCTCTTGATCCGATTATTCTGCCCTGCTCATCTATTCCATTTTTATGCAGCGCCAAAATGGTGTCTCCAGGCAGATGGCCCTTCGACTCCACGCCGCAGAGGATAAGGATTCTGATGTTGCAGTTGGTTATCACATTGGCCACGATCTTCTCAACGCCCAGGTTTTCAGTCTTGCACTGGCCGCAGATGGCAGCGCCCTTCGGGAAGATGGGGCTTGCCAGGGTTACCACTGCTACGCCGCCACTGGCATCGCTCACAAGGTAGTCGCCGCGCACAGGCGGCCAGGGGTCCTCGTAGCCTGCATCGCGGCCCGGGTTGATGCTATCGCTTTCCTCTGCCATTTTGTCGCTCCTTCCGGCATCCTCAAATACCGATTGGAATTTATTTTTTCCTGTCAGGGAATTCTCTTGAATATGAAATATTGAAATATGATCAGACCAACAGGTAAATTACTGTCGCACGACTATCTCAATTAAAGCATTACCAAGCAAACGGTGGCACTGGAATGGCCTCATACAAAGAAAAGATCCTGGATGTCATTGGGCAGGCCGAGGTAGGTCTCACTACGGTTGATGTGGCCAAGAAAGCAGGCGTAAGCAAGACCACAGTGATCAAATACCTCTCGGTTCTCAGCTCCGAAGGCTTGGTCGAGTTCGTGGAAGTGGGTCCGTCCAAACTCTGGAGAAGCAGAATAGCGGGCATCAAGCAGAAGGATGAAAAAGTGCAGACTTTGACCGTCGAGGCGCTGCCGAAAGTTGATATCGATTTATGCAGCGAGGAAGACAATGCAATTCGCTTTTCATTTGAGGTGGACCTGGACCAGATCCGCACCCTTTTGAAGCGTGCCGACAAATGCATCTGCAAAAAAGAAGACGCTCTGTTAGTCGAGGATTGAAATATGCCCTGCGCCCCCCAAGCATCTATACCGAGGGAGATCGGAGATTTCTTCACAGTTGAAAGCGGCCAGACGCTTCTCATCAAAGGATTGCCCGGAACCGGCAAGACCACCCTGGCCCTGGAGATCATGAACAGCTTATGCGAGGATAGAAACGGGATGTACATATCCACTCGCGTCGATCCCCGCCGGCTTTATGCCACCAATCCCTGGGTAAAGGAAGTTGTTCCGCCCAGGAATGTGGTCAACGCCACCCAGGGCAAGCTCCTGGAGAGCCTGAAGGGCATTGGAAAGGATATATCCAACTATTACGCAGTCCTGGATTTCTTTAAAGTATTCTTTGATGAGGCGGAGGAGATGGACAATCCCATGATCATCATCGATAGCTGGGATGCAGTCTTGAATTATACCGCTCAACTCATCGGCGATGGCCAGCATAGCTTCGAGCAAAATATATGCGAGTTTGCCAGAGACCTGGATACTCATCTCATCTTCGTCTCCGAATTTTCCAGTGTCATGCCTCTGGACTACATTGTGGACGGAGTGGTGACCATGGAGCAGTTCCGCCTGCCCGGTTATGCCGAAGGAAGCATGAGGAGCCGCTATGTCCGGCAGATCAAGCTCGAAAAGCTGCGCGGAGTTGAGATCGGCCAGAAGACCTACACCGTAACGCTGCACAATGGACGGTTCCGGTTCTTTGAGCCTTACCGGGAACATACCGATGCCAGAATCGCCAGCGATGGAATGAGGGTTCCCGATCCAAAAGCAGACCGCATCTCCACCGGTATTCCTGACCTGGATACCATTACCGGCGGCCTGAAGTACGGCTCATGCAATGTGCTGGAGATAGACCACGGCGTGGGCAAGAGGTATTACCAGATCCTGACTGCCCTGGCTTCCAATGCCCTCAAGAACGGCAGGGGGGTTTTCATCCTGCCCAGCATCGGCTACCAGCTTAGCAAGCGGGACATTTTTGTGCCCACCAATGTCGTTGTCTCTTCCCCGGAAGGAGAGGACCCGGTGGCATGGGGGGAGGGTCTGCGGGAGAAATGGGATGAGCTGAGGGAGAGAACTGGCCGACCCATTCTGAATATCATAGGCCTGGATTCGATAGAGTTCGCCTTCGGCTACAAGGCTGTGCTCAATCTCGTCAACCTGATGATCAGCAACTGGAAGGAGACCAACGACATAAATGTGCTCGTGGTAAAGAGCGGCCAGGAGAGCATGAACATGGCGGTTCACACTGCGGATGCTTATCTGCTGGTCAACGAATTGAACGGCGGACTAAGCCTGTATGGAATCATTCCCAGAACTGAGCCCTACTACATGCTCCTGGAAGACCGGAACAGGATCCGCCTGACGCCCATAGTCTAAGATTCTTCTAGACTTCTTTTTTGCGTGGCGCAACTGATTTATGCAGATCCCGCAAACGGGTTCATTTAATTGTGGAGGAATAATTATAAGATCCAGAAACATGGCTGGGATCATTCTATCTTGTCTAATATTGTCCGCATTATGCGCAGCACAAAATGGCAGCAATGGCAGTGATAGCAATGGCTTCGAGAATTATTTGAAGAAACTTCCCCTCAACCAGACTTATCAAATTATTCAGAACAAAACGCCTGTGATAATCAAAGAGATCTCCAGCGATATTCTCAAAATCAACTCTACAGATTTAAGTGATATAACTGACAATGTTACAGTATTGGCCGGAGATGTATTATATAATATGTCCTTGTGTGGAATTGATATCTCCGACATATCAAATGACAACTTGATGCCGGATATCAAGCTGGAGAGTGTTCATACAGACATTGGCTTTCCGGACCTGCTCGGCTACCATCCGGACTGCACATTCATTCTCAATAATACTGGCGATGCTGATGGGGTGGCGGTAATAAATTTTGAGAATGATAATAATATACTACTTAAAAAAGCCACTATTCTTGCACCCAAGAAAACCGCCAGGAAATTCAATGAGAAGGTCGACCTGCCTCTCGCATCTTTGGGTCGCGCCAAGATAAGCTGCTATATTGAAAGCCAACGCAAGGCTGTGGTAAACGATTGCCTAGATCCTTATGTTCGAAAAAATTAGCATGGGCCAAGGCCCACGTGCTAATGCTGTCAGGTCTATCCCCTGCTCAGCACTACGTCCTTCCAGGCTGCATGATCCAATGTAGAGTCATCTCCCGCATCCGCTCTTAAGATGACGCTGATCGGCTTTCCAACAAACTGAGTTGGAATGTAGGCGTTGAAGGTATTGCGAGTATGGTCGCAATTGAGCCGAGTGGGACCTACGAGTGTGAAATCCGGGACGCCCTTTGACCTGAAAAGTATGCTGAAGGTCACATCTCCACACCACAAGGGAAGGATTTTCGCATCAGTAAAGAGGCCGAACTCTCCAGAGATATGGTCTCTCGGGTCCGCTGTGTACCTTCTGCCCGGTATCATGAAGCCACTCAGATCATAGACGCCCTCGACAAATCCATTTGCGTTCCAGCTCGGGTGTGTCCAAAAAAGCCATGTTCATAATCGAAAAAAGGCAGATTACGATGCTAACAGTTATGAAAAGAGCGAGCAGAAAGATGTAGATCACATCTCTCTGCGGTTATTTTTGTGCTTCCAGATCCTCCAGCGCTTTCTCCGCCCGCCTGCGCCTTCCAGCCAGCCTATCTTCTCCCGCGGCTATCCGCTCCCGCCTATCCCGGACCATTCGCTCCGTCTCTGCGGGCGCGGGGCCGCCTGTGTTTGCCCGCAGGGCGACATTGCTCTTCGGATCCAGCGCCCGTGCCAGGTCCGCTTCAGAAAAGCCGCGCTCGCTGGCCCTGAAGCCTGCCAGCTCCAGGGAGATTCTGTCCAGACCGGCCAGGTCCGGCATTTTGCCTGATGCAGCGATGCGGCCCACGATGCTGTGCGCCGTTCGGAATGGCATTCCGGTGATGCGCACCAGCGAATCGGCAATCTCCGTGGCCGTGGAAAAGCCCGCACCAGAACTCTCAGCTAGCCTGGGCAGGTTGAAGCGGAGCGATGAGACGCAGCCGTCCAGGATGCGCAATGTGCTTCTCGCCCAGTCCAGGCCGCGCCAGAGGTGAGGGGTAACCTCCTGCAAATCTCGATTGTAGCTCATGGGCAGGCCCTTGCAGATGGAAAGCGCAGCCATAAGGCTTCCCAGGACCGAGCCGGTCTTTCCTCTGGCCAGTTCCGCCGTATCCGGATTCTTTTTCTGAGGCATGATAGAGCTTGTAGAGGCGTAGAGGTTATCCAGCTCCAGATATGCAAACTCCGAGGTGGACCAGAGAACCAGCTCCTCAGCGAGGCGGCTGGCGTTGACCATCAGAATTGAAAGGCAAGAGAGAACCTCCAGGATGAAATCCCGGCTGGACACGGCATCCATGCTGTTTTCCACCAGGCCGTCAAATCCCAGAAGCTGGGCGGTTCTCTGCCGGTCGATCCTAAAGCCGGTGGAGGCAAAGGCAGCCGCGCCCAGAGGGCTCAGATTGACCCGAGGGTAGGCATCCTCTGCACGGGACAGGTCTCGAGCAAAGGCATCGGCATGGGCCAGGAGATGATGAGCAAGCGTCGTGGGCTGGGCGTGCTGAGTATGAGTAAAGCCGGGGATGACGGTACAGGTATGCTCTTCTGCCAGCCGGACAAGCGTTCTTTGCAGGCTGAGCAGCTCCTGCATTAGATCCAGCATCTGAGTGCGCAAAGCAAGACGGATGCAGGTAGCAACCTCATCATTCCTGGATCGTCCGGTGTGCATCCTGCCGCCCTCCGGGCCCACGCGCGCCAGAACATAGGCCTCAATGGCCTCATGAACATCCTCGCCCGCCCCCAGCGACTGCGGCCCCTCTTTCATGAGATCGTCCAGAGCGGCAAAAATTTTGCTGCATACCTGCGCCGGGACAAGACCCTGCTCCCTGAGCATCACCAGATGAGCCATATCCACCAGCAGATCCGCCTGGAAGATGCGCCCGTCCGCCTCCCGGCTGGAGAGGTAATCCAGGACATCCTGCCGGCTTTCACCAAGACGTTGATCGCGAAACATAACAGCTCAATCAGGTTGTGTAGTTAGCGTTGACGTTCACATACTCATGGGTCAGATCGCAGCCAAAGCCGCGCGCGGAAGCGCTGCCCAGGGCGAGGTCGATATTGATGACAATGCTCTCTCCCTGCATGATCTCCTTGGCCTGATCCAGAACCCCATCCACGATGCGGCCATTTTCCACCAGCGAGACGCTGCTGACCGTCCCATCGGGCCTCTTTCCTTCCAGGCCCAGGGTGACCCTGGCCGGGTCCATCTCCGCGCCCGAATATCCCACTGCGCAAATGATTCTCCCCCAGTTGGGATCGGCACCGTAGACCGCGGTTTTGACAAGGCTGCTGCGAGAGACCGCTTTGGCCGCCAGGCGGGCGTCTTTGATGGTCTTTGCACCACGGACGACCGTCTCAAAGTATTTGCTGGCGCCCTCGCCATCCCTCGCCATCTTGCGGGCCAGCTCCATGCAGACGTACCTCAAGGCAGCGCGAAAATCCTCCTCTTTGGCCTTGACCTTTCCCGTAGATGTGAGGAGAACGGTATCATTGGTGCTTGTGTCCCCGTCCACTGTGAGCATATTGAAGCTGTCCTGAACGGCATCGGCAAGGCATTCATGCAGCTTTTCCGCAGGAAAATCAGCGTCCGTGTAAAGGAAACAGAGCATGGTAGCCACATTCGGCTCGATCATTCCTGCACCTTTGACGATTCCCGCCACCCGCAGTCCCTCATGCTCCACGGCGATCTCTTTTACCCTGGTGTCCGTGGTCATGATGGCCCGCACCGCGTCCGTGCTGGCCTGCTCGCTGCTGCGCAGATTCGCTTTCGCCTGGTCAAAGAGCCTGGTGATGAGTGGCAGGTCCAGGTACCGGCCTATGACCCCGGTGGAGCCCACGCCGATCTTCTTCTCATCCGTTCCCAGAAATCCGGCCAGAAGCCCGGCCATAGCTGCCGCATCTTCCAGCCCACGCGGTCCGGTGTAGGCGTTGGCGCATCCGCTGTTGGCTATGATTCCGTCCAGATGGCCTGCGGCTCCTGCCAGATTCCGGGCGGTGGTCTCCAGAGGAGCGGCTCTCACCCTGTTGGTGGTGAACATTCCGGCCGCCGCTCCGGAGGCGGCGATGATCGCCAGGCCGTACTTTCCCTGGCGCATTCCCGCAGCGCGAACTCCAGGAACGGCACAGATGCCGCCTTCAATTATCTGCATGCTTCGTCCCCAGGCCCGAGATTATGTCACCTCTGGTCACTATGCCAACCAGCCGCCCGTTCTCGACCACCGGCAGCCTGTTGATGCGATGGCGGGTCATTACCGCCGCCGCCTCTTCCACAGAGTCGTCAGGCCCAACCTCATGCAAATTCCGGCTCATGATATCGCCCACCTTCTTCTTGGGAATCTCCTCCAGATTAGCATGCATTTTTTCCCATTTGACCAGATCGCGGAAGGGAATCTCGAAGACCTCGAAAGGACTGGGAAGCCACAGACCTCCTTCCTCATCATCAACCGATAGAAGGCGCAGAAGATCTGATTCCGATACCACGCCCGCAAGCCTGTCTCCGTCCAGAACCGGCATGCCGCTGATCTTATTCTCGCGCAGAAGCCGGGCCGCCTCGCTCACAGGAGAATCCGCCTGGACGGTGACCGGTCTACTATTCATAACATCTCTGACCTTCATCATCTTCACCCCGATATAGTCTTCATCTTAGTCTTCATCCTGGTATTCATCTCAATCCTGCCGGTTCGCTCAGGGAGCCATGCCTGGGAACCACAGCCCGGTCTTCTCATCGAGGCCCGCCATGAGATTCATGTTTTGAATGGCCTGGCCTGATGCGCCCTTTACCAGGTTGTCTATGGCCGATATGACCACCAGTCGATCGCTGTCCTTCTCCGGCTCGAAGCTTATGTCGCAGAAGTTTGAGCCGCGCACCGATGACAGCTTGGGGACGGCATTTGCCATGCGAACGAAGGGAGCGTTCTTGTAAAACTCGCGATAGATCGCCGAGACCCGGCTCTTGTCCTGAAGGGTATCCTCAGCGCCCTCGCGTGCCAGGACGTGAGCAGTGGTGAGGATGCCCCTGACTGAAGGTATGACATGGGGAGTGAAGTTCACTTTTATGCCCGGCGAGAGGCGGGATAGCTCCTGCTTGATCTCAGGGACATGCCGGTGCGCTGTGAGCTTGTAGGGAATAACATTTTGGGACATGTTGGGATAGTGGGAGGTCTCAGTGGGCTCTATTCCTGCCCCGGATATGCCAGACTTTGAGTCGTAGATCACCCTTTCCACCAGGCCGGCATTGGCGAGCGGGGCGACGGCTAGTGTGGCACCGGTGGGATAGCATCCGGGATTGCCGACCAGCTTGGCCCTTGCTACCTCAGGATGAAGCTCGGGAAGGCCGAAGACCGCCTCGCGGGGAGCGCGGTGCTTTGTGGCGTAGGTCTTCTCGAAGACCTCTGTGGGCAGACGGTAGTCGGAAGACAGGTCGATGACCCTTGTGCCGGCATCGAGAAGCTCGGGCACCCAGTCCATTGCCGTGCCATGGGGAACGGCGGTAAAGACGATGTCGCAGCGCTCTGCTACCTCTCTGGCATTGAGCGCCTCAAAGTTCAGGGAATAGATGCTCAACAGGTGATGATGAACGGCGGTAACGCTCTTTCCTGCCAGCTTTCTGGAGGTAACGGCAACTACCTTAACCTCGGGATGATTTGCAAGGAGACGCAACAGCTCCCCACCGGTGTAGCCCGAACCACCGACAATTCCAACATCTATCATAAAAAACCCCACGAGCTAATGATATAAATTGGCCACGCCCTGGCGGCAAAATGAGGAAAAGAGCCGGTACAGGCCGCGGGCGGCATTCTCAATTCTCTCTTTATCCTCAAGAGCCCCAAGCCAGCTCTCCGGTATCCAGGACGGCCCAAAGGCTGCGCCGAAGAGGGAGCCGGCGATCGAGGCGATGGAGTCCGTGTCTCCACCGCTGCTGGCGGCCACGGTGAGCGCCTCTCTGGGCTCAAACTTGAGGAAGCAGTAGAAGGCGGCGGGCACGGTCTCCGTGGCAAGAGGCGAATTTCGGATCAGTCCCAGGGCGTCTTCCGGCGGAAGGTCCAGCAAAGTGCCGGCCCAGAGAAGCCTTTCGGCAAACTCGGCATCAAGGCGGCTTGCCTGGGAAGCAGCATTCCGGAAGATGGTTTCCCTGGACAGGCCGGCGGCACCGAGGGCAACGCCCACGGCTACGGCTACCGCTCCGGCCCGGGCTGCAGGAGAGGCGTGAGTAGGCAGGCTCTGCAGATCTGCGTAGCTCTTGACGACATTGATGTCCGGATGGTAGAGAAGGCCTATGGGCGCAACGCGCATGGCTGCGCCGCAGGTGGGAATGGATAGGCCCGATTGCCTCCAGTCAGCTCCTGCGATCATGCTCTCAACTGCCGATCGGGTGACAAAGCCCACCCCACGGTTGAGATGCTCGTCCAGGGTCCAGGCGGTGCCCCAGGCGGTGAGCTTGCCGACAAATCCCTCCGGCGAGAACCCAGAGGCCTCGATGATCGACTCGGCGAGGAGCAGCGTCTCCTCAGTGTCGTCGGTAAACTGGCCTGCTAACAACCCGCTGTGAAAGTGGCCCTGCGGGGCAGGCTGCATCTCACTGATCGATCCGAATTTCTCTTTGATCTCCCGGGCAGTGTAGCCCTCGGTGGGCATTCCCAGGGCATCGCCCACAGCCAGGCCAAGCAAGCAGCCACGGAAGCGGTCCAATAGATCCATGAGCGGATGAGCGGCGGCATCGGACTAATAACCATCGGAGTGGCTTATCCAAAATCAGCCAAATGATTAATGCTACTTTATACCGACTGGAACTCTTAGGCACCCTCTTTCCAACTCTCACCTCAAAGCCAGGGACAAAGACTACGCCAGCCGGGGCCGCCTTTGGGGGGCGCGGTTATTGATCTGCCCCGCCTGCCCGAGGACTCGACTGTCCTGGAGATGGGCGATAGATTTGATATGAGGTTCTTTTGGGTCTCGCCGCTGCCGAAAGCCGGGCGGAGTGGTTCGTGACCTGTGGCAATGGCGACCAGGAGTCGAGGGTTTTTTCCAGCAAGAATTTCCAATCATCGATAGCCATATATCCACGAATCAACCTTTCCCCCAGATCACAAAAATATGTAATCAAGTTTATCAAGGTTGGAGGGATATCATGGAACATAATGATCATAAATTAGGAATCTTACTGACGGATCTATTACTCCTTTTTCTGCTCGTGAACTGCGCCGGGGCCGCTACATTGACCGTCCCAACCAACTACGCTACCATCCAGGCAGCCATCAACGCTGCCTCTCCTAGCGACACAATCCTGGTCCATAGCGGGGCCTACAATGAACATGTCAACGTGAACAAGCGGCTCACGCTACGGGGCGTGGACATCGGCTCCGGTCTGCCGGTGGTGGACGCTGGTGGATCTGGGAACGCCATCATCCTGAACGCAGACGGCTGCATCCTCGAAGGGTTCGTGGCCAGGAATTCGGAGTCCGGCTATGCTGGGATCTGGGTGACTTCAAGCGGCAACACCATCTCAGGTAACACCGCCACTGGCAACTCCTGGTTCGGCATCTACCTCTCTTCCTCCAGCAGCAACACCATCTCGGACAACACCGCTAGCGGCAACTCCCAAAAAGGAATCTACCTCTCTTCCTCCAGCAGCAACACCATCTTGAGCAACATGGTCACCCTCAACTCCGGTGACGGAATCGCCCTCTATTCCTCTAGCAACAACATTATCTCGGACAACACAGCCACCGGCAATATCGCCCCCAGCGACATTATCGCATGCGGCATCGTCCTCTATTCCTCCAGTACAGGCAACACCATCTCGGGCAACACGGCCACTGGCAACCAAATCGGCATCGATCTCCATTCCTCCAGCACAGGCAACACCATCTCGGGCAACACCGTCACCGGAAACTCCGGTGACGGCATCTCCCTCTCTTCCTCCGGCGGCAACACAATCACAGGCAACATGGCCGCTGGCAACTTCATGGGCATCATCCTCTATTCCTCCAGTGGCAGCACCATCTCGGGCAACACCGCAACCGGCAACTCCTGGTCCGGCATCGACCTCCATTCCTCCAGCACAGGCAA
>JGI20214J51650_10002708_pt1 | contig 11149 bp, 9 predicted proteins | sample WetSurMetagenome_FD_51650 | JGI IMG/M metagenome (IMG submission 51650)
TGAATTCACCGCACAGTATATTGTCGAACTCACCGGCGGCCAGTCGAAGACATATGAGGCTGTCTCCGGAAGGTTCAGAATACTCGGAAACGAAAATGGAAATCTGAGGGGTGACTTCTATTTCAAGGCAAAAAACATTTTGAATTCTTCCGATTCGGTAATGATAACCGATGGTTACTATGATATCTTCCTGAATGAGTCCGATCGGACATTTCCCAGGTAATGTATTATGTATTATAGGCGATAGGCGATTTGGGTTAAATATTTCTCTTGGTTTCTATTGTTTTCCTGGTAGCTACAAAAATGGAGGTTAGTTCATTTGCCTCCCTGATCAGCCGTTTTGACTCTTCATCATATTTTGGATGAAGAAGTCTTTTGTCAATAATCATTTCCAACCACATAGCACTTTCATCAGCTTCTTCGACGGATATACTTACCTTGGCAACAAATGAAGCCTTGCTTTGAGCTAATCTGGCAGCTCTGTAATTTGCTCCAACTGATGTTGAGCATCTGATCAATTGACCACGAACATGATTCTTTAAATAATTCCCATAAAGAGAGTCACTTAGTTCAATACAATCATAACCGAATTGTTTTGTTCTCTTAATCATTTCTTTTGCATCCATAGCAGCGAGATTTTAATTGGAATAAAGAATTTATAAAAATTGACATGACTTATTCATTTTAATCACTTGAAAGAACAATTATAAGTTCTTTTATACTTTGCCTCTAATCCATCATCTATTATACATCGCCTATAATACATCAAAAAAAGCCCCCGGAAGTAAATCAGCAGAACCTCCCGGGGACAAGGGTCAGGGCGACCCACCGTTTAGCACGGAGAAAGTCAAACACAAGGATTGTTGCAGCGAGTTGTGTCTGACAGGGTTGAAATGGAAAACCTTTACATTTTAATATTCTTTTTCGGTAACATATGATCTTCTTAATGGGCAATACCTTATTGACAGTCCGTCTTCCCTGATTTCACCCACGATCCGTTTTACAGACCGCTTGCTTATACCAAACCTGAAAGCTAATTCGTCAGGTGAACCGGTACTCTTTAGATCGGCCAGCTTTAGAATCCTGACTTTCAGATTTTCTCTGTAAATCCTGGTCATAATAAGTAAAATTTCTGTTAGCAGATCGACTCACATACCTTAAATATAGTAATAATCAGGGCATTTGCAAAATGTTTTAGTAAAATATTTCAGGATTTTTTAGAATATTTTTCATTCAGACCTGAATTGGTACTTTCTTGCTCGGATTGGTACTTTTTTGCACGGTTTTTGGAAACTGTAATTTTTGAAATGACCAAAAAAGGAGTTTTGGGACGAAAAAAGAATTAAACACGGAGTCGTGCGGAGTTTTTCACGGAGTTGAAATCAGGCTAAATACAACCTGACTTGATCCACCGGAGCCCCCTCTTTCTGCCAACTGGCAGAGAGAAGGGGTTGGGGGTGAGTACATTGATTTCCTTAACCCTTTTTAAAACCTTTTCGTCTGCTTTGTAAACATTTCATAATACCTGCCTTTTTTACCCATCAGTTCCCCGTGAGTTCCGGTTTCGGCGATCGCTCCGTTTTCAAGCACGATTATCCTGTCGGCAAGGGTTACATTCGAAAAGCGGTGGGTTATAAGAATTGAAGTTCGTCCGTTAACAATCTTCCTGAATTTACTGAAGATCTCATATTCGGTATCGGCATCAAGGGAGCTTGAGGGTTCATCGAGGATCAATACCGGAGCCTCCCTGAAAAGAGCTCTGGCAAGGGCTATTTTCTGCCACTCTCCCCAGCTCAGCTCACGGCTGTCATCAAAGAGGGTCCCGATCACTGTATCATAACCCTTTGGAAGATTGTCTAACAGGTCATCCACACCGGCGGATGATGCCGCCTCTTTTATCTTACTTCCGGAATCTTTTGATTCAATATTCCCCATTCTGATGTTTTCTCCCGCCGGAAGGTTATAAAGCATGAAATCCTGAAAAACGACCGAGAAATATTTCCTGTATCTGTCAGGATCCATAGTCCTGATATCATTCCCGTCCCATTTAACGCTTCCTGAATCGGGATCATAAAGACGGGCAAGCAACCTCACAAGGGTGCTCTTGCCTGCCCCGTTAGGTCCCACAAGGGCAACAATCTCCCCTTTTTTGATTGTGAAGGAAATGTTGTCGACCGTTGGATGCTGATTTCCGGGATAAGTGAATGACAGCTTATCAATGCTTATTTCTGATTTCAGATCTGAAGGAGTTGTTACCGGAGCCAGGGCGGTCAAATTTTCTCTGAGGTCGAGGAACTCGAAAGTATCGCCTATGAACAATCCGTCTTCATAAAGACCGCCAATGGAACTGAAAAGGTCTTTGATGTAAGTCATTCCCTGCCTGAAAGCGAGAAGGAACATTGCCATCTGGCCAAGTGTCAGCTTACCGCTGATTGTCTGACGGGCAATGATTATAAGCAGAACGAGGATTGAGGATGCCTTAAACAGATCCGAGACCAGTTCAATAAGGGTTCTTTTTCTTAAAATATTCAGTTCTTCTTCCTTCTGCTTGTTAAATGACTTTTTAAACAGTGAAATAAAATATTCTCCAAGCCCGAAAAGCCTTATCTCCCTCGACGGCCTGTCGCCTGTCAGGAGCCAGTTGAAATAGGCTGTTTTACGTGCCTCAGGTGTCTGTTCTCTCTGGAAATGATAAAGGATATCAGCATAATGAAGTCTTAACCAGATACCCGGAATATTTACTATAAGCAGAAGAAGAGCCACTCCCCAGTGAAGTGTGACCAGCAGTCCGGCCATAAGTATCAGGGAAAGGAGCCCGCGGAACATTGAAACAATGTTGTTCAGAATATTGTTAGGTCTCCAGGGAGCTTCAGATGTTGCCCTGGAAAGGCAGTCATAATACCCGGGGTGCTCAAAGTTTATGAGATCGAGCCGTACTGCTTTGGAATGCAAAAGTCCGTACATGTATCCTTCAAGCTTTACTGATTGTTTCGTCCTTACAAAATTTCCGGAGTCACTTGAAACTTCATCAAGAAAGTACACAACAACCACAGCTATTATCATCGGGATAATATTTGAAGCCGATCCGGCTGATGCTGCATTGGTTATTTCATCAATAAGAAGTTTTATGAGCCAGACAAGGACAAGGGGCAGGAAGCTCTGGAGAACAGAGATCATAATATTAACTGTTGCCCATCCGGGGGCGCTGTCCCAGACAAGACCAAGGGCTTTTCTAAAGAGTCTTAGTTTTCCTTTCATACAGGTTTCGCCCCCTTCCCCCTAAAGGGGGTATTAATCTTCGCCCATATAAGCCCCCTTCAGGGGGTTGGGGGCAAACCCCCCTTCAGGGGGATGGGGGGTAAATAATCTTTCTTACCCTGTAAATTTGCGAAATAATCCTTACCAAAAACCTGTTCAGGCTGTAATTTGGTACTTTATTGATATATTTTTCAGGAGATATGGGTTTTCCTTCAGGTTTTTCTACTCTTACGACTTTCCCTGCGATCTGCTCCAAAAGAACTGGTTCATCCTCAGAAATGCTGCTGTCGCCTCTTGTTATGTAAAATTTCTGATGTTTTGTGATATATGAACTTACAAGCCTGTGAACTACAATCCCGGAATCTCTTTTCCATGCTATTATCTCACCGCGAACAGGTTCAGTGCCCTGCTTTAATGGTTCTATAAAGATCACTGAACCTGACTTTATCGACGGATACATGCTGACACCTTCAGCTTTGACCCTGATGGTCTTTCCTTCAGCAAGCAGCCTGAATCCGATATCTTTTAAGACAGTATAGGACAGGTGATCCTTACTCATTCCTGAGGATATATTCGATTATACTCCTGTCGGGTCTGAAAGAGAGAGTTGCAACCGGGATCTTCGAACACATCATCGAAACAGATCCAAGGAAACGGGCAATCATATCAGGACTGTAATTATGTTGGATACAGTTTGAAACGACCAGGCTTACGGCTGAAGCCTCTCTAACTGTTGTAATGCTGTTTTCATCACCATGTCCGATCAGGAAGATCCTGTCAACCGGAGCATTTCGTGGGACATCATTTTTATATACCGGTGTGTTGTACATCCTGAATACACCCTCATCATTCCTGATAATAAGACGGTCGTCGTGAATGACCTGGGCCCCTATATTGTCCCACAATAAAGCCATTGTTGTCTTGCCTCTGCCCGATACACCGCTGAACATATATCCCCGGCCGTTGTAATAAACTCCGGATGCGTGGATCATGATATCTGTATTTATTGCAGTAAGGTAGTAAAGGATCAAGCCATCGAGAGGATATTCCATCGGGTCGGTTTCCCATCCTGCATTTTCAAAATAAAGATCCCATTCCCTGAGTGCAAGCGAAAGCTTAAGAGTCGCTTTTTTTGAGGGAGAATCAGGAAAGTTTGTAATTATGAGCAGGTCTCCGTTCTGTTTGTAAACACTCCAGAAGTTGTCACTTCGGGTAATTTTATAACCGTTTATTTCGACAACATAAGGCGCAACAAATAACCTCTCTGCATCCTCATCGGGACGGATGCTTCCGTGATGCACTCTGATCCTGACATCATATGCCTGATTATAAACTATATTGTTCCTGAACCTGGGGGAAGGCACCAGTTCTGGTCCGTCTTCTGCCGACTCGAGTCTTATATTATAGCCTGCAATGTTCAGATTATAGTTCCTCATTCTGATCTCTGGTTGTTTCTGCATGTAATAAAAACCCAGGCTGCTACCTCTATAACCAACAGTATTTTGCAATCTTCAGAGTGAATTAATTTAAATATAGGATCGACTCTGAAGTATAACGGTTAATTCAGGGAAAAATTATATTAAATATTGATGATGAGATAATTACTCATATCGTTTATAAATGAAAGAACGTCTTTTTCTGCTGAGTCACGATCAATGTCATATTCTTCCATGAGTTTGTTGATTATTTCTTGAGCATTTCGTTTCCCGTCAATCAGTTCCCATATAAATGCGCCTGATTCATTCAGCGTATAAACACTGTTCATATCAGCAATGTTATTTGCCACAGGGACAAGCACATATTCGCTTCCCGTTTTTCTCGTTACGATGTTGGGAGAATGGTTGTATACTGTTTTAAGGGTTGTCACTTTACTTCATTTAACAGGCAAATGTATTAAAATAAATGGTTCATTTTCTTACCTTCGTAAAAACCAGAAATTATGAGCAGAAGGGTAAAAGCAGGGGCAAGAGCAAGGAGAAACACAATCAGGGACCGGGCGAGAAGATTTATATTACGGGGACAGTCGATATGACCAGAATGGGATATGGGTTTATATCCACTGACGACCTGGAGGATGATGTGTTTGTTTCGGCCAGAAATCTTAATACGGCGTTGCATGGCGATAAAGTGAAGGTATGGCTCTATGCCAGGAGAAAAGGGGCAAAGCCCGAGGGGGAAGTCGTAGAGATTATTGAACGCTGGAGGACCACTTTTGTTGGTACCATCGAAATCATGCCCAATTTTGCATTCCTTATGCCCGATAATAAAAACATGCCCTTTGATCTCTACATTCCTACCTCGAAGCTCAATGGGGCCAGACAGGGACAAAAAGCTGTTGCCCGTATCACAGAATGGAATCCGAGGTCAAAAAACCCGGTTGCTGAGATAATAAATGTACTTGGTGATCCTGGTTTGCATCAAACTGAAATGCATGCAATACTTGCCGAATTTGAACTGCCTTACCAGTTTACCGGAGAGGTTGAAAATGATGCTGACAGAATTCGGGGTGAGATTACTGAAGCCGATATTAAAGCAAGAAGGGATTTCCGGAAAGTTCCGACATTTACTGTTGACCCTGCGGATGCCCGTGATTTTGACGATGCCCTGTCGATGCGACAGCTTGAAAATGGCAACTGGGAAGTAGGTGTACATATTGCCGATGTAACACATTATGTAAAGCCGGGCTCGCGGACAGACGAGGAGGCAAAACAGAGGGCAACATCGGTGTACCTTGTCGACCGGGTTGTCCCGATGCTTCCCGAAAGGCTTTCAAACAACATCTGCTCACTTAATCCTTCAGAGGATAAGCTTACTTATTCGGCTGTTTTTGAGCTCAATGACAACTCGGAGGTACTGAATGAATGGTTTGGACGGACAGTAATCAATTCTGACAAGAGGTTTTCGTACAGCGAAGCACAATACGTCATAGATACGGGTGAGGGCGAAATGAAGGATCAGATACTTGTTCTTCACAGGCTTGCACAGCAGCTGAGGGCAAAAAGATTTGCCTTCGGAGCCTTTTCATTCGAACGGGTTGAGGTCCAGTTCGACCTTGATGATGAAGGAAAACCTCTTGGAGTAAGGTTCCGTGATATGGGGACAGCAAACCAGCTTATTGAGGAGTTTATGCTCCTTGCCAACAGGAAGGTAGCTGAGTATGTAGGTAAACAGCTCAGGGGAAAGACCTTTGTATACAGGATCCACGATAAGCCCGATCCGGAAAAGATCAGCAACTTCAGGCAGTTTATTACCAGGTTCGGGTACAAGCTTACTGCCGACGAAAACAACCTGCCAAAGGCAATGAACCGTCTTATGAAAGAGGTTGCCGGCAGAAGCGAACAGAATATAATTGAAACTATAGCCCTGCGTGCCATGGCTAAAGCTGTCTATTCAACAGACAACATAGGCCATTACGGGCTTGCATTTAAATATTACACGCATTTCACTTCTCCGATCAGACGTTATCCCGATATGATGGTTCACCGTCTTCTTACAGCTTATCTTGATAAGGAAAACCCCGGCAGCAGGGAGAAATATGAAAAGCTGTGCGATCACTCATCGAAGATGGAACGGCTTGCAAATGAGGCCGAAAGAGCTTCAGTCAAATACAAACAGGTTGAGTTCATGAGTAGCAGATTGGGTCAGGTTTTTGATGGGGTTATTTCTGGTGTTACTGAATGGGGGATTTATGTTGAGATAATCGAAAATCAATGCGAAGGAATGGTAAGTGTAAGGGACCTTGCAGACGATTTCTACGAGTATGATGAGGAAAATTACTGCATCAGGGGCCGGTCGACAGGGAAGCTTTATACATTGGGCGACAGGGTTAAAATCGAAGTTGTGAAGGCCGACATGCAGAANAAACAGCTNGATTTCAGGTTTGCATGANAAAATTAACCACGGAGTTACTCGGAGTTTTTTGGAGTTTCACGGAGTTTTAGCCGTGCGACTCCGTGGTTTAACTCCGTGCGACTCCGTGGTTAAAAAAAAGTATCTATTTTCCTTTCTGATCTTCCTCAATGATTTTTAGCAATTCTTCTGCAGCGGATTCCTGCGGAATATTATTCAGGACCTGCTCCATCCCCCGGTATATATGAACCTTTCCGTTTGCTGCACCTACATACCCGTAATCAGCATCCGCCATTTCCCCCGGGCCGTTAACAATACACCCCATGACAGCAATCTTTAGCCCCGTAAGATGACCCGTCACTGCCTTCACTTTTTTTACAGCTTCCTGCAGGTCAAATCTGGTGCGTCCGCATGTGGGGCACGAAAGATAGGTTACCCGGGTTATCCTTGCTCCCGTAGCCTGGAGGATTGCGAAAGAGAGCTCCTTCAGCTTGTCACCCTGAACTTTTCCTTTGTTGGAAATGGAAACTGCATCTGCATGCCTGGTTATAAAATATTTNCCGAGCAATGANGCAGAATCTATTGCAAGCTTTTCAGGATCATCCTCATCAAAGACAGCATTGATGATTATCTTCTCATTATGGCGATCCTTAATTATTGATTCTGAATTGTTTTCGAATGTAATTACATTGTAATTACAAGGCTTTCCGCTTTCGTCTATGAAAACTCCTTTATCATTTGTTACGACTTCCGGTTTATAAAGCTTCCCGTGTGTCCTGAAGCTGAGAGGTCCGGCCGGTGATGTAACCCGTCCGCCAGAACCTGCAAGAAACCGCAGTATCTCCTTTGCAACAGGAATCTCGTTTTCAGGAGCTTCTGATAATGAAACTCTTATGGTATCACCTAATCCTTCCGAAATAAGTGCTCCAATGCCTGCTGCTGACCTTATCCTTCCATCCTCACCTTCACCGGCTTCAGTAACACCCAGATGGAGAGGATATGCAAATCCTTCAGCTGTCATCAATTCTGCCAGCCGTCTTGTTGCCCTTATCATTACTCCTGTGTCGGATGACTTCATTGAAAGAACAAGCCTGTGGAAATTCTCGGCCCTGAATATCCTGATAAATTCCATTGCAGATAAAGCCATACCCTCAGGGGTATTGCCATAACGCGACATTATCCTGTCGGACAGTGAGCCATGATTGACACCAATCCGTACAGCTGTCTGATTTTCATCACAGATTTTTATCAGAGGTAAAAGTCTTGAATGTATCCTTTCAAGCTCTTCATTATATTCTTTATCGGTAAATTCAATTTTTTGGAATGAGGCTCTTTTGTCTACGTAATTACCCGGATTTATCCTGACCTTTTCAACTATCCTGGCAGCAATCTCAGCAGCAGACGGATTAAAATGAATATCTGCAATAAGTGGTGTGTCAAATCCGGCTTTCCGTAATTCCGATTTGATAATACTCAGGTTTTTGGCTTCCCTGGTTCCCTGGGCAGTCAGCCTTACAAAGTCAGCTCCTGCTTCAATTATCCGGATGCACTGGGCTACAGANGCTTTTGTATCCATAGTATCTGTATTTGTCATCGACTGGATACGGACAGGGTAGGAGCCNCCGAGAAGAACAGAACCGATTTGGACGATGGAGGAGGTATATTTCTTTAAGCTCCCCTCACTGGAGCTACTCTTTATGCACATATTATTTCCTTGACATCAATAATCTGATTATTAGTTTATTAACCACGGAGTTGCACGGAGTTAACACTAAGTTGCACGGTTTACATTTCGGATGAATTTACTCCCTGATTTACTCTGTGAAACACTGTGTAACTCCGTGGTTTTATAGATTTTATTAGATTCTATAATTCTTCAATGTTTTAACATCCTGAATTATTATCAATTATGAGTTGTGTATGAATGGTACCTCCCGGGAGGGGAGCCTTTTGACTCACTCCCTTTCCCAATCTGCACCGTCCTTATGGTCTTTAAGTACAATTCCTGCATTTTTGAGGTCACCCCGGATCTTATCTGAAACAGCCCACTCTTTCTTATTCTTTGCTTCCTGCCTAAGCTTAATAATTATCTTCATCAAATCACCAGCCAGCTTTTCATCAGTTTTGCCTTCAGTTTCATCCTTCAGTCCAAGAATTTCAAAAACAAAAGTGTTGAACAGATTCTTCATAGTATCAAGATCTGCAGAGTTCAGCTTTTCGCTTCCATCATTTACCGAATTGATATATTTCACTGCTTCAAAAAGATGCGAAAGTAAAACCGGACTATTTAGATCATCGTCCATTGCTTCATAGCATTTCTTCCGGAGGTCGTTTATATCTAAAGTTGACTCATCCGAAGGTTTCAGCTTTTTAAGTGTCTCAATCCCTTTAAATAGCCGTTGAAATCCTTTTTCGGCAGCCTGAAGAGCTTCGTTTGAGAAATCGACCGTACTGCGGTAATGAGCCTGAAGCACAAAAAACCTCACTGTCATCGGACTATATCGCTGTTCAAGCATCTCATGGTCACCACTAAAGAACTGGTCGAGAGTAATGAAGTTACCAAGTGAACGGGCCATCTTCTGCCCATTTATGGTGATCATGTTGTTGTGCATCCAGTATCTGACCGACTCTTTACCGAGGGCTGCCGTCGACTGTGCTATTTCGCACTCGTGATGAGGGAACTGGAGATCCATACCTCCGCCGTGGATGTCAAAAACTTCACCCAGATATTTTACACTCATGGCAGAGCATTCAAGATGCCACCCGGGATATCCGTCACTCCATTCAGAAGGCCATTTCATAAGGTGTTCAGGTGTTGCTTTTTTCCATAGCGCAAAATCAACCGGATTATGTTTTTCATCCTGACCTTCAAGTACCCTGGTATTGGCCTGTAACTCCTCAAGGACACGGCCTGACAGTTTTCCGTATTTGTATTTCCTGCTGTACTTTAATACATCAAAATAAACCGAACCATTTACCTCATATGCGTATCCATTATTGAGAAGATGCTTTATAAATTCCTGTTGTTCAATTATATGTCCGGAGGCACGCGGTTCAATCGAAGGTTTAAGTGTATTCAGCTGATCCATGTTCCTGTGGAAGGTGTTCATGTAGTTCTGTACCACCTCCATTGGTTCAAGGTGTTCGATGCGGGCAGTCTTCTCTATCTTATCCTCACCTTCATCAGCATCATTCTCGAGATGGCCGACGTCGGTTATGTTTCGTACATACCTGACTTTGTATCCAAGGTGCAAAAGATACCGGTAAAGAAGGTCAAATGTTATTGCCGGTCTTGCATGGCCCAGGTGGGCATTGCTGTACACGGTGGGGCCGCAGACATATAGCCCGGTGAATGGCGGGTGAAGTGGTTTGAATATTTCTTTCTGCCTTGTGAGAGTGTTATAGATCGTGAGGTTATTTTGCATTTGCTGAACAATGATTTGATACAAAAGTAAAGGAAAAATCAGAAACTCCTCACGAAGGTTTTTTCTCCAAGTTAAATACCACATGGATTTCTGGTTAACTACTTTTTTACCACGGGGTTTCACGGAGTTTCTCACAGAGCTTCACGGAGTAATAAATTATTACAGCGTAACTCCGTATTAAATCCGTGTAACTCCGTGGTAAACCTCATTAAGACCAAATTAATTTGTATTTCCCGAAATCATTCATACATTTGCAGTCACAAATCAAATATTCCTTCCATTCAAGGTTGTTTGATTTTTATTAAGAAGGGCGAAGAGATTAGGCTCTGTGAAACCCTGGCAACCAACCCGTCAGTCAGATGGCAGACGGAGAAAGGTGCCAAAACCTAATCCCGGAAAAACGGGAGATGATAAAAATTAACACTGGAACAATGAAAACATTTCATTCGATTCAAAAAAAACACTTTCTGCCGTTTATGCCTATGTGCATGGGATGGTAGAGGGTTGATCTGGAAGGAATCGCGTAATTCTTAATCAACCGATCAAGAGGTTTGCCCCCTACCCCCTAAAGGGGGTCTATTAACTTATGGATGCTCTTCAAGCCCCCCTTCAGGGGG
>JGI20214J51650_10002709_pt1 | contig 11146 bp, 9 predicted proteins | sample WetSurMetagenome_FD_51650 | JGI IMG/M metagenome (IMG submission 51650)
CGGTAGCGCGGGCCGATCGGCCAGCTCGCGGTAGCGCGCCAGCGCCTGGCGCAGCCGCTCGTACTGCGGCAGGCGCGGCGCCGCGGACTGCGCGGCCTCGGGCAAGCGGTGCGCCGCCAGCGCACCCTTCAGCGTGGCCGCGGCGTCGAAGGCCGACCGTGGCGCCGGCGTGTAGCCGTTGCCGATCTCGCGCGGGCCGACCCGGCCCTCGTGCAAGTCCTTAAGGTAACGTTCCATCGCCGCCGTCAGCGCTTGGTCCAGACGCTTGGCCGCGCGCTGCGCCAGGGGCGCGCCGTTCGTAGCCCCAGCCACGGCCTGGCGCAGTGCATTTGCCGCATAGTCCTGCGGCTCCAGGCCCTGGTTGGCGGCTTCGGCGAGCAGTTCGACGGCTTGCGTCGCCTGCGGATCGGGCCGATCGCCGTCGAACCAGAGCAGCCCCTGCGCCGCAGCGGCACCGGGCGCACCCAGCGAAAACGCCAGCAACAAGGCGAACGCCCCGCCATGCATGAAGCGAAGAACCGCGCCTTCGAGACTCATCTTGCCATTTTCGACATTGATCCCCGCAGGCGGCGCCTTTTTGGGCAACTCAGACCATCCATTTGGTAATCCAGACCCGGCAACCTCGATACGGATCCGGTGGTTCGCTACCCGTAGTCGACGACCCGCCCCACCAGACATTGCCGTCGGTCCTTTGGCAGATCCGCAACATCTTCAAAGATTGCGCGCTCGCGATTGCCTCGGCTTGCTCAGAATGTGCGAAATTTCACGGGTGGGATAAGCGCGCTGCACCCACCTTCGGCGACTTTCCCCACGTCGATTTGTGACGACAACCCAGGAGCGAAGTCCATCATGTCCACGGAGTCGTTTGGCTTTACTGTACGACCTGTCGTGACTCACGACGATCTGCTACGTGCCTGCCAGGTTCGAGCCATCGCCTATGGCAACAAGATTCCCGAGTACCGCGAATCGATGCTCACCCCTGACCCGGTCGACAAGTTACCGACGACAGGGGTGTATCTGTGCGAAGACAAGCTTACGGGGCAAGCCATCGGCACGATGCGTGTGCAGATCACCGGCCCCGGACTCGACTGCCTAGCTATCGAGAACTACGTTCCCACGCCAGAGGGCTTCGGCTCCACGACCAGGGCCGAAATAACACGGCTTGCAGCGGTTCCCGGCTCAGACTCATTTGTGAGATTGGCGCTTTGGAAGACGGGGTACGTGCACTGCAGGAACCAAGGTGTGCGTCTGCTGATGATCGCGGTCCGGAAGCTTGCGCTCATCAAGGCCTACGAGCGCATGGGCGCAAAGGACATCTGCGATCCCGTCGCGCTGCCCTATGCGGGAAACCTACCTCATCGGATCATGGCCGTAGATATCCGCGCGGCGGAGGTATTTTGGCGAGAATCTAACCACCCGATGCTTCAGTTCATGGCCGAGACGCACCACCCCGACATCCGCGCGTTTGAAGCCTTTGACTCAATGAATCGTGTTCCCGTCATGGCAGAGAAAGTCGCCGTCGGTGTCGTCCAGCGATAGTGCAAATTCGTATAGGGGGTGGTCGCGCAGGCGAATGCGTTCGTCTTCCTGCGCTGCGCGGATAGCTTCGACAAGTTCATCCGCGGTGAACGGCTTGGACAAGAACCCGTCCATGCCGGCTCGCATGCACTCCCTGCGATCTTCCTCGCTAGGCGAGGCAGTCAGCGCAATGATCGGCACGCGCGCTTGATGTCGGTCCTCTTCAATGGCTCTGATCTCTCGGCAAGCAGCCGGTCCGTCCATCAGTGGCATCCTGTAGTCCATGAGGATCAGGTCAGGTCGGCTTTCACCGAAAGCCTCGGCTACGGCCTCTTTGCCGTCTCTGGCTCTGATCGTGACAAGCCCACATCGGTCCAGATGTGCTTGAGCGATCATGGCATTTACCTCGTTATCCTCGACCAGCAACACTCGGAACCGCTGCTTCAGAATCGGTAAAGGCGTCGTCTGCACGCGCTCCGGAACGTCCGCCGCCGGGACGCGTCTGAGACTGGCGGCGAACGCAAAACGAGAGCCGACACCGACTGCGCTGCTCACGCTGATGTCACCTCCCATGGCCCGGGCAAGTTCTCGCGCAATGGTTAAACCCAATCCTGTGCCATCTTCTGTCCGCGGCGCCGTCGCCCGAGTCTGACGGAAGGCTTCAAAGATGTGTGGTAGGTCATCCGCGCTAATGCCTGTGCCTGTATCGACGATCTCGAATATGAACATTCCATCTCTCTCCTCACCATTGAGAGTTACAAGTCCGCGTTTGGTGAACTTGATGGCATTGCCTAGCAGGTTGTGAAGAATTTGCCGCAGTCGACCGGCGTCCCCACGAACCCAGATTGAGTTGGGAAGCGTCAACCGCGCCTCAAAGCCGATGCCTTTGGAATGGGCGCGGATCGCATAGAGTTCCGCCATGGTCCGCAGTTCTTTGGCGAGGTCAAACGACGCCTCATGCAGAACCAGTTTCCCTGCGTCGATCCGAGACACCTCGAGCAGTGCACCGATCAGTTCGAGCAGATGCTCCGCCGAGGACGTCACCAGATTCAACTTCTTCCTGACGTCTTCGCCTTCGACGCTTTTTAAAACCAAGTCGGTTAGGCCAAGAATGCCGTGCAGCGGTGTTCGCAATTCGTGACTCATCGTACCCAGGAATAGCGCCTTGACGGAGCTCTGCCGCTGCACCTCGAACAGCGCATCCTGGAGATTCTCCGAAGTCTCGGAGGCAAGCTTCAAGGCAGCGGAGCGTTCATCAAAGGCCTTACGCAGTTGTTCCTGCGCGATGAACTCGCGCGTCACACGTCGCTCTGACGCGTAGCCCGTGACCAGGGATTGGATTAACACCAGTACAGTTCCACCGGCCCCTGTGAATCCAAGCATGTCGCCCCGCGCGACAAGTGCGATGCCCAGCGGCAACATGATCGGCACCACGTAGGCTGCGGTAGCGGTCTGTTGAACCTGGAGCCCAAACGTCGCCAACATCGCCACGCTCGACAGACATCCGAGGAGCAAGCCGGCGATCGCCTCGCTGTGCATGCTTCCGCACCAAACGCCGGCCAGTCCCCAGACGGCTCCGTCTATCGTGAGTGAAGCCAGAACGACACGGTTCAGCTTCGGCACGTCGGATTCCCACCGCCGTCGAATGCGCTTCTGTCCGATCGCGAACCGCGGAAGGGCAACGACCAACTTCAAGACAAACCATGTGTACGCGGCAGCCGTTCCGACCGTCGGCGCCAGATACATCGCGAGTACCAACGCTGCCACTGTCGAGATGACGCTCGCAATGGACGTATGCGCCAGCAGTGCCGAGGTCTGCGTGCTGCGGAGCCGACTCCGAGCCTCAACGTCCAGTAAGTTGCCCAGCGAATTTGGCCATTGCATAGTTCGCTTTGCCGCTGGGATTGGTGTTTGCTGCAAGGCAACTTGCATATTGTTTGACAGTTACTGCTGCTCGCGCGCGAAGGACTTCTTTCAGCGTCTCACGCCACCGTACAGGCATTGGGGTGCAAAAGGACCGATGCGTCGAGTTGCGCACGGTCTTTTCCGGAAATTCTTGGCGGATCTCCGCAAGATGGTTTGCAGCGAGGTGCGCGAGCACTGGACGCTGCCCGGCGAGAACCCGCCGGTCGGGTTGATCCTGTGCGCCAGCAAGGGCACGGCGCTAGCGCGCTATGCGCTGGAAAGTCTGCCGAACAAGGTGTTTGCGGCCGAGTTCCGGGCGGTGCCGCCCGATGAAGCGGTGCTCGCCGCAGAGCTGGACAAGTCCCGGCTGTTGCTTGCGGCTGCGAAGCCCAGCGCAAAGCGATAGTCGGTCGTGCAGTCAATTCTTCGCGCTGGCAATCGCTTCATAACTGGCACCAGACTGGCGCCAGAAAAATCACAGGCGAAAAAGTGAGCGATTGCTATCGAAAAAATCCAGTAAAACTGGTAGGCCGTGTTGGACTTGAACCAACGACCAAAGGATTATGAGTCCTCTGCTCTAACCAACTGAGCTAACGGCCCGGGGGCAGCGGATTCTAGGTTGCGGCAGCGCCGCCGGGGCGAAAGCGGCGCTATTTGATCGACAGCGCGTTGCCGACCAGGCGTGCGGTGATGTCGACGATCTGGATCATCCGGTCGTAGGGCATGCGCGTGGGGCCGATCACGCCCAGCGTGCCGACGATGCGGCCGCCGACCTCGTAGGGCGCGGTCACCACCGAAAGCTCCTCGAACGGCACGACTTGGCTCTCGCCGCCGATGTAGATGCGTACGCCCTCGGCGCGGCTGCTCACGTCGAGCAGCCGCATCAGCTCGGTCTTCTGTTCAAAGACGTCGAACAGCCGGCGCAGGCTGGTCATGTCGTTGCCGAAGTCCTGCACGCCGAGCAGGTTGCGCTCGCCGGCCACGACCACGTGCTCGCCACCCTCGGCCAGCGCCTCGCCGGCCTGCACCGCGGCCTGCATCAGCGAAGCGATCTCGCCGCGCAGCGCGTCGATCTCGTGCTTGAGCCGCTCGCGCACCTCCTCGATCGTCAGGCCCGCGTAGTGTGCGTTGAGATAGTTCGTCGCCTCCACCAGCTCGGCCTGACTGTGGTCGCGCGCGGTGAAGATCACACGGTTCTGTACGTCACCGTCGGGGGCGACGATGATCACCAGCACGCGCCGCTCGCCCAGGCGCAGGAACTCGATGTGGTGGAACACGCCGGCCTTGCGCGGCGTCGTCACGACGCCGACGAAGCTGCTCAGGTTCGAGAGCAGCGATGCAGCCTGCGCGATCACGCGCTGCGGCTGGTCGGGGTGGAGCTGATCGCGCGCCGCGGCGACCTCGGCCGACGCGGCGTCGATGTCCAGCGGCCGCGCGGTGAGCATCGTGTCGACGAAGAGGCGGTAGCCGCGCGCAGTGGGTACGCGGCCCGAGCTGGTGTGCGGGCTGGCGATCAACCCCAGGTCCTCCAGGTCGGCCATCACGTTGCGGATGGTCGCCGCCGACAGCTCGAGCCCGGAGGCGCGCGACAGCGTGCGCGATCCCACCGGCTGGCCGTCCGCGATATAGCGTTCGACCAGGGCTTTGAGAAGCATCTTCGCGCGGTCGTCGAGCATGATTTTCATTGTACGGATGCGCCGTTGCGATGCCGCGCCGGCCGAGAGCGCTATGGTGTAATCGACCGCATGCCGGTCCGCTTCCGTCATGCCGCCGTCGTCGGTAAGTACCAGGCCCGGGGCATCCGCCCGGTGCTGGAGGAGATCGCCCATTTCCTCGTCGAGCAGCGGCTCGAGGTGTCGTTCGAACGCGAGACCGCGCACGCCACCGGCGTGACCGGCTTCGACGCGCTGGACGCGGCCGAACTCGGCCGGCGCTGCGACCTCGCGGTGGTCGTCGGCGGCGACGGCACGATGCTCGGCATCGCGCGCGAACTGGCGCGCTACAACCTGCCGCTGGTCGGAATCAACCAGGGCCGGCTGGGCTTCATCACCGACGTGCCCTTCGGCCAGTACCAGGAGGCACTGGCGCCGATGATCGCGGGCGACTTCGAGGAAGAGCACCGCACGATGCTCGAAGGTGGCGTCTGGCGCGACGGCGACAAGATCTTCGATGGCCTGTCGCTGAACGACGTCGTCGTCAGCCGCGGTGCGACCGCGAGCATGGTCGAGCTGCGAATCGACATCGACGACGAGCTCGTAGCCAACATCCGCGCCGACGGCCTGATCGTCGCGTCGCCCACCGGCAGCACGGCCTACGCTCTTTCGGCAGGCGGGCCGATCCTGCACCCGGGCATCTCCGGCTGGGTGCTCGTGCCGATCGCGTCGCACACGCTGTCGAACCGCCCGATCGTGCTGCCCGACCACGGCGAGGTGCGCATCACCGTCGTCGCCGGGCGCGACGCGTCGGCCAACTTCGACATGCACAGCCTGGCCAGCTTGCTGCACGGCGACCAGATCCGCGTGCGCCGCTCGGCCTTCAAGGTGCGCTTCCTGCACCCGCGCGGCTGGAGCTACTACGCGACGCTGCGGCGCAAGCTGCGCTGGTACGAAGGCGTGGTGTGACGACACCCCAGAAGCATCTGCGGCACCTCCCCCCCGGGGGCAACGCCAGCGGACCGAAAGAGCCGGATCTGCGGCGTTTGCTGGCTCGGCGGCAACCGGCGGCACGGGGCTGAAATGCTGCGCCGTCTGGTCTTGCGCGACGTCGCCATCGTCGCCCAGCTCGAGATCGAGCTTGGCGCCGGCTTCACCGTGCTCACCGGCGAAACCGGCGCGGGCAAGTCGATCCTGGTGGACGCGCTGCAGCTCGCGCTGGGCAGCCGCGCCGACGCGTCGCTGGTGCGCGAAGGCGCGGCGCGCGCCGAGGTCAGCGCCGAGTTCGACTGCCCCGCGTCGCTGCAGAGCTGGCTCGACGAAGCCGGCGTCGCTACCGATGCTTCGCTGCTGCTGCGCCGCAGCGTCGACGCCCAAGGCCGCAGTCGGGCGTGGATCAACGGCAGCGCGGCCACCGTGGCGCAGTTGCGCGAGGTCGCCGAGCACCTGGTCGACATCCACGGCCAGCACGCCTGGCAAAGCCTCACGCGCCCGGCCGCGGTGCGCGCGCTGCTCGACGAACACGCCAGCGCCGACGCCGCGCCGCTGGCCGCCACCTGGCAGGCCTGGCGCGCCGCGCTGGCCGCGCTCGACGCCGCGCGCGCCCAGCGCGACACGCTCGAGCGAGAGCGCGAGCGCCTGACCTGGCAGATCGGCGAGTTCGACAAGCTGGCCCCCGGCGATCACGAGTGGGACGTGCTCAACGCCGAGCACGAGCGGTTGGCGCACGGCCAGGCGCTGCTCGACGGCGCGCGCGCCGCGCTCGACGCCGTCGCCGACGCCGAGCCGTCGGCCGAGGCGCTGACCGGCCGAGCGATCGATGCGCTCGACGAGGTGCTGCGCCATGACGCCGAACTGGCCGCCATCGTCGAGGTACTGCGCGGCGCGCAGGCGCAACTCGAGGACGCAGCGCACACGCTGAACGCCTACCTCGGCCACCGCGAACCCGACCCCGAGCGCCTGGCCGAACTCGACGCGCGATTGGCAGCCTGGGTCTCGCTCGCACGCCGCTATCGGCGCGCGCCGGCCGAGCTGCCGGCCCTGCTGGCCGGCTGGAAGGAGGAGTTGCGCGTGCTCAACGCCGCGGCCGATCTGGCGGCACTTGAGCGCGTCGCGGCCGAGGCCGAGCGCGCATACCGAGCCCAAGCGCAAACGCTCGGTCGGCTGCGCAAGGCGGCAGCGCCGAAGCTGGCCGCGGCGGTGACGCAATCGATGCAGTCGCTGGGGATGGCCGGCGGCCGCTTAGAGGTCGCCCTGCTGGCGCTCGACGAGCCGCAGGCCTTCGGCCTCGAGAGCGTCGAATTGCGAGTCGCCGGCCATGCCGGCAGCACGCCGCGCGCGCTCGCCAAAGTGGCCTCGGGCGGTGAACTCTCGCGCCTCGCGCTCGCGATTGCCACGACGACGGCAACGACGACGGCGACTGCGTCGCGCAGCGCCGCCGCCGCCGCGACGCTGATCTTCGACGAGATCGACGCCGGTGTCGGCGGCGCCGTCGCTGACAGCGTGGGCCGACTGATGAAGCAGCTCGGCCGCTCGACCCAGGTGCTCGCCGTCACCCACCTTGCGCAAGTGGCGGCTTGCGCCGATCACCATTTTGTCGTCGCGAAGTCGCTCCAGGGCCGCGCCACCGTCAGCGACGTGCAGCCGGTCGCCGGCGAGGCGCGCGTCGCGGAGATCGCGCGCATGCTCGGCGGCGAGCGCCTCGCCGGCACCAGCCGCGCGCACGCGCAGGCGATGCTCGACGGCGGCACGGCATGAGCTCCATGAGCGCCGCACGATGAGCGAGTGGGCGCCTCTCGACGCCACGGGCAAGGAGGTAATCCTTGTCACCGGCATCTCCGGCTCGGGCAAGTCGGTCGCGCTGCATGCGCTCGAAGATGCCGGCTGGTTCTGCGTCGACAACCTGCCGCCCGAGCTGCTGCGCGACTTCATCCGCCTCGAGCGCAAACGCTTCACGCCGCGTGTCGCGGTGGCGGTCGACGTGCGCACCGCTTCGTCGCTGCCGCAGCTGCTGCCGCTGATCGACGCGCTGCGCAGCGAGGGCCACCACATCCGGCCGATCTTCCTCGACGCGAGTACCGATGCGCTCGTGCGGCGATTCTCCGAGACNCGCCGCCCGCACCCGCTGACCGCGGTACCTGCCGGCAGCGACGCGTCGCGCGCGCTGATCGACGCGATCGAGCTCGAGCGCGAACTGCTCACCGACCTGCGCGAGGTCTCGACCGTGATAGACACGAGCCAGCTGCGTCCGGCGATGCTGCGCCACTGGATTCGCGGCCTGGTCGGCGCGCGCGAGGCCGCGCTGACGCTGGTCTTCGAGAGCTTCGCGTTCAAGCACGGTGTACCGCTGGACGCCGACTACGTGTTCGACATGCGCGCGCTGCCGAACCCGTATTACGTGCGCGAATTGCGCCCGCTTACAGGCCGCGATGCACCGGTGGCGGCCTACCTCGAAGCGCAGCCCGAGGTCGCCGAGATGCTGGGCCAGATCGAGTCCTTCCTGCAACGCTGGCTGCCGAGCTTCGAGGACAACCAGCGCAGCTACCTCACCGTGGCGCTGGGCTGCACCGGCGGCCAGCATCGCTCGGTCTACGGCGTCGAATGGCTGTCGCGCCGCTTCGACGTGCGCTACGCAACTCTGGTGCGCCACCGCGAGCTCGACGCCCGTGACTGACGACACCCCGGCACGGCCCGACCCGCAGCCGTCCCCGCCGGCGCCCGCGGGGACGGCGCTGCCGGACCCGCTGCCACTCTTCCCGTTGCGCACGGTGCTGTTCCCCGGCGCGCTGCTCGGGCTGACGGTGTTCGAGGCGCGCTACCTGGACCTGGTCGCCGATTGCCTGCGCGGCCGCCAACCCTTCGGCGTGCTGTGCCTGAAGCAAGGCAGCGAGGCCGGGCCGTCGGCGGCGCCAGTCGCGCTCGAATCGGTGGGCGTGCTCGCCCGCATCGACGAGGTCGACGCCGAGCAGGCCGGGCTGCTGCGCCTGCGCTGCACCGGCACGCGGCGCTTTCGCCTCCGCGGCGCGGCCACGCAGCAGCCGGAAGGGCTCTGGGTCGGCCCGGTCACGCTGCTTCAGGACGACCCGCCGCGTACGCCCGGGCCGGCGATGCTGCAGACCGTGAGCGCGCTCGCCGGCGCGATCAAGTCACTGCAGGACCAGGGCCGCACGCCATTTGCCGCGCCCTACCGGCTCGACGACGCGGGCTGGGTCGCGAATCGCTGGTCCGAGCTGCTGCCGATCTCGCTCGCGGCGAAACAGAAGCTGATGGAACTCGACGACCCGGTGATCCGTCTCTCGCTGGTCGACGGCTTTCTGCGCGACCGCAAGGTCGTGATCGGATAGCGCACCGCGGTTCAGCCGGCCTCGAGCAGCCGCCGCACCGGCGCGGCCAGGCCCAACGCGAGCGCCTGGTCACGCGTGACCCAGCGCCCGGCCGGCAAGGCCGCGCTCACCTTGGCCGGCGCCGGCCGCGCCAGGCGCCACCGCAGCGGCTCGAGCGTCCAGTCGAAATGGGTCAACGCATGCTCGATCGGCGCCAGCCACTCGCCCTGTCCCGGCCAGGCTTCGGTGATGGCGGCAAGCGTGTCGGCGTCGTCGAACTCGGGCAAGCTCCACAGCCCGGCCCAGACGCCCTGCAGCGGGCGTTGTGTCAGGTAGAGCTTGCCGCACTGCTCCAACCACAGCAGCGCATGGCGGCGCCGGTCGCGCCTGAGCCTTCGGGTCTTCACCGGGTAGCGCTCGGGCGCCCCTTCGGCAAGTGCGACGCAGTGCCCGGCGAGCGGACACTCCTCGCACCGCGGACGCCGCGCCAGGCAGACGCCGGCGCCGAGGTCCATCAGCCCTTGCGTGTAGGCCTCGATGCCGCGCGCCGGCAGCAGCTCGGTCGCGCGCTGCCAGAGGGCGCGCTCCTCGGCGCCCACGGCGAGGTCGCCGCCGAAGCCGAGCGCGCGCGTGAGCACGCGCTTGACGTTGCCGTCCAGGATCGCGACGCGCTCGCCATAGGCGAAAGCGGCGATCGCGGCCGCGGTCGAACGGCCGATCCCCGGCAGCCGGGCCAGCGCCTCGCTGCTCGGCGGGAACTGCGCGCCGTGCTCGGCNACTACCATCTGCGCGCAGCGGTGCAGGTGGCGCGCACGGCTGTAGTAGCCCAGGCCGCTCCACAGCGCGAGCACCTCGTCAAGCGGCGCGGCGGCCAGCGCGCGCACGTCGGCAAAGCGTTCGACGAAACGCGTGTAGTAGCCGAGCACGGTGGCGACCTGGGTCTGCTGCAGCATCACCTCGGACAACCAGATGCGGTAGGCGTCGCGCGTACCCTGCCACGGCAGCCCGTGGCGGCCATGCCGGAGCTGCCAGCGCAGCACGCGCTGGGCCAGGCCCGCGCCGGCCATCAGGCGGCGGCCTGGCGCAGACGCGGGTCGGGGAACGGCTGCGTGCGATCGCCCGGCTCGCCGCGCGCGTCCGACAGCATGTCCTCGGCGACGCGCGCGAGCTGACGCTCGAGTTCGAGCAGATGCCCATCCTGCGCCTCGACTTCGGCGATGCGCTGCTCCAGTTCTCCGGCCGCGGCCTGGATGCGCTCGAGCGCCTCGCGCCGGCGCTTGAAGCCGCGCCGGCGTTCGCGGAGCTGCACGTCAATCTGGCCGGAGGCGACCTTGCTCCACATCTCGAGCTCGCCCGCCGCGCTCTCGAAGACCATGCGCAGCTTGGACAGCAGCATGCGCCGGAACTGCTCGGCAAAGCCCGGCGTCACCATGCGCCAGGCCTGCGACAGGCCCAGGTAGCGGCTGTAGTTGCGGTCGATCAGGTCGAGCTCGGCGGTGAAGCGCTCCAACTCGGGCGGCAGCGACAAGGTGAACGCGAAGCCGAACTCGGAGTTCAGCTGCAGAAAACTCGCGTCGAGCATCTGGCGCATCTCGCCGGCCTGCCCGGCAGCCTGGGTCAGCGCGCCGCGCAGCCGGTCGCACAGTGTGCCGAAGGCCTGGCGCGCGCCCAGCTTGAGCGGCCCGGCACCGGCAGCGGCCTGCATCGCGGCGACCTCGGCGCGCAAGGTGTCGCTGGACAGGCAGGCCA
>JGI20214J51650_10002710_pt1 | contig 11146 bp, 10 predicted proteins | sample WetSurMetagenome_FD_51650 | JGI IMG/M metagenome (IMG submission 51650)
CAAGTATTGTAATCATTGAGCCTACCGTGTAGTCCAGAGTCCAACTTGAAATGGCTAAATTCCAGTTTCCGTCAACGTAGACTTTTATAGCGAACGCAATGGAAAGCAAGATTGGTATTACCCCTCCTCCTCTACTAGACTTTGAACGTTTCCCAAAGAGATTATGCGCTTTCTTTTCCTCATCCGGTAGTCTTTTCCACCATTGCCAACCTATTATTGCACCAATGGCAACGGGAATTCCGATCAGAACAAGCTCCCAGAAGAGGCCATGCAGAATAAAACTCACTATGTTACTCATCGTCCACATGCCAAGAGTTGTTGGAACTAAACCTGTTAACTGGGCGTTGCCGGTGAACCAGACAAAAACATAGACTGCGCCTACAAACGCCAAAATGGCGGCTGCTATAAAAGCAGCAAATGCCGGCCAGTGCTTTCTTAGTATCTTGCTCCATCGGGAGCTTTCTTCGACTTCAGTTTGCTCAGTCATCAAATTCCCTTCCTTTTTAGGTGTTTATGGTTGACCAAAGTTGTTTTGGTTGGTTGCCATACTATTTGTTTGCATTGATTGTGTTGGCGGTGGAGTGTAGCCATAATCGTTTGGTTGCGGTGCGTATTGTTGGTATTGGCGAGATTTCATGGTGAAGAATCCTATGGTTGCAAATATCCAAGCGATAAATATCAATATCAAGCCTACGAAGACAATTGTCAGTATTGAACCCACCCAGAGCAATGTACCAGCAGTGCTAAACGATGCCTCCCCTGATTTCTGCGCAAGTGTATTGAAAGTTCTTTTTAGGTGCGATGCTGCGAGCACATAGAACACGAACGCGACGACGAGCCCGGCTAAGAAAGCTATCAAGCCAACTCCAAAGCCTGCTGTGAACACAAAGTTTGTGTTAAAGCCTGTTGCGGACCAAACGCCAAGTGTGATTGCTGCGATAGCAACAGCCGCCGCCACAATAGCGACTATGTAATATTTGACGCCTGTCAGTGCGTCTAAGTAGATTTTCTCGTCCTGGTAATAGTTTGAGAATTCTTTCATGCTCCTTAAGAGCAAGACTACACCAACTATGCCTAATACCCAGCCTACATAAGGAATTAAACTGAGCAAAAGCAGTACTGAGCCTTCAATTGCTAAAGTTTTACTATATTCGAAATTTACGTTCATTTTTTTTCCTCCGTTGTTTTTGTTTTACTGTTTTCCTAACATGTTGAATTCTGGATATAGCCCTAACATTTCGAAAAGTGAAGCAAAGCCTGTTCGAACAATTAGAGAGGCAACTCTAACTGTTAGAGTCATAAGCAAAAGCTCGCGTAGCCAAAAAATAAGCGGAGTGTAGCAGTGAAGCTTTTATCTTTACCTCTACAATTATCAAAGGAAGGTTTGAATTTGACAAAGTCACGTGGAATAAATGCAGATCTTCAGTCACCAAGGACTAAACTGCTTTATTTCATTTATTCTGCCCCAAGCAGCAGAATTAAAGCAGAACCAGGCATAAAATCCAGCATTAGTTCTGCGTTAGGTTACAAGTCTGATGGTCATTTTCACTACGATTGGAATTACTTGATGAATGCAGGTATGATTGAGGAAAAACAAGGCCAATTTCTCGTTACCGACACAGGAAAAAAAGAGTTTGCTTTGCAATCAACAGCCGCCATGAACAACTGGATAATGGTTGTTATGGGGATTGCAATGGTTTTTTTCACTGTTGGAATTAATCTGGGGTTTTTGCCGAAGGAGAGTGTTGCGTTTTTCGGGGCAGCGTTAATTTCTATTGGGTCCCTGTTCTTGTTTATCAGCCGACGAACCAAACCCAAACTTCCACCCGAAGCTAAAGCTTTAGCAAAAGAATTAAATCGACACTGATTGTGTGTTCACAGCGATTAATCATGTATTTCCAAAAACTAAATAACAAATACTCCGTACTACCAAACTATGGGTCAGCAAACCAATGGAGTTCTGAAACAAATTCGTGTTGCTGGATTATCAGGTATCATTGGGTCTATTTTACCGCTCATTATGGTCCTTTCATCGACTGCGCTTGAGAAGACTTTCAGTTGGAATAAGGATGCCTTGAGCGATATAGGGGTAAGTTCACTTGCATGGTTATTTAACAGTGCCCTGATTGTCGGCGGTCTTCTTAATCTCTTGTTCGCCTTTGGATTAAGTAAATATCTTGGCAGAACTAGCTGGTTAAAGGCAGGGGTATTGTTAATCATCATAAGTAGTATTTCTTTGGCTTTAGTTGGAGTGTTCACCGAAAACTATTCCATTATCCATGGTTTGGTGGCGTTGGGGTATTTGCTGTTGACTCCACTTGGGTTATTATGCATTGGTTGGGGAGAAAAAAGGCGCGAATTTGGGAAAATAAGCGGTCTGTTAGGAATGACAGCTTTGTTGACTATTATGGTTCTGCCAATAATAGTGTTTGTCGCTAATTTGCAAATTGGTTTTGCAGTCCCAGAATTCATTGAATCTTTAGTTATATCCATCTGGATATTTTGGGTTTCATTGAAACTCTGGCATAATTGATTTATCCATTCAAAATAATCTATTTTTAAATTAGGTTTTCTGTTGAGGTGTTGTACAGTTCCGTTTATGTGAGTTAGGTGCCTGAAATATTGATTTTTAAGATATATTTTACATGTGGATGTGTTTTTGTGTTCGACAGCGGGCTTTTTGATATGCTTGAATTATGTGCGAGGGTTTATGAGGCTGTTTACGTACTATGAAGACGTAAGAAATGTGTCTTTAAAAGACATATTGTATAATTGAACAACACAACAACAGGAGAATAACGTAGAAAATGATCAATAATTACCAAAAAGAGGTCCAAACAAAACTCACTAAAGGCCTTCTAGATATGATAATCCTTCAATATCTAGAACAAGAATGTATGCACGGATACCAACTAATCACCCAAATCCGCAAAGGCTTCGGCGTATACTTCGGCCCCAGCACCATTTACCCTTTGCTAGGAATTCTGGAGAAAAAAGGCTACATAAAAAGCACCTGGAACATGGAAGCAGAAAGACCACGAAAAGAGTACAAGCTTACAAACGAAGGCAAAGATATTTTAAGCTACACAGAAAGCTCACTCAACTTTATCTGCAAAAATATTGCAACTGACAAAATCGCAGTACAAGCAGCTCCGCGAATCTCATCGAAATCAACTCTTCAAAAAGATAATTCATTCTCGATAATTGGTTGAGAAAAACAAATCGCACAAACAAATTTCAGTAGGCTAGATATGTCATATCAAAAATCTGCAGAAGAGGAAAATGATGAAGAACAACAATTCAAGCAAGACTCAATAGCCTATATGCAAAAATTAAAGAGTAATCGTGAAAAGGTAAATCCCCAAAGATAGCTGTCGCAATTGTAAACTTAAATAAGAAAAGCCGAATTTAAAAGTAAACTCGGATGTAGATTGAAGCCAGTTTACGCTTGCTAGCTACTCTTAAGTCTGGAGTGTTGCTAAACATATATATTGAATTAATACAATACTATTGATAGGTCGATTTTTGTGAGTGAAGAAAAAAATCTAAGGTATATGCTTCTCTGCGCAACCCAAGACAGAGCATTTAGGCTTAAATTTCTAAACAACCCTGAAGCCGTTGCAAAAGAATACAACGTAAAACTAAAGCCCGAACATCTTGAAAAAATAAAGAAAGCCGCCAGTTTCATTGATTCATTAAACGACATAAGACTGCCGCCAGGACCAATCTATTATCCCATTGACCCAGTCCTAAACACTTGGGCACTTGGAGAAATCAGAAACGTATTAAAATACAGTTATCTGACAAAAATAAACTGGATTCTATATTCTGCCCCCGACTTTAATCAAGCAGTAGGCGCAATTCTAAAAGAAAAACAAAGATAAGGCTCAAATAGCCTCTTTTTTTTATTAATCAGAATAAAGGGTATACTTTGGTTAATCTTTTAATAACAATGCGGTGTAACCGAGCTTGTAACTATTGTTTTGCTAAGGAAAAACTACACTCTTACCAAAAAAGAAATGCTATGACTGAAATCAGCCTTGAGAACGTAGAAAAAGTTATCGCGTTTCTCTCTAAAACCCATTGTGAAGCAATTCAGTTGGCAGGCGGCGAACCCACCATTCACCCCAAATTCACGGAGATAATGACACTTTTACTTAAAAATAACCTCAGGGTTAACCTTTTAACAAACGCCTTGTGGACTCCTGAGTTGAATGCTTTCTTTGCTAAAATCTCTCCTGTCTCACTTGGTTTTCTATTAAACATAGACCACCCCAAAAGGTACAGTGACACAGAGCAAAAAAGATTAGAAGAAAACCTTGCGTTTCTCAGCAATCGTGGAAATATTACTCTAAGTTTCAATTTATTCGAAAAAAAACCCGATTACAACTACATTTTTGATCTCGTGAAAAAGTTTGGTTTTAAGAATCTTCGTTTAAGTTTTTCTATGCCTGTTAAATTTGAAGGAAAAACAAACACCTACCTTCCCATTGAAGATTATAAGCAGGCCGCTGGGTACATTATGGATTTCACTCATAAAGCTGAAGAATTGGGAGCTTCTGTTGGAATGGACAACGCTGTACCCATATGCATGTTTACACCCGAAGAATTATCGGAACTAATGATTAAACAGGTTATTTCGCCTCAACGCAACTTTGTTTGTTACCCAGCTATCGATATTGGTCCTGACCTTTCAGTTTGGAGGTGCTTTGGAACATCCAAACTTTTTAACAAAAAACTCGACGAGTTTACCTCCTTGGAAGAAATTTTCGATTATTACCAGCATATGAGCAGGTTGTATCAATTCAGGTTCTATCCTCTAAAAGAGTGTGAGAATTGTGAACACGCAAAAAAGGAGCGGTGCCAAGGTGGATGTATTGGGTTTGCTGAAGCAAAATGTGACGAGTTGGGGATTTCGGTTAAGGAGCCTCAAGATAAAGAGCTGCTTGAGATGAAACCCAAGTTNTCCAACGAAGTTTCCCTCCAAGAATATAGCCTGCCGATCGATGTTGCAACAGTAAACTTTCATGATGGCTGCGAAATGGAGATTCCCATAGATGTGGCTAAGTTGATAGCGCTATTTGATGGAAAAACCACAATTCTGCAGGCGTTAAACTCAAGAATTTCTGGGAATTCCTCACTTCAACAACCAGACGAGTTTGACGAACTTCTTATAGAATTATCAGCCAAAGAGGCAATGCCAACTTTAAGGCGCCTTTTAGAAAAGAAAGTTTTAATTGTAGAATAATCAGCGNGTAAACTTGACTTTGTTGTTTGACANTCTCTCATCTTCTTTTGCTTATAAAGAAAACCTCCTGAATTTTAAAATCGTGCAAAATTATTTAAGCTAATTCAGTTGAAATAGGTGTTTGGGGTTGAGGGGTTGGGCAGTTGGGTTTACTAGACATTTACCCATCTTTTCTCCTAAAAGCTACCCCTCGACCTTCCTTTTTCAAAAAGAAATATGTATCGACTATTTCTGCCTTTCCATTTCTATAGAGATAAAATTATGCTTATATTTTTCAGGTCCAATAAAACTAAACGTTGCTTCATTTTCATAGGGTGAAAAATCTTTTATTTTTGAAATTCTTGCCTGCGATTTAATCTCGTCTTTAATCACTGTAAATATGTCCCTTAAAGAAGCCTTACTTTTAGTTCAACTATCTTATTTTGGTGCTTTAATTACAATTAAAGAAGTTTCTTTTGAATCTGTACAAGAAGGTCCAGGTCACTTGCACTATAAACAATTTAGAGGTGCACTGTTACGGCACATCTATTTGGTTGGTGTAAATGCCATCGGAAAATCTTGAAAAAATACTCAAATCGTCAAAAAACAATTATTACCTAGAAAAATAGCNATGTCTACCCTATCAGCCAGCGTTTATTATTTCAAAAAAATCGTTTTAGTTGCGATAATCATTTTTTCTGCGAGCGCTCTAAGCACGGTGACGGTGAATTTCGGCTTAATCAAAAGTGTTGTACAAGCAAATACTATACAGGGCATAGGAGTCGGCATTTACTGGAACCAATACTGTACTAACAGAACTCTGTCGATTAATTGGGGGTCCACAGAAGTAGGTTCAAGCAATAATTTGATTGTTTATATTAGAAATGAAGGCAGTTCAGAAGTTTCGTTGAGGCTGAAAGCATCAGAATGGATTCCATATAACGCGCAAAGTTACATGTCTTTAAGCTGGAACTANACCAACCAAATCCTCAGTGCTGGTGAAGTAATTCCAATAGAACTAACACTCTTTGTGTCCCCAACAATATGCGACATAAACAATTTCAGCTTCGATATAACAGTAACTACCATCAGCGAATAATAGTAGAAAATATGTGAAAATTGGCAATCTAAAATTATGCTAAGCCGACAGCAGATTACCCTCTTCAACGTCATTTTGTGAATGTTTAGACTCAAGATTTGTAATGTCAAAAATCTAATATATGACTTCCAGAGAAAATGGTTTCTTGATAGATGAGCAACCAAATGCTTTTCTATTGAAATATTTAGAGGAAAAGAAATGAAAAACATGCAAATCAAAATGAAACATCTGAAAAACAAACAACTTCTAAGCATTATAACACTGATCCCTATGGTTTTAATGATATTCTTTGCAACCCCAACAGTTGACTCACAAATAACAGCAAGACAATTCACACTAAACATTGCCGCTGGACCCCCAACAATCGGTGTTGGTCAAGCAACACAAATTGTTGTTTGGGCTAACGTTAATCCAAGCACCTACATCGCTCAAAATCTCAGTGCAGGAGCCGGGCTGCTTAGATTCCCACGCTATCACAACTATGTCGTAACAATTACTGACCCTGATGGAATAAGTGAAAACAGAACATTCAAAGAAACAGACTCTCTTGGCACAATAGGTTTTAATTATGTCCCCACCAAAATCGGCACATATACTATCATTGCTTCATATCCTGGTGAATCATTTGCAAACGTTGAATTCTTCAAAACTAACGTATCTTTCAATCCTTCAACAACCAGACCAGCGACCTTCGTAGCCCAGCAAGAACCAATATCCAACTGGGTAGAAACACCATTGCCAACTGAATACTGGACTCGCCCCATTGATACTTCAAACATACAATGGGCTCAATTGACAAGTAACTGGCTAAAGATGGGCATGGGCGGCTCCCAAGGCCGATATTGGACTAACTTCCAAGAATATGGAGCAGCACCAAATACTGCACACATACTTTGGGCAAACGTCTTTGAAGACGGAGGCGTAGTTGGTGGCGAGAATGGAGAAAGCGGATATTACACTGGAGAATCCTACCAAGCCAAGTTTAGTCCAATAGTTCTCAACGGAAGACTCTATACAAANACAAGAGTTGGACCACAAACAACCATCGGCTATGTCTGCTATGATTTAGCAACCGGCAAAGAATTATTCCGAAGAAGCGACTACACACTAACTTGTGCCTTTTCATTTTCACATCATTGGGAAAACGCACATGGAACCATGGACTTCTTGATTTCACGCAGTGGAACTACAATGAGCTTCTTTGATCCACGCAACGGAGAAAACGTCTTTAACATTACAGGAACTCCATCCGGAGGCGCCATAATAACAAATGCAACTGCAGAAGGAATAACTAACGACTTTTACATATACACTCTTAGCGCGGGCAATTTGACTAAATGGAGTTTCTATCAGACTGTGAAACCCACTGGAAGCGCAACTTCATGGTCACCTTCAAGAACAACACCATACAACGGAACTGCTGGAATAGTCTACTCAGTTCTTTTACCTAGACCGCAAAACTCTGCGGGCCAATATCTATCTGCGGATTACGCTTTCGGAACAAACGGCGGCGAAAACGACGGAAACTGGATAATTGCACGATCAGTAAACACAACTACAGCACCACCAACAGTCTACTTGGCAGGCATAAGAGCCAGCGACGGCAAAAAAATGTGGGAAACAAACCACCAATTAATTGAGGACCCAAGCATATGGCGAGGCGGCGGAGGAACACACCTAGATACTGCTGGCGGAGTCTACCTCAACTATAAGAAAGAATCAATGCAGGTCTTAGCTATTGACATAAACAATGGACAAGTAAAGTACTACACTCCTATGCGCAACGCTAGTGATTGGGGAAGCTACACTTCAGGCTGGTGCATGGACAGCGCTTACGGCATTCTATTTGTTGGTGCATACGATGGGTACATGATGGCATATAATATAACCACAGGCGACTTGCTTTGGCAATATTACTCTGGCGATGCTGGACTGCAAACACCATATGGCACATATCCCTTCTTCCTAGGCATCTACATGGGAATGGGAATCGGTGATGGAAAAGTCTTCGCGGCAACAGGTGAACACTCAGCCAACGATCCACTATACAAAGGCGAACGATTGCACGTTATTAACGCTACAACCGGAAAAGCTGTGTGGACTATTCAGGGATGGTATGTAGACTTTGCTATAGCAGACGGTCAATACACAGTATTCAACGGATACGATGGAAGAATATACTCTTTCGGCAAAGGACCAAGCGCTTTAACAACTACAACTTCACCGAAAGTCTCAGCAAGCGGCGGCAGCGTTTTGGTTGAAGGAACAATAACTGACATTTCAACCGGCACAACTAACACTGAACAAGCTGGTCGTTTTCCAAACGGAGTTCCAGTGGTTTCAGACGAAAGCATGAGTCCCTGGATGGAATATGTGTATATGAACCAACCAAGACCCACAAACACCACCGGTGTACTAATTAATTTAGAAGTCATCGACGCCAACGGCAACCAACGACCAATAGGCACAACAACCAGTGACGCAAACGGCTATTACAGCTACAACTGGACACCAGACATAGAAGGCAAATACACAGTCATCGCTACATTCCAAGGCTCAGAATCATATTGGCCATCACACGCAGAAACTGCTTTTGTGGTAAATCCATCTCCGGCGACACCAACACCAGAACCAATAGTTGCTCAACCTCCAACTGACATGTACATCCTCGGCACAGGCGTAGCAATAATCATCGCAATCGCAATAGTTGGCATCATTATAATGCTGACAATCAAAAAACGACCATAAAAGAACTGAACCAACTAAAACAAATCAATTTCCTTTTTTTGTTTTTCAATAGTTAACCCTAATATTGCACTTTTAGCAGACGAAATCTTACATGTTTTTGTAATAATTGGGGCGCATTTATAATTGCACACATTTAGGAATTGAGGTTGAAGCTTTGAGAGCTGCCTTAAAAAAAGGGGGAGTAAGCGTTTGGAAGGATCAAAGCACGTTTTGGTGCAGATGCGTCAAGTTTTTGCTTGGGCTTATAAGCCTCCGCGTCCTGCCAACGTTGATCCGGTCCAAGCGATTCCTGTTATGGGATCATACTTCCCGTTTTAACCAATACCTTGTTTTTTGATAAAGGGCTTTTTATCGTGTTTTTTATACTTCGTAGTTCAAAATTATAAAGCGCTACCGAATAATTGCCATTTGAAATAGGACGATAGCTCAAAATAGAGCTCTGACGTTTTCAAGATTTATCGATTAAAGAAAAAAAGGGTAAAAAACGATGGGAATGTTATTTAATATCATGGTTCTCGGATCCTTGAAAAGCAATGTTTCGTATTCAATTCGAATTATAAGAAAATAGGTTCCCTAAAAAAGGGAGTTTTGTTATTTGTGTTTGCGACTTCGAGTTAGGACTAATACTACTGCGGCAATTACTATCAAAACCACAATGACCGCTACAATTATGTACGTATAGTCGATTGCTGCGCTTGGTGCGGTAGTGGTGGAGGCACCGATGGCATAGATGTTTTTGTCGTATGAACCAAAATATGCTACTCCGCAGATTGTTGCAACAGAAGAATAGAGGTTTCCTCCGGTTTGATATGTCCATAATGGATTGCCTGTAGCCGCGTCTAATGCATATGTTTTATTGTCGAAGCAGGTTACAATTACTGTGTTGTTGGCTATTGCTGGTGAAGAGAAAACTGGTCCGCCGCATTTGTAATTCCAAAGTTTATTGCCTGTGATTGCATCGAGAGCGTAAACGTTTGAGTCATATGATCCAATGTAGACTTTGCCATTGGCGACAGCAGGGGAAGACTGGATACAGAGGTCATTAGTTTCTGGGAAGTTCCAGAGTTGTTTGCCTGTTGATTCATCTAAGGCATAGGTGTGGTTGTCGTATGAGCCAATGTAAACTATGCCATTAGCGATGGCTGGAGAAGATTCTACGTAGCTTTCCGTAATGTAGTTCCATAGTTGGTGTCCGTCTACTGCGTCCAGGGCATATACTTTGCGATCGTATGAACCGAAGAATACCGCTCCATTGTCAACTGCTGGAGATGAAATAACTGTGCTGCCAGTAGGATAGCTCCATATAAGGACGCCGTTTGTGGCGTTTAACGCGTAGAGGTTATGATCGTTTGATCCAACATAAACTACGCCATTAGCGACGGCGGGGTTAGATTGCACTTCTTTACCTGTTGTGAAGTTCCAGACAAGATTGCCATTATTAGCCTTTAAGGCGTAGACTTGGTAGTCATTTGACCCAAAATAGACTATGCCATCTGATACAGCAGGGGAAGTGTAAATCTGGCCGCCGGTTGAGAAATTCCAAGTAAGAGTGCCTTTTGTCGCATCTAACGCATACATGTTTTTGTCAAAGGAGCCCACAAAAAGCAAACCGTCTGTAACTGCTGGGCTAGACCAAATTCGACCAGCGGTCGTGTAACTCCAAAGAGTCTGGTTCGTAGCTGGTCCATCTGCGGGAGAAAAGCCCTCATGACTCAAATTGTTGTGAAACATAGGCCACCACCCCGACTCGGCTTGTTGACTAATAGAATCAGTTGATTGATTGATTATAGCTGCTTGGGATGCTGCCAAAACAAGAATCGAAAACATCACTATGAAAATTAATCCTACTGTGATTGATGAAAAAATCTTTTTCATTAGAGTTTCTTCCTAAAAAACAATTATCAAAACTAAAGACATCAGAGCTATATATAGTTTATATTTCAAACCACGAAAGATTTTTTCTATTTCAATGTTGGTTAGCTACCTTGAGTACGTTCTTGCTCAGAAATAATCTGGCAGAGCACTTACCCCACATACGATTTAGGACAAATTAAGAAAAGAAAAAAGAAAGG
>JGI20214J51650_10002712_pt1 | contig 11144 bp, 9 predicted proteins | sample WetSurMetagenome_FD_51650 | JGI IMG/M metagenome (IMG submission 51650)
GAGATCATCATTGCGAAACAGGAGAGAGTGTATTGGCCCAGGCAAAATCGCGGGAACAACTGATTACGGAACTGGCGAACCTGCGCAAGCAGATCGACGAGCTGAAGCGCTCGGAGACGGACTGCCTCTTCGAAGAGGGCCTCTACCGGAGCCTGGAGAGGACGTCCCGTGCGGGCATCTACGTGCTGCAGGACGGAAAATTCCGCTTCGTNAANGAGCANGCCGCCCGCTACTGGGGTTACAACCGCAACGAGCTGATCGGGATGGCCTCCATGAGCCTCGTCCACCCCGATGATCGCGAGAGGGTCCGGAAGAACGCAATCGCCATGCTGAAGGGCAAGCGCTCCCACCCTTACGAGTTCATGACGATCGGCAAGAACGGGGATCTGCGCTGGATCGCAGAGACGGTGACGCCCATCCATTACCGGAGCGAGCGGGCCGTCCTCGGCAACTCCATGGACGTCACCCGGCAGGTCAAGGCCCGGACCAAGCTGGCCGAGCTCGAGGCCCTCGAGGCCTCCATCCTGGATGCCATTCCCCACGCCGTCATCGGACTGAAAAACCGCAGGATCATCTTCGCCAACAACGGCGTCGAGAGTGTCTTCGGCCGGAAGGCCTCCGAGCTCATCGGCCGCTCCACGCGCCTGCTCTACCCCACCGAGGCGGGGTTCAAGGCGATTGCAAAGGTTCTCTACTCGAACCTGGAGCGNCAGCGCACCTTCAGCCTGGAGTTCACCTGCCGGCGCCGCGACGGGAGCCCCTTCGAAGCCCTGATCAGCGCCTCCCGGATCGGGGAGTCCCTACAGGACAAGAGGGTCGTCATCACCTACGAGGACATCACGGACAGAATTCGCGCCGAGGAGTCCTACAAACTTTTCGCCTCGAGCGCCCAGGCCGGCGTCTACGTCGTCCAGGACGGCAAGTTCCAGTACGTGAATCACCATGCGGCGGCCTTCGCGGGCTACGATCCTTCTGAGCTCGTGGGCATGAGCTCCATGAGCCTCGTTGTGCCCGAGGACCGGGTGAAGGTGCGAAAGCAGGCCCGGGAGCTGCTTCGCGGCAAGCGCAGCTCACCGCATGAATTCCGCATCGTCACCAAGGACGGGCGCATCCGGTGGATGATGGAGACGGTCGTCTTCATCCCCTACAAGGGCTCACGGGCCGTCCTCGGGAACTCCATGGACATCACCGAGCAGACCGAGGACCGCAACCGTCTCGAGGCACTGGAGGCCCTGGAAGCCTCCATCCTGGAGGCCATCCCGCATGCCGTCATCGGCCTGCAGGACCGCCGGATCATCTTCGCCAACGACGGGGTCCAATCCGTATTCGGCTGGGACGCCCTGGATCTCATCGGCAAGAGCGTCCGCGTCTTCTACCGTTCCGATGAGGATTACGAAGAGATCGCGCGGATNCTGTACACCGCNCTCGAAAAGCAGCGGACCTTCAAGATGGAGTTTCTGTGCCGCCGCAAGGACGGCGCCGACGTGGATTGCATGATCACCGCCTCCCGGATCGGCGAGAGCCTCAAGGAGGGCAACATCGTCATCACCTACCAGGACATCACGGACCTCAAGCGCGCCAAGACCGAAGTAGAGCAGTCGCGGGAGCGGCTGCGCAACCTCTCGGCCCACCTCGAGTCTGCCCGGGAGAAGGAGCGCACCCGCATCGCCCGGGATCTGCACGACGAGCTGGGGCAGCTGCTGACGGCCCTCAACACGGACCTGGTTCTTCTCATGAACAGCATTCCGCCCAGGCAGACGGACCTTGCAAAGAAGGCCGAAGACTCGATCCACCTCGTCGAGATGACGATGGAGACGGTCAAGCGCATCTACATGGACCTGCGGCCGGGAATGCTGGATCACCTGGGGCTTGCCGTGGCGATCGACTGGCTCGCCAAGGATTTCCAGAAGCGCACGGGCATAAAGTGCACAGTCTCCATGGACCCCGAGGATCTGCGCCTGGACGCGGATCTGTCCTTTTCCATCTACCGCATCTGCCAGGAGACCCTGACGAACATCTCGCGCCATGCCGAAGCGAACCGGGTGACCATCAGTCTCAGGCAGACTCCCGACCGGGCGGAGCTCATCGTCCGGGACAACGGCAGGGGGATCACGCAGGAACAACTTGCAAAACCAAACTCTTATGGTTTACTGGGAATACGGGAGCGCGCCTTCCACTGGGGGGGCGAGGCCATCATCTCGGGCAAGAAGGGCCAGGGGACAACGGTCAAGGTCAGCATACCACTCATGGAGAAAGGCAAGGCGCATGAAAAAGATTCGAATCCTGATCGCCGATGATCATCCCATTGTTCGCGAGGGCTACAAGAAGATTCTCATGAGCCAGCCCGACATGGATGTGACCGGGGAGGCCGGCAACGGTCAGGAAGTTCTGGATCTGATCCAGAAGAAGGAGTTCGATCTCATTTTGCTGGACATCTCCATGCCGGGCCGCAGCGGGCTCGAGATTCTCAAGGAACTCAAGAGCCAGAAACCGCACCTGCCCGTCATGATCCTGAGCATCTACCCCGAAGAGCAGTACGCGGTGCGGGCCTTCCGGGACGGTGCCTCGGGCTATCTCACCAAGGCGAGCACGCCCAAGGAACTCATCTCGGCCATCCGCAAGGTCTCCCAGGGAGGCCGCTACGTGACCGAGGCCCTGGCCGAGAAGCTCACCTACTTCCTTCACGGCGACGCGGAAAAGGCGCCCCACGAGAAGCTCTCGGACCGGGAGTACCAGGTCATGCTGCTCATTGCCTCGGGCAAGACGGTGACCCAGATCGCCGAGGAGCTGTGCCTGAGTGTGAAGACCATCAGCACCTACCGGCGGCACATCCTGGAGAAGATGCAGTTCACCACGAACGCCGAGATTACCATGTACGCCATCCAGAACAAGCTTCTGGGATAGAAAAGAGTTCGTTGGTTTGTTGGTTCGTTAGTTTAATAGCTAAGAGTTCTATTCGTTCTGTTCGTTCGATTGGTTCGAAATCAAAAAAACGAAAGATACAAACCCCGTCGATACCGGCGGGGTTTTCTTTTCTTTGCCTAACACTTCATCACTTAAAACTTGAAACGCCGTTCGGCGGAGCCGAACGGCATCAGACTCACTCTGATGACTCCTGCGGGTTCTGTCCGACAAGCCTGTATCTCGATGTCTGAGGGAATATTCAGCGCTGCGCCGATTGTGGAACGGCGCCCCGGAGGGTAGGTTGTCCTAAAAAGCAGGTACGCTATCCTGACGATAAAGGAGACAATCCATGAGGAGAAAAGAGATCACCAGAAGAGAGCGAAAACGGGAGCTGATTACCCGTGAGCTACTCAACGGCAGGAACTGGGTGGACCCGATGTGCGGTCCCATGATCATCCCGAATGACAAGAAGTAAATCGTCCCGCAACGAATCATCTTTCTCGAAAAATTTAAAAAGCAGGGTGACCGAAGTCCCTGCTTTTTTTATTTGTCCCCTTCCTGCAGTCCCACTATGGCAAGACACCTCGGGCGCTTTCTCCGTGGAGTTCCTTCCGGTAAGGGATGTCGCCGTGGCAGAAATCTTGCACAGGATGAAGGAATTATGGTAATGGATGACGCGAAATTCCGCCGCTGAATGAAAATGAACCTACGCCCGTTCAAACTCACGCTAAAAACCATCCCGGCCGCCCTGGCCGCCGCTGTCCTTCTATTCTCTTTCTGCGTGCCTGTCCCGGCTTTGGGGTTGTCCCCGGCAATGGACGGACCCGTCGACCGGATCATCATCGAGAAATCGAAGCGGACAATGACGCTCCTGAAGCAGGACAAGGAGATCAAGACCTACAAGATCGCCCTGGGCCGCGACCCTGTCGGCCCCAAGGTCCAGATGGGCGACAAAAAGACACCCGAAGGGCTCTATTTTGTCGATTACAAGGTCCGCAACAGCATCTACCACAGGGCGCTGCACCTTTCGTACCCGAATCCCGAAGACATGGAACGGGCAAAATCCCTGAGAGTTCCGCCGGGCGGCAGCATCATGATCCACGGGATGAAACAGGATAAGCTCTGGATGGGAGACGTACAGTACCTCTTCAACTGGACCAATGGCTGCATTGCCCTGACGAACGACGAGATCGAGGAGGTGTGGGATCTCGTTTCTACGTGGACACCCGTGGAGATCAGGCCGTAGTCAGTTGGCGCGAGCCCGAACCTCTGCGAAGTTCCTTGCCTGCCGATGTGTGACGAAGGGTCTCCACGCGAAGTTAGGAAGTTGGGAAGTTCAGAAGAGCGGAAAGAAGGAACAGGAACAGCAAGAAAGAAAAGAAGGCGGCGCCGGTCGATCCGGCGCCGCCTTCTCCTTCTGTGGCCCCGGGGCGTCGACGCCCGCGGGCCGCCGTTCTACTTCTTCATGGACTTCATGAAGATCGCTTCGGTCTTCTTGGCATTGTCCTCAGCCGCTTTCGCCGATGCATCGGCGCGCGCCGCCGCCTGCTCGGCCTTGGCTGCCGCTGCATTGCATGCATCGGACGCCTTGGCGCAGTCTGCCTGGCTTGCTGATGCCATTGACTTGGCTGCCGCGGCATCTCTTGCGGCACTGTCGGCCTTCGCCGAGGCCTGATCGGCCTTCATCGCCGTTTCCTTGACCTGTGCCTGCAGTTTTTCCAAATCACCCGTCGTGGCGCAACCCGTGAAAAGCGCCGCAACAAAGACCAACACCACCAAAATCATAAACCGTGACTTCATCCCATTTACCTCCTTTAAATAAAGTTTCTAAAGGCTTTCATACCTTTTTACCGACTCGATGACTTCTTTCCATCACCTCCCCTGGGCAGGGTACCCACAGGTGCGGGGACCCCGTTCTTCACGTCCATGGCCAGGTAGACCTTCTCCCAGTCCACCCAATCCTCGATTGCCATCTTTTTCGCGACGCTCCGCGTGTGTTGCTCCAGGTCTTCGATCCTGCCGTAGGGGTCCTCGTGGACCTCCACGAAAATCACCCTGTTCCGGAAGCCGAACTTCACGGGTTCGTAGATGATCTCCACGACTGTCCCCTTCGGCACATCGGGGAAGAGCTTCTCGATGTCCTCGGGGTAGAGTCGGACACAGCCGTTGCTGAGAATGCGGCCCACGCTCCATGCGTTGTCCGTCCCGTGGATGCCGTATCCCCGTCGGGACAGGCCCAGCCAGTATTTCCCGATCGGGTTGTCGTCCCCCGCCTGCATAATTTTCTTGCTGTATTTATGCTGCAGCTTGGAGGGGATGTTCCATTCCGGGTCGATCTCCCTGTCCACGATACGGAATGTGCCAAGCGGCGTGGGCGTATCCTCTTCTCCGACCGTGACGGGATAGGTGCTGACCAACCCTTTCTTCGGTTGAAAATGGTACAGGCGCATTTCCGGCACGTTGATCACGATGCCCTGACGCTTTGCCGGAGGAAGGACCCAGAGTGCCGGGATCTGCATTTGACTTCCCGGCTCGAGCAACCAGGGATCCTTTTCGGGATAAAACGCCGTGAGCTCCGAGATTCCCAGGTCGTATTTTCTAGCGATGTCAAGGAGCGTTTCCCCGGGCTGGACCGTGTGCATACCTGTCCGGCCGATGACAGTGCTGATCTTTGAAGGGTCTTTAGCGGCCGGCGTGTAGTGGTATGCGGTCTGCGCGTGGGAGAAATCGATGACTGCAAAGAGCAGGAGAACCGGTATAATGAGTGTCTTGACCCACATGGATGATCGGTTTGTCTTTTCATGCCCGCTCTGTCCGGGTCTTTATCAGCGGATGGCAGGCAATCTGCTAATCATGCAACCGTTGATACAATTTACACCGTTTAATTTCATGAATACAAGGTTTTTTTCCGAGCGGATTTCTGCATGTAGATGCGAGGTCCGGGGATCGAGGAAGAAAAGAGTACGCAGGTGGCGATTCTTGATTTGCCTTTACCCCGCTCCTCGAACCTCGTTCCTCATTCCCGTTTTTACTCTCTTTCATAGGGCATCCCCAGTGCCGCCGGCGCCCCAATGCGTTTGCGGCGGCTGTAAACGGTAAAGAGAATGAGAACGACGATCGTGAAAAGGTAGGGGAGCATTTTGAGGAAGAAAGGCGATACGGTTGCACCGAGGATCTGGATTCGGAAGCCCAGTGCCTCGATGCCCCCGAAAAGCCATGCCCCCGCCAGGGCCCGCAGCGGGCTCCAGACGGCAAAGATGACGAGCGCCAGCGCAATCCAGCCTCGGCCGGCCGTCATGTTCTCGATCCAGCAGGGGGCATAGAACAGCGAGAGATAAGCCCCGCCGAGACCCGCGAGCATCCCACCGATGAGGATGTACGCATACCGGATGCGGTAGACATTCACGCCCATCGCGTCGGCCGTGTCCGGGTTTTCCCCCACGGCGCGCAGGTGAAGGCCGGGCCGCGTGCGGTGGATCCAGTACCACGCCAGCGGCACCAGTATGTAGGAGCCGTAGACAAGCAGATCCTGGCGGAAGAAGGCTGGCCCGATGAAGTGGATTTCGGAAAGCCCCGGCAGCATGACAGAGGCGGGGGAAACAGGCAATGGCACCCCGATGAGGTGCTTGCCCAGGTAGCTGCTCAAGCCCGCCCCGAAAAGAGCAAGCGCCAGGCCGCTGATGATCTGGTTGACGCGCAGGGTGATTGTCATGAAGGCGTGAATCGCGGCAAGCGCGCCGCCGGCGAGCATGGCTGCCGCAATCCCGGCCGCGGGACTCTCTGTCGCGACGGCGGCGAGAAATCCGCAGACGGCCCCCGCGAGCATCATCCCCTCGATGCCGAGGTTCAGCACCCCCGATCGCTCGCAGAGGATCTCTCCCAGGGCGGCATAAAGCAACGGAGTGCCGGCGCTAACGGCCGCGGCGGTAAGGGCGATCAGGGCATCCATCTCCATGTCAGCGCACCTCCTGCAGGCGACCCCGGTGGATCACTCGGTAGCTGCCGAAGAACTCCGCGGCAAGCCAGAAGAAGAGCATGGCCCCCTGGAGCATGTTCACGGCTGCCGCGGGTACTCCGATGAACTGTACGGCATAGCCGCCCACCAGCAGCCCGCCGAAGAGCGTCGACATGACAAGGATGCCGGCGGGGTTGAGCTTCGCGAGCCACGCCACGATGATGGCCGAGTAACCGTAACCCGGCGACAGGCCGTATTGGAGCCTGCCCGTGATGGCCGAGACCTCCGCCATGCCCGCAAGCCCCGCCAGGGCTCCGCTTATGGCCATGGCGATGAGGATATGACGGCGGATGCTGATCCCCGCATAGTTTGCCACAGCGGGGCTTGATCCGATGAGACGCAGCTCATATCCCCACTTTGTTTTTCGCAACAGGATCGTGAGGACTGCTGCCGCGGCCAGCGCGAAGATGAGCCCCGCATGGACGCGGGTGTCTCCGAAGGCAGGCAGGCGTGCCGCCTCGGCAAAGGCAGGCGACAGGGGGAAATTAAAGCTCGCAGGGTCCTTCCAGGGGCCGTGGATGAGGTACTCCGACCAGAAGATGGCGATGTAGTTGAGCATGAGCGTCGTGAGAATCTCGTTTGCGCCGAGCCATGCCCGCGGGATGGCCGCAATCAGCGCCCAGAGGGCCCCGGCCGTCATCCCGGCCGCCACCATCGCGGGAAGGAGGGCAGGGGCGGGGGCGTCCGGGAACGAGAGGGCAACCCCTGTGGCCGCCATCGCTCCCGCGTAGAGCTGGCCCTCGGCGCCGATGTTCCAGAGGGACATGCGGAAGGCCACGGCGATGCCCATCGCGCAGAGCGCGAGCGGGATGGCCTTGACGAGCGTTTCCGAAAGGCCGTAGGCATCACCGAAAGCACCCCGCCACATTCCTCCGTAAACAGCCAGAGGCTCGAACCCGGAGAGCTTCAGAAACAGGGCCCCAAAGACGAGCGCCGCAAGCACGGCCATCACCGGGGAGAGGATGCGGAAGGCAGTGGAGCGCGAGACGCGCCGTTCAATGATTAACATGGATTCCTTCTTCGCTTGTCAACCGCCGTTGCATGCAGAATAAAGCCCTACGTTCACGATGAGGTTCAGAGCCTGCGAAGATCGGAAGTTCGGAAGAGCGGGGGCGCGGAAAGAAACAAACAAAACAGATTCCTTCTCTTATCCGATCTTCTGCTCTTCCTAACTTCCTCGCTTCAAGTTCGATTGGCGCCGCCATGCTTTCTGGCATCGGATCCACGATTCCTGTCAGCCCGTGCCAGCGCGAACGCCCCCCATCATCAGGCCGATGCGCTCGATGTCGGCCCCGGCGCAGGCATACACCCCCAGGACCTCGCCTTCGTAGAGGACGGCAATGCGGTCGGAGAGGGCGATGATTTCATCGAGATCCCCCGAGATGAGGAGCACGGCTGCGCCCGCCTGTCTTTGCTCCCGAAGGATGGCGTGGATGTGATCGGTTGCCGCCACGTCGAGTCCCCGCGTGGGATGAGCCGCCACAATGATCTGCGGCCGCGCGGCAGTCTCCCGGGCCAGGAGAACCCGCTGGGCGTTGCCCCCGGAGAGGCTTGCCACGGGCGTGTCAAGCGATGGCGCCTTGATCCCGAAGGCGTCCGCGAGACGGCGGGACCAGTCGAGGACTTTGCTGCGGAGAAGGAAGGGGCCGGCCGAGAGTTCCGTCCCCCGATAGGCTTTCATGATCAGGTTTTCGGCCACACTCAGGGTGACCGCAAGCCCCGTGCCCAGGCGGTCCTCGGGAATGTAGCTCACACCCGCCGAGATGGCGTTCACCGGCGGTCGGTTGGCCACCTCGGTGCCATTGATCCGGATGGAACCTGCGCTTATGTTCCTCAGGCCAGCGATGGCCTCGGCAAGCTCGCGCTGCCCATTGCCAGCCACCCCGGCCACCCCCACGATCTCCCCGCCCCGGACTTCGAGAGAAAGCCCGCGCAGGGCCCTTTCTCCCCGGTCGCCTTCGGCCACGAGGTCGCGGGCATCCAGCACTACGGCACCGGGCTCGGCTGTTGTGGCGGCGCACACGGGGGCTGCGTGCTCGCGGCCCATCATGAGAGAGGCAAGCTCTGCAGGCGATGTTCCCGCCTTCTCCACGGTTGCTGTATGCCTTCCATGCCGCATGACCGTGATGCGGTCGGCGATCTCCATGACCTCGGAGAGCTTGTGGGTGATGAAGACGATAGCCTTGCCTGCAGCGGCCATGCGCCGCATGACGCCGAAGAGATCCCTCACTTCGCGCGGGGTGAGAACGGCCGTGGGCTCGTCCATGATCAGGATCTCGGCGCCCCGCCAGAGGGCCTTGATGATCTCGACGCGCTGCTGCTCGCCTACGGAGAGCTGCCAGACAAAGGCCTGCGGGTCGACGGGGAGCCCCTGCCCGCGGGAATAGGTACCGATGGTCTCTTCGAGGGCCCGGGGGTGCAATGCGAATTGAGGCTCCTTCATGCCGAGGGTGATATTCTCGGTCACGGTGAAGCCCGGGACGAGCTTGAATCGCTGGTGAACCATCCCGATGCCGAGGGCGATGGCCTGGCCCGGCGACCGGATCTCCACCGCTTTTCCCCTGAGCCGTATTTCGCCTGCATCGGCCCGGTAGAGGCCCGCGAGGATGTTCATCAGGGTCGTCTTCCCTGCGCCGTTTTCCCCCAGAAGGGCGTGGACCTCGCCGGCACGCAACTCGAGCGAGGCCCCATCGTTGGCCGCGACACCGGGAAAGGTTTTCGTGATGCCGCGCATCTGGACCAGCGGCGGATGCATCAAGAAGAGCCTCCGGGCTTATTTCCTGGGCAACGTCCCCTCGACGCCCTCGACGAACCAGTTGAAGCTGAGCATTTCCTGGTCCGACAGGGTTTTCCCGGCAGGGATGACGATCTTGCCCGTGTTGTCCTTCACCGGGCCGGCGAAGGGGTGGAGCCGTCCGCGCAGGATGTCGCGCTTCGTGGCCGTGACGAGTTTCACCACGTCGGCGGGCACGACCTTGTTGAAGGGCGCGAGATCGACAACGCCGTCAGCCATGGGTCCCCAGTACTGGCCGGACTTCCACGTTCCATCCATCGCGGCCTTGACCCGCTTGACGTAATAGGGCCCCCAGTTCCAGACCGGGCCTGTGAGCACGGCCTTGGGGGCGAACTGCATCATCGGCGAGTTGTAGCTGATGCCGTACTTGCCGCGCTCTTCGGCGGCCTGCATCGGGCCCGGCGTGTCCTGGTGCTGGGCGATGACGTCGCAGCCCGCGTCCAGAAGCGCCTTGGCCGCTTCCTTCTCCGAAGCGGGGTTGTACCAGGTGTTCGTCCAGACGACGCGGACTTTCGCGGCGGGGTTGACGGAGCGAACGCCCCGCGTAAAGGCGTTGATCCCGCGGATCACTTCCGGGATGGGGTGGGCCGCCACGTATCCGATGAGGTTCGATTTCGTCATCTTCCCGGCCACGATGCCCGAGAGATAACGGGCCTCGTAGATCCGACCGAAATAGGTGGAAACATTGGTGGCCGTCTTGAACCCCGAACAATGTTCGAAGTAGACATCGGGGAACTTCTTGGACACGTTGATGACGGCATCCATGTAACCGAAGCTCGTGGCGAAGATGACCTTGTACCCGTCGCGGGCAAACTGTGTCAGGACCCGCTCGGCATCTGCTCCTTCGGGGACTGACTCGACAAAAGCCGTCTTCACGCCGGCAAGATTCTTCTCGAGGTACTTGCGTCCCTGGTCATGGGTATAGGACCAGCCCGCATCCCCGACGGGCCCGACGTAGATGAAGGCCACCTTGATCGGTTCCCGCGCGGCCATGCNGGACCCGGGCAACGCCGTAATCAGGCACAGAACCGTCGCAATGAGTGCAAAATAACGACAGGCCATAGTGATGCGATTCATGCCCCCACCTCCTGTTTCGACTGGGGTGGATGCCGTATCCGCCCCCATGGTTTTACTGGGATTCGGAATCTTATCAACAACCCGGAAAAGCATCAAGGCACAAGGATCGAAGATCGCGGCGCCTGGCGTCCCCTTCTTTCCTCGTACCTCGAGCCTTTTATTGCTGTGCCTTGCCCGGCACCGGAAGCTGCAGCGAAGGCTGCTCCAGGTCCTTCACGGGCATCAACCGGATCTGGTCCAGACCGCTCACCAGAACTGTTTCGCCCGTCAGGCGGTTGATCTTGTAGAACCCCACGCCATTCATGGCGTGAACGTCGATGACCTGGAACCGCGTCCAGTAAAGCAGCGTGAAAA
>JGI20214J51650_10002713_pt1 | contig 11144 bp, 9 predicted proteins | sample WetSurMetagenome_FD_51650 | JGI IMG/M metagenome (IMG submission 51650)
GGAGCGGTGATTTTTCATCGCCTGAAATATCCTGCCGATTATTGAATTGCCTTTCATTCAACAACTCCCATAGACGGTTCGAGTTCAAAGGGATTTCCAGGATCTCGATATCCTGCTCATACAATGCATTCTCAAGCGCCTGGGCGAACAACGGACCGACTGGGATGGCGCCCGCTTCGCCCGCGCCTTTCACACCCATGGGATTGAGGGGTGAAAGTGTTTCACCATGACCGGTTTCAATGTGCGGAACGTCCAGGCTGGTGGGCAGGTGATAATCCATGAATGTGCCGTTGAGCAACTGCCCGTTCCCGTCATAGACCAGTCGTTCGTAGAAGGCATTGCCAATCCCCTGCGCCACACCACCATGGATCTGCCCATCGAGGATCAGGGGATTGATGACTTTGCCGCAGTCATGCACCACCAGGTATTTCTGGATGTGGATCTGCAGAGTTAGGGGATCGACTTCGATGATCATGGCATGGATGCCGCTCGCCGTAGCGCCCCGCTCCGGACCAAAATAACTGGTGGCCTCCAGCCCCGGCTCGGTGCCCGGTTTGACTGCGCCGCGCGTCGGGTTGGCTTTGCCTGCCAGTTCCCCCAAAGAAATCGACATGCGCGGGACATCCTGGACGCGCACCACCCCATCGGCTAGCTCCAACTCATCCTCGGGTGCATTGAAATATTCGGATGCGAGTTTGAAGATTTTCTTTCGTACAACCTTGGCAGCATCATTGATGGCATTCCCGGCGACAACAGCGCCGCGGCTGGCGAAGGTACCCGCTCCCCAATAAAACTGGTCGGTGTCCCCTGTGACAACATCGATCTTATCCACGCTGACAGCCAGTTGCTCCGCAACGATCTGTGCAAAACTCGTAAAGTGACCCTGTCCCTGCGTCCCCACGCCGGTTACGACCGAGACGCGCCCACTGCTCATTACCTGTACCTTCGCTCCTTCGTAGGGACCAATGCCTGTGCCTTCCACATAGGCAACCACACCAATGCCTACATGTTTCCCCTCGGCGCGCAGCTTCGGCTGGGTCTCCTGGATGAACTTATGATAGTCAATTTTCTCCAGTGCATGGTCAAGCAACGGTTCGTAGTTGCCGGAATCATAGACAAGCGGCGCAAAATCCTGGTAGATGATCTCGTTATTGTAGGGNAACTTTTCAGGCGGAATAAAGTTGCGCCGGCGGATCTCGGCGCGGTCCATTTTGAGCTCCTTTGCGGCAATGTCCAGCAGGCGTTCGATGACAAACACGCCATGCTGCCGTCCCGCGCCGCGGTANGGTGTGACGATGGTCTTGTTGGTGAAGACGGCGGTGAACTCNCTGTAATAATTTTGAATATCATAGAGTCCGAGTACGTTGGCCTGCGAATTGAGCGGCACGGTCAGTCCATACGGAGCATACGCACCGGTGTCGTGCAAAAAGACATCATGTACTCCGAGAATGTGACCGTCCTGGTCCAGCGCGACCTCTGCATCGTGGATCTGCCCGCGCTCATGCGTGGTGGCGACAAAGTTTTCTGCGCGATCCTCGATCCATTTGACAGGACGGTTCAGTTTCATCGCAGCCCACGGGACAAGGACCTCCTCCTGGTAGAACATCATGATCTTCGGCCCAAATCCACCGCCGATAAATGGTGCAACAACCCGGACCTGTCTTTCAGACAAGCCCAGCATATCCGCGAGACCGTTCCGGATCACGACCGGCGCCTGCGTGGTATCCCAGACAGTTAATCTCGCTGCCCGTGCATCCCACTGGGCGACGATGCCGCGGTTCTCGATCGCCGCCGCGCATCCATGCTCGTACTTGAACCGGCGTTTGATCACGATGGCAGCCCCCTTCTCCGCCGATTCATAATTGCCCTTGGTCTGCACAACATGCGCTGCAATGTTGGATCCGATCTCCTCGTGGATGATGGGACTTTCTGAACGCAAAGCTTTTTCCACATCGACGACCGCTTCCAGCGGCTCATAATCGATCTGNATATCGGCCAGGGCATCTTCGGCAATATAACGGCTTTCCGCCAGTACCATCACAATTGGCTCCCCGGCGAACTTGACCTTTCCCNTTGCCAGAGGAACCTGCGTGCGCTCATTAAAGGTGATATCCGCGACAGGTGGCGGCGAAACAAGCAGTGGACCGGGCTTCCAGTATTCGCCTAGATCCCCTGCCGTGTAAACAGCTACAACACCTTTGCGCACCAAGGCCTGAGATACATCGATCCTATTGATATTTGCATGCGCATATGGGCTCCGGACAAAGGCGGCATGGAGCATGTTCGGTAAATCCACATCGTCAACATAGAGTCCCTGCCCGGTGAGTAGACGCGGGTCCTCATTGCGTTTGATCCGTTCGCCGAAGTATCGAGTTGCCATGATTGATATCCCTCGGTGGTTGAGTAGGGCGGGACCCGTATCGAAACCACCAATTACAAGTTATTTTTTATTTCCATCGAACTGTTGGTTTCGATATGCCCTATCTAGCACGGGGCTGCTCAACCAACGATGCACTTCTATTCTGCCCACGCAACAGCCCTACAGAACGCGGCTTCACCACCTTTGAACTTCCAGGGGAAGACGCCAAGTGTGATCCGTTTGTTGTGTAGCTCCTTCAAACCGATATCGCCGCCGAGGTTTTCCACGTGGATGCAATCATGAGGGAATAGGGCATTATGTGTTAATTGATAAGCCGAGTCAGGGAACAATTCATCCATCTTGTCGGCGCCATAAATGGACTCTGTCTTGGCACGCACCTTCTGCCAATGTTCCAGGCCGCCTTTTCCCAGAAACCGGCCGATGGGCAGGTTCATTGGATGGTCGGTGGAGATCATGTCCACACCCCAGATATGGATCTTCTTATCCAACAGCCACTCGCAAATACTGTAATGCGGACCCGGATGACGCTGTATGTATCGCTCCTCATCCGCCTCCTCAGAAAAGAAGGAATACTTGTGCCAGCCAGTGTTGATAAACAAAATATCCCCGTTTTGGACGTCGGCGCGCTTTTCGATATCGTCGGGGGTGAAGAGACACAGGTCATCCAGCATGTCACTCAAGTCTACAATGACACCCGGACCGTAGCACCACTCAATCGGGATCTGGTCGATTGTCTTGCCTTTGGTTACAAAATGCCTTGGAGCGTCGAGATGCGTACCCATATGGTTGGAGGTTTGAATGTATTGTGCATTAACCCCCTGCTCTGATTTGCGCTTGATATATTTGACTTCAAAAGGTGGATAGAATGGCCAGAACGAGCAGTCTTGGTTGAGATCTTGGGAAAGGTCATGGATTTTCATGGGAGACTCCTTTTGGGAATTCGTACTGAGTAATTAGTAATCGGTAAGTGGTAGATCGTAATTAAGGTTCGAGCCAGTTGTGGTCTTCTTCGAAGAAGGGAGGTATTACATTTTCTTCGTAGATCGTCAAATAATCTGCCTGTTGCTCACGTACGGATGTGGGTTTTGATTTTTGTTCAGGCCGGACTGTCTGAAGTCCGCCGGCGAAGGCATTCAGTTTTCGAGCGAGCTCTGTCAGTTGATTCAAATAACCGTCAACTACTTCAGGCTCCATCAAGCCGCGCGTCCGGGTCCGATTGAGCCAGTATTTGGTTTCAAAATGCTTCCTCACGAGTAATAAAGAAACTGAAGCTTTCAATCCAAAATTAAACCTTCCATAAGATTCAGCAATGTTTGCTCCAACCGAATCTGCTGCCCTGGTCATTTGTTAAGGTAGCAGACGCAAATACCTCCAATGCCAATAACTACTTGCCAATCACCATTCACCAATTACCACTCGCTCAATCCCTTCCGCCAATGTGCATCCTCCTTAAAAACCATATCTTTCTGCAAACGCCAGCAACGCATCTTCAAACATCTTCAAGGGAGGCCTCACCAACCCCGCACCTACCTGACCGACACCCGCGTTTTTATGGGCAATCCCGGTGTTGATCCGTGGCGTAATTCCCAGTTCGACGACTTTGCGGAGATCGATCCCGGTCGGTGTACCGCGAAAGTTGAGTGCTGGCATGGTGAAGAATTTACTTTCGGCAAACGTGATCTCATACATTTCCAGCGTGGCGTTCATCGCATCCTTCGGCGTCCCGCCTACGAATGTAACGATCGCTGGAGCCGTTGCCATCGCAAACCCACCGATGCCGGCCGTTTCGGTGATGGCGCTGTCGCCAATATCCGGATTTGCATCCTCCTGGGAAAAGCCCGAGAAAAATAAACCGATTGGAATTTCAGCCGGTGCCGTGAACCATTGCCTTTCACCCAACCCGCTCACACGAATCCCGAAGTCGGTGCCGTTGCGCGCCATCGTTGTGACGATCGTGCTGCACTCCACACCGTGCGCGGCATCCGTCATTGCCTTGCATGCTGCCATGACGGGATTCAGAACGCTCAAAGCATTGTCTCCGATGAATTGCAGCACTTCTGCTTCCCGTTCAGCATCCCTGACCACCTTTGCAAGCAGCGGTGAAAGTAACTTCAGAAAAATCAATGACCCTGCTTTGTTGCGATTATGCCCTTCATCGCCCATGTGCAGTGCTTCTGCGATCAACGCTCGCAGGTCAATGCCATTGGATCGGTTGAGCGCATCGGCCAATGCTGAACCCAGTACATCATTCATCCAATGAAGCTTTTTGATCACCTCTTCACTGTATGCTCCGTAGCGCAGTACCTTCCCATAGCCTTCATTCAGATTCGAAAAGGATTTGTTCCCATGTTCCACGTTCTCCACGACATACACTTTCATCGAGGCAGAGATGACTCCTGCCATGGGACCCACCGCGCTATGGTGGTGACAGGAGTCGAATTCGATCTCGCCTCTTTCCACGCCGGAGATTGCTTCCCTTTCATTGGCAGCCAGCCCTTCGAAGAGCATCGCGCCGATGATCGCCCCGCGCAGTGGTCCCGACATCCGTTCCCATTCGATCGGTGGACCAGCGTGCAGGAGCAGATTGTCCTTCATCCCTGGAATTACATCCCGAGCTGTGGCAACCGCCTTCAGGATCGGACGGGCTGACATCATTCTTTCCACTGCTGTTCGATTTGCCTGATCGATAATCATGTTCATTTTTTCATCCTCACCAAAAGGGCTGCCAGTTTTTCATTACCACCGGCCGGCGGACGCCAGTCCACCTGGACGGCCTGTGCACCTTGTGAGATCAGGCTTTCATAAAACGATTCAAGACCGACATTGATCGCTGCAAACGGCTGCCTGAGGTGATCGGGTTTTACCCGCGGATAGGAATGTGGCAACGGATGCCCAAAGCGAATACTTATAAATTCAACAGCTTCGCTGGTTGTGCGAAAAACGATCGAGCCTGCCTCCTGCAGCCTGTCAATTTGAGCGTCCAGTTTTTGGGGATCATCGTCTGTCCCGATGACAATCGAAACAACTTGTATTCCCTTTTCATGGACTTCTCGAATCACCGGCGCCAGCTCCCGCGCAGGATCTGGATGGGAGCCTTCGCCGAGAACCACATCCAGCAGGATCAATCCAGCTGCCGGGTCTGATGCTTCCTGTTTCATCCGGCGGATTCGCAGATCGTTATCGATCATCGGGTGGAGACGGCCTACCATGAAGAATTCATCTCCCAGGTCGAGGATCGTATGGGCTTCACTCTTAAGCGGATCCTTGAGAGCCTGCTGATTTGAGATAGGTGCGTTGGAGAAAATCGGGGAAAGAAATGCCTGCAAGCCCAGCAGGGTTTCATAGGCAAGAGTGCCGCCGGAAAACAAGCCACGTACATATCCTGTAAGCGGTTTATCGGCCAGCCTTGGATGGTCGCTGCTTTGCCTGGCCAGGTTCACTGCGACTTCCGCTGCTTCACTCAGGCTGATGGCGAAGTGCAGATTGCCAACCCTCCTGGCTGGCGGAAAATAACCGATGAAATAAATGACAGACGGCTTGCCAATTTCTTGCGCTGCAGCGATCAAGCCGGTTGCCACATCATGGGAGGGCGGCTTTGAGATTAGGACGATGACTTTTGTCTCTTCATCCAGGGAAAGAAAATCGAGTGCCTGGTGCGCCGTGATCGCCCCCACTTCAGACTTCAGGTCGCGGCCGCCTGTCCCGATCGCATCCGAGATGCCTGCCCCGAGATTGTGGATCTGGACAGCCACAGCTTGCGTCCCGGTCCCGGACGCACCGACAATGCCGATATCTCCGCGGCGGACCCGGTTGGCGAATCCCAGGCCGACGCCGTTGATGATCGCTGTCCCGCAGTCTGGTCCCATCACCAAAAGACCCTTGTCCCGGGCAGATTGCTTTAGTTCGATTTCATCTTCCAGGGAAACGTTGTCGCTGTACAGAAACACGTGCCTGCCCAGCGCAAGAGCCTCGCGTGCCACACCGGCCGCGTAACGACCCGGGACAGAGACCAGCACCCAGTTTGCTTCAGGTAACTGTTTGACCGCGGCATTCAAACTCCGCGGACGATAGTCATCCGAAACGGACGGGCGGCGCTTTGCAAGTAATGCGTCAATTTGATCCATCGCGCTGGCTGCTGAGGAATCATCCTCCGCTTGGACGACAATGAGAAGATCATCCGGGCTGGCAGAAATAGAATCAGGCAGCAGGTAATTAGCTGCCAGCAGATCGCAATTCGCAGCGGTAGCCATTACGACGCCTGCATCCGTTACACCAGGCAGGGCGATCAGGCCTCGCTGCAGTTCCATGAGAACCACCGAGTCGTAATAAGCACCGCGGCGAATATCGTATTTCGTGATGGTCATAGCCCGGATAAGACTTTTTCCAAATCTTTTGCCCAGAACAGCAGCGACTCATCCTTGTACCAATTGCCGACCACCTGGAGGCCAAGCGGTAAATTGTCCTCATTTTTTCCTGCCGGTAAATTGATGGCTGGAAGACCTGCCTGGGTCCAGGGAAGATTCATAACCGGATCACCGGTGCTCTCCAATCCCTTGGGCGCAGCACCGAGCGCGGATGGACAGATCCATAAATCGATATTGTGATCCAGGAAGGTTCTTCGCATATCGGCCCGGAATTGCTCCTGNGCGCCAAGAGCATCNTGAAGCTGGTCATCGGATGTCCGTTTCCCGCGGCGGATCAGCTCNGACAGTTTTTTTGAATAGAGATCTCCGTATTGGTCGAACCATTGCTCGTGGACATGAGCTGCCTCGGNTGCCAGGATTACATGATGACGTGCATGTATCTCAGTAAAGTCAGACATGACACGAATGAGCTCTAGCTCGTAGCCTGCTTTCAACAGCAGGCTGCAGATCATTTCAAAATGTGCTAAACCCTCGCCAGTTGCGCGCATCAAGTAGGGGCCTTCAGGAACGCCAAGTCGTGGTCTCCTCAACGGCAGAGTTGGTTCCTTCCAGTCCTTGTAAAGAATGGGTGCAGTCTGAATCGCTGTTTCGACATCCGGTGTAAAGAATCCAACATGATCCAGCGATGGCGAAAGGTGGATGGCCCCCTCCCAGGCGATGCGGCCATAGGTGGGTTTGATCCCCACAACACCACAGAAGGATGCAGGACGGATAATCGAGCCAATCGTCTGGGTACCCAGTGCGATCTGGCAAAACCCCGCCGCAACAGCCGCCGCCGAGCCGCTGCTTGAGCCGCCGGGGGTGTGTTCCATGTTATGCGGATTGCGTGTGGGGCCGGGAGAAAAATATGCAAATTCGGTTGTGACGGTTTTTCCTAATACCAGCGCACCTGAATCCTTTAAGCGCGATAAACTCCCTGCTTCTTTGCCATGGAGAACCTTGGCTGGCAATCGACTGCCTGCCTTTGTATCAAAACCTTCTACATGGAAGATGTCTTTGATACCGATCATGGCTCCAAACAGACGGAGCCGCTCAGCCGGATTGGCGAAGCGGTCCATGAGCTTCTCTGCATCCAAACGCAAACGTTTGGATCGATCCTTTTCCGGAACGAATGCACGAATCTGCGGTTCGAGTTTCTTATATTGCTTTTCAATTTGCGTGAGGTATTCGGGCAGCGCCAAGCCACCTGCATGCAACTCATCGATCAGCGAATGAGTGAACATCATTCGCATTAGTGCATTCTCTCCGCCGCCAGCTTCACGGCATCCACAATGTGCTGGTAGCCTGTACAGCGACACAGGTTCCCGGAGAGCGCCTGGCGTATCTCCAGCTCCGTAGGGTTTGGGTTTTGTTTCAAAAATGGGATTAAGGTCATCAGGATGCCGGGCGTGCAATAGCCGCACTGCAGGCCATGGGCTTCCCAAAAGGATTGTTGTAAAGGATGGAGATGTTCTTTGTCCGCTGCCAGTCCTTCGACGGTCACGATTTCATGGCCATCCGCCTGCACGGCAAAGATCAGGCACGAGCGCATGGAGGCGCCGTCGAACATGATCGTACAGGCGCCGCAGACACCGTGCTCACAGCCTACGTGCGTACCCGTCAGCCCGAGCTCGTGGCGGAGGAAGTCGCTGAGCAGAAGTCGAGGCTCTACCTCGCGTTTGTACTCCCTGCCATTAACTTTCAATGTTACCGATATTGCTTGTGTCATTGCGTTGTTCCCGCCCGTTCCACTGCTTGTTTTAATGCTTTTATTGTCAGGGCCTTTGCCAGATGGCGCTGAAACTCCGGCGATGCATGAATATTTCCAAAGGGGTTGATTTCCTTCTCACTGGCGTGAGTCGCTACAGTGTTGATCAGCTTTTCATCGACTGATTCCCCGACCAAACTCTGAGCCGCTTCTTTGGCATCTATGGGACCGTCACCGGCGTTCAGGTACACGAGTTTCGATTGTCGGCAACTCCCATTTTCATCCAGGGTCACCCAGGCGGCGACACCCATCAATGCATAATCCCCTGCACGAGGCGCAACCTCCATAAAGGACCAGCCTGTCCGTGCCTGTGGAAACGGTATTTCAATTTCCATTAAAAGTTCATTGGGTCCAAGTGCCGTAGTGAACATCCCAACGAAAAAATCCTGAGCATCGATCCAGCGTTCGCCGGTGGAACTAAGCGCCTTGAGCCGGGCATCCAAGGCAAGCATGAGCACAGGCAGTTCGGCAGCCGGATCGGCATTGACGATGCTTCCGCCGATCGTGCCTCGATTCCTGATCTGCGGATGTGCGATGTTTGGAACGGCCTCATGGAGCAGNGGACTCCTCGTTGCAATGTGCCCGTCAAATTCCAGGGTTCGTTCGCGGGTCATGGCACCGATGTGCAGGCATTCGTCCTCGTGCACATAATCCATTTCCTTGAGACGATTGAGATCGATCAGCATGGAAGGCTGCAGTACGCGGAAGTTCATTGCAGGCACGAGGCTTTGACCGCCAGCCAGGATCTTGGCTGTATCGCCATGCTCATTTAATAATTCCAGGGCCTGGTCGATCGATTCGGGAGCGCGGTAATCAAATGAAGCCGGTTTCATGAAAGAGCCTTAGCTGCTGATGGGACGAAAATCCGCTGCGGGCGCCAGCGGGATTTGTTCCCGCTTTCGATAACTGTCCACGATTTCGGCCATGATCGCCAGCGCGATCTCCTCCGGGGTCTGGGCGTTGATGTCCAAACCGATCGGTGCGTGCAAGCGGGCGAATTGCTGCTCCGTAATTCCTTCGGCCAGTAATCTCTCGCGCCGGCTTGCATTGGTCTTTTTGCTNCCCAGGGCACCGACATAGAATGCCTGACTGTTGAGCGCAATTTTCAAGCCATCATCGTCCAGCTTGGGATCGTGAGTCAGGATGACGACTGCCGTTGAACCTGTGATNTCCATTTGTTGAAATGCCTCCACTGGCCAGGATGAAATGAGATCGTCCACATGTGGAAACCGTTCCTCGTTGCCCCAGCTCCCGCGCGGGTCGATGACCACGGTACGATAGCCCAATGTCTTTGCCAGGGATATCAATGCCACCCCGATATGAACACCGCCCACCGCAATCAGAGTGGGCGCCGGGGTAATGAATTCCAGAAAGACTTCCGTTTCTTCATCGATCATGGCACGCCGGGTTTCTCTTTGCAGAAGGATCTCATTGGCAAGATTCAATGCTTTTTTCTCACGGAGTCTTCCGATCGTTCCAATCACCGTGCCATCCTGATGGACAAGCATTTCGCGGCCCAGAATATGCTCCGAGCTGCGAGTGACGATAATATGGACTGAATCTGATTTACTCATCCAACCTGTACGCAGGGCGGTAAAGAAACCGGTATCGAGCGGTTGAACAAAAATATCGAGACTACCACCACAGGAGAGCCCCACCTCCCAGGCGGTTTCATCGGTTACCCCAAATTGCAGGAGCCGCGGGCGGCTGGTTTTGATCGACGCCAGCGCAGCCTCGATGACCGCGTTTTCCACACATCCGCCACTGACCGAGCCAGAGAACTGCCCATCGGATGTCACAGCAAGCCTGGCCCCGGCGCGACGCGGTGCAGATCCCCAGGTCTGGACGACGGTCGCCAGGGCAATCTGTTTTCCCGCCTTGATCCAGCCTTCTATATCTGGAAGAATATCTCGCATAGCACCTCTAGGCTGAAGCGTCCTTTTCAATCCTCATGCGCACTTCGTTATAAAACTGTTCTGAGAGCTTTTGGGACACAGGTACCATCAATCGCGCGGCCAGGCTTGCCAGCTGACCGGAAACATTTACATCAGCAGTCCAATTGACAACCGTGCATCCGCCCTCGTCACTGAGCAACATCTCACTGACCAGGTCAGCGGCAGTACCGGTGGCTGTCCCGTGTGCCTTCAACCTGGCGCGATCTGGCTCATTAAGCTCAAGCACGTCCACATCGCCGTTGAAACGTGCCTTTACGCCTCCAAGTCCTATGGAGACAATGCCTCGATATTTTTTGTTCGGTTCGACGATCTCGATCTTTTCCACCCCCGGCACACATTGACCGATTTGATTCGGATCGGTCAGAAAATCCCACACCTTTTTTCGCGGCGCACGAATCGCTACATTGCCCTTCAATACCATTAAAAATCCCTTTCTTTTGGCAGCCAAACGCTTGTTCGGAAAAACGCTTCTAAGATGTAATGATTATGATTATTAATGTCAATATAGTGTGATTATAACGTAGATATGGTTCATCAAGAAAGCACGAATTGCATCACGGAAAATGTTACCATGAGAAGTATCGTTGCATCAGGAAAAATGTTACTTACCGATAGGCGAAGATGCCTGTCGAAGGAGC
>JGI20214J51650_10002716_pt1 | contig 11134 bp, 7 predicted proteins | sample WetSurMetagenome_FD_51650 | JGI IMG/M metagenome (IMG submission 51650)
AAGAGCTTCTGGATGAACCCCCCCGTTAAGTTCTTCTCAAGACCCGCCTTCATTCTGTTGTGAACGATTTCATCCCACCGTGTTGCCTGGAGAATCGTGATGTTGTTGTCCTTCTTGTACGCTCCGATTTCCTCGGCGACGGACATGCGGTCTGCCATGATCTCCAGAATATCCCGGTCGATCTTGTCGATCTTCTCGCGAAGCTCCACGAGCTTCGTCCGGGTCAGCACGTTGTCAATAGCCTCATGGCGGAATACCAGGCGGGAAAGCATCGTGTCAAGAGCCTCAGGCGTGAGCTGCTGTTTTGCATCGCTCAATGCCTCGGCCGGCCGTATGTGGGCCTCGATCATGAGACCGTCGTAATTGAGGTCGATGGCCGTCTGTGAGACAGCCTGCAGAAGCTCAGTGGATCCGCAGATATGGCTAGGATCGCAGATCAGAGGAAGGCCGGGGATCCGCCGCTTCAATTCGATAGGTATCTCCCAATTGGGTTTGTTGCGATAGCGTGTGCGCTCAAAGGTCGAGAAGCCGCGATGAATCGCCCCGAGACGGGTGATCCCAGCCCTGTTGATTCGTTCAAGGGCACCTATCCAGAGTTCAATGTCGGGGTTGACGGGATTCTTCACGAGGATCGGAACGTCGCTGCCCTTCAGCGCATCGGCAATCTCCTGTACGGCGAAGGGGTTTGCCGTTGTACGCGCGCCGACCCAGAGTATGGCAATACCGGCTGCGAGAGCCTGTTCGACATGCCTGCTGTTGGCGACTTCGACTGCGGTTGGCAGGCCTGTTGCCTCCTGCGCGGCTCGCAGCCAGGCCAGTGCAGGGCGTCCCATCCCCTCAAAGGCGGAAGGCCGTGTACGGGGCTTCCAGACTCCGGCCCTCAGGACATGGACTTTCTTGAGCGCAGCAAGGGCCTTGGCAGTTGAGAGTACCTGCTCCTCGCTTTCCGCACTGCAAGGGCCCGAAATAATCAGCGGACGCTCCAGCGTGAGCCCGAGCAAATTGTCTTTCATGAAATGCAGGTGCGCTTCCATCAGTGGTTCCTCTCGATGTTCTCTATCGTGGCTGACTTATTCCCGTTGCTATTCAAGCCGGCCAGTACGCGCCGGATCTTGTTTGCCTGTTCCATCGTATGGTGGAGCTCCTGCTCGGCGCCCGCTTCGATCATCTGCTTGAATTGGGTGATGTTCCTGATGTATGCATCGAGCGCCTCGCAGACAAACGTCGCATTCTGCACGAAAATCGGTGACCACATATCAGGGGAACTCTTGGCAAGACGTACGGTCGACTCGAACCCCGAACCTGCCAGGTCGAAGATGGTCTTGGTGTTCTTCTCAATCTCCAGAACTGTGGTTGCCAGCACAAATGACGTGATGTGGGAAATGTGAGAAACGTACGCAACATGGAGGTCGTGATTGTCGGCATCCATGATCAACAGCCTCATCCCGACGATCTCGTACATGCGGCGGACAAGGTCCACGGCGTCATTGTCGCTCTGGTTGATGTCACACAGGATCCCCAGTTTGCCGCGATAAAGACCGGTGAGTGCCGCCGTCGGCCCGCTGTTTTCGGTACCCGCGATCGGATGGGAGGCAACAAATCTCCCACGGCGGGGGTGCTTCGCAACTGCCGAGCAGATGCCATGTTTCGTTGATCCCATGTCTGTCACCACTGCAGCCGGGGAAATCCGGTCGAGGATCTCCGGGAGGAGCAGAGCGGTGGCGGTGACAGGAATGGCGATAATCACGAGATCTGCGGACTCCAACGCCCGTTCAAGCGGCTGGACTTCATCAACGAGGTTGATCTCTTTCGCGAGACGTGCGTTCTCGGGAGTGTTGTCGACGCCAATGATGTGTGATGTGAACCCCGCTGCGCGAAGGTCCTTTGCGAACGATCCCCCGATAAGCCCCAGGCCGATGACAACTGTCGTCATGATGCCCTCCAGAGAGGAGAGCCGACGGCGTTCCGGATCCGGCTTGAAGCCTCTGTCAGCACAGGCACGGGGTTGCAGAGAGACACCCTGAGATATCCTGCGCCGCCTTTCCCGAAGACCGTTCCCGGGACGATAAATACCCCTGCCTGTTCAAGCACGCGGTCAGCGACGACGTTCGCATCAGCCCCGTCCGCGGTGAGACCACCCCAGACGAACATTCCCGCCTGGTCCTTCGCGACAGTGCATCCCAGATCGTTCAGCATGTTCACACCAAGCGCGCGTCGCACGCTGTATTCTGCTCTTAGCTGTGAATACCACGCCGGATCACTCTTCAATGCGACCGTGGCAGCATGCTGCAGCGAAAGCGACATGCCGGATTCCACGTTGCTTGCGACGCGACCGATGGGATCGATGTACCCGGAATCTCCGGCAGCCCAACCGATTCGCCAGCCCGACAGATTATGCGACTTGCTCATCGATTGAAGCTCCACAGCCACTGCCCGGCCACCCGGTCGGGCGAGGATGCTGAGCAGGTCACCAGCATCACAGAGCTGTGCATAGGGGTTGTCATGGCAGATCAGGATTTGTCGTTCGGTGGCGAACCGGATGAGATCATCGAACAGCGATGCGCGTGCGGGTGCACCCGTCGGCATATGCGGATAGTTGGCCCACATCAGCTTGACACCGTGCAGTTCCATCGAGTTGAGGGCGCGCCAGTCGGGAGCCCAGTTGTTCAATGGGTCAAGCGGATATGGCAGAACCCGTGCTCCTGTCATCCGTGCAACCCCTGTATATGTCGGGTAGCCAGGATCTGGCACAAGCACTGTATCTCCCGGATTGACAAACGCCAGCGTGACGTAGAGCATTCCCTGCTTGGAACCAGGTAGAGGGAGGATTTCCCGTTCCGGATCGAGCGAACACCCGAACTGTTCCCGCATGTAGATAGCCATCGCCTGGCGGAGCTCAGGAATGCCCCGGTATGGCTGATACATGTAGTGCCGGCCATTTGCTGCCGAGGCAACGAGAGCATCAATCGTGGCCTGTGACGGGGGGAGATCCGGGCTGCCGATGCCCAGGTTGATGATGCTCCGGCCCGCAGACTCCATCTCCTTAACTTGCCGGAGCTTGACGGCAAAGTAGTATTCATCGACAACATTCAGCCGTTCGGCCTGCGGCACGATCATACGTTCTTCTTTCCCCGCGGATATTCTCCGAGGATTGTCATTTCCTGAACATGTGGAGCAATTGCCGCGAGTGCAGAGCGATAGTGGTCCGCAGACTCAAACTCAAGATCGACGTGCATGTAGTACTCCCATTCCCGGCCCAGTACCGGCAGCGATTGGATCTTCGTAAGATTGCATCCCTCGTCAGCGAGAATTGAGAGGACGCGGGCGAGACTGCCCCTGGTGTGGGGGACGTGGAAGGCAAGGGTGGCTTTATCAGGAGGGGGAGGCGTTCCGTTCATTTCTGAACGGCGACGGAGTATCATGAAGCGCGTGAAATTCCGCTTGTCCGTCTCAATGCCCGCGGCGAGTATCTGTAACCCGAAGAGGTGCGCCGCCCGCCTGCTGCCGATGGCACCGAAGCCACGCTTCTTATGATCGGCTATCCACATCGCGCTTGCGGCGGTATCGNTCGTCTCCACGACGCGCAAGTGGGGATGCCTTTCAAGGTACACCTGACACTGCTGNATTGCCATCGGGTGTGAATGGACTTCCTTGATCTGCTCGAGCTTCTGATCTGGCAAGCAGATGAGGTTTTGCCGGATTGCGAGGTAGATTTCGCCGATTATCGCCATTTCCGAGGTTCGCAACAGCGCATAATTCGGCAAAATCGTGCCTGCGACTGTGTTTTCAATCGCCATGACCGCGTATTTCACCTTCTTTTTCTTGAGAAGGATGAACATATCGCGGAAGGTCTCACAGGGGATTGGCGTATAGCCGTTCCCGAAGTATTGCACAGCCGCCTCATCGTGGAATGAGCCAGCGATGCCTTGAATTGCGACGCCATTCTGGGGGGTATCCATAATAACGAAAAATCCCGACTCTCTGTCGGGATTCCTTTGTGTTTGCTTTGGTCAAAGAAGCGTCATTCCCGACTCGAGGACCTCATGGGGTAATAAAAGTAAAAATAGAAGCCGGTGAATGACGTGGTATTCATGTACTGCAATGTAAGAAAAACGCGGAGAGAGTCAAGTGGAAAAAGACGAATTCAGATATCGGGTATCAGATCTCCGATATCTGAATTCGAGGAGCCACAGTCTAGAGTACCTTGTGCTCTTTCAGAAACGCCTGGATCATCCCGTATATCCGGTGCATGTCCTCACGAGAGAAGCCTCCATGTTTGCCGCCGGGAATCGTGACCAGCTTGTTGGCAACTCCCGCGTTCTCGAGTGCGGCATGAAGCCGCACGGCATGCGAGTAGGGGACAAGATTGTCTGCGTCACCGTGAATCGTGAATACCGGCGGTGTGTTCTTGCGGACATGCGACAACGGCGATACCTGCACGGCAAGTTGATCGCGATTGGGGAGGCTTCCCAGCCATGACACTGCGTAGTTCTGCCGGTTCGCGCCCGAGAGCAGATCTTTCACATCGGTGATCCCAAACCAGTTGACAATTGCCGCCACCTTGAGAGGAACGGTGCTCTGGTCCCATTCGCGGGGGGCGTCAAACCCGGCTGCCGAGTCGGCCATCCCCGTCATGAGTGCAAGGTGACCTCCGGCAGAACCACCGGTGACGATGATGCGTGTGGTGTCAAAGTGATAGGTCTTTGCATTCTTGAGTACCCAGCGCAACGCCAACCGGCAGTCTTCCACAGCGGCCGGTGCCAGGGAAACGCGGGCGAGGCGGTATTCCACGTTCACCACCGAAAACCCCATTTCGAGGTACGGCATGAACTGGAACGTGTCGCCCTCCTTTGTCCCGGCAACCCAACCTCCACCGTGGATATTGACGACAACCGGCACGGGCGTGGTCGCGCCCCTCCGCACATAAACATCGAGCTTGCAGTCGTAGTTGCTTCCTGTTGCATAGGTGACGTTGGGCACGACGAAGTAGTCCTGAGCAAGATCAACGCTCCAACCGGGGGCATTCTGTTGGGGTGTCTGCCCGTAAATTGTCAATGCGCAAAGAATCACACAGACGAACATACCAAGGGCACGATGCATGATGATCTCCTTATTCTTTGGTTTACACAATGCGTTCCAGTGGGACTTGAAAGAGGCGTATCTTGTCATCTGCGCGAAGTATCTCCTTGTTTGTCTCGCCGATCGCTGTGACGAGCTGTTCAAGCATCTCTTCGTCATGGAATGCTATCATCAGGACAGAATTGTGGCCCGGGAAACTTCGTGTCCCGAGATGGGGCTCCGTGCCATGCCCTTTCCCCGTCGTCATGTCCCACCGCGTATAGTAGTCGATGCCCAGCTTCTCAAGTGCCTTCATCAAGCGAGGCGTATACACATCGTTGCAGATTATGAATGCGATTTTCATGACTGTGATTTCCTTTTCATCCCGGGAACCAGCCCCGTAACCCTGCGCAGGAGCCCGCCAAACGTGAAGTCGTCAAGAATAGAGTAGACCACGGGCACAACAAACAGCGTCAGGAGTGTGGAGGTGATCAGACCTCCGATCACTGCCTGGCCCATGGGTGATCTGAACTCACTTCCTTCGCCAAATGCGAAGGCGACCGGGATCATGCCGAACACCATCGCGAGCGTCGTCATGAGGATCGGGCGAAGCCTGGTTGACCCTGCCATGATGAGGGCTTCCGATCGCTCGTGTCCCCGGTCGCGAAGCACGTTGGCGAAGTCAACGAGCAGAATCCCGTTCTTGGTCACAAGGCCCATCAGCATGATGATGCCGATCAACGACATCACCGAGAGGGCGCTCTTGAACACCAGCAAGGCAATAACCGCCCCGATCAGTGACATCGGGAGGGCAAGCATGATCGCAAAGGGGTACTTGTAGCTCTCGAACTGCGCAGCCAACACAATGTACACAAAGACGATCGCCAATCCCAGTGACATGAGGATGTTGCCGAAGGATTCCGCCTGCATCTCTCCCATACCAACAACGCTGATGGAGTATCCCGCAGGAAGGGAAACCTGCCTTGTACGCTTCTGCACATCGCCGAGCACCTCACCGAGGAGACGTCCGGAAAGGTTGGCATCGATGCGGATTTCGCGCTGGCGGTCATACCGGTTGATCTTGGAGGGGCCGGAAGCCTGTTTGAGCTCCGCAACGGAGCCGAGAGGGATCAAGACCTTCTGGCCGTTGCCCGCATCCTTCGTGCTCTTGATCGTCATGGCCCTGACATTTTCAATTGAAGACCTGTCGACTTTGGTAAGGCGGATGCGGATATCGAACTGCTCGTCACCCTCCTGATATTTCGACGCAACGTAGCCATCGACCATCGCACGCGCGCTCGACGCGATCAGACTCACATTGATCCCCAGGTCCGAGGCCTTCTCCCGGTCGATGATCAACCGGGCTTCCGGCTTCGACGTTTCGAGGCTGTTCTCTACGTCGGCGGCACCGGGTGTTGTGCGAAACAAGTACTGCACCTGCTGGGCGACCTGCTGGAGGACAGCGAAATCATCCCCGCGAACGCTGAGGATGGCAGCCTTCTGGTTCCCGCCAACTCCTCCGGTGGTCTGGAAACCGAAATTGGCACCGGGAATTGTTCTGATCTCCTGCCGGGCTTCATCCATGATCTGTTCGATGCCCTTTTTTCGCTCGACCTTTTTGACTGTCTTCACAAGGATGGTGGCTCGTGTCACGGGGTCACTTCCCGTACCGATCGTTGTGAGTGTGGAGATAACGTCCGGGTGCTTCCGGAGCACATGTTCCGCCTCTTCACAGAGCCGGCTGGTTTCGGCAAGCGAGCTCCCTGGAGCTGCTGTCACAACAACGTTAAATTCGCTCTGATCCATCGTAGGGAAGAACGCTGTGCCGAGGAAGCGCATGACAAAGAAGCTGGAAAGGAAGATCAGGAGCGAACCGACGATAACGGTCTTACGATGGCCGAGCGACCACTGAATTGCATTCCTGTATTTTCCGCTCATGATGGTAAACGCGTGATTGAACCAATACAGCCCGCGCCGCAACAGGCTCCCTTCGTTCGTCAACTCCTCATCCTCCCCCTTCAGCCAGCGGGAAGAGAGCATCGGAGTCAGCGTGAAGGCAACGAACAATGACACCAGAACCGATACCGACACGGTAATACCGAATTCGTAGAAGAACCTGCCGACAATACCGGGCATGAATGCCACGGGGACGAACACGGCGACGATCGTGAATGTGGTTGCCATGACGGCGAGCCCGATTTCGCTCGTGGCCGCCTTTGCCGCTTCAACGGGGGATTCACCATCCTGCATGTGGCGGTAGATGTTCTCGATGACTACAATGGCGTCGTCAATGAGCAGGCCGACCGCCAGCGAAAGCGCCAGCAGGGACATCGTGTTGAGGGTGAAGCCCAATGCGAACATGATGATGAAGCTTGCGATGATCGACGTTGGCAACGCGATGGCGCTGATGAGGGTCGACCTCATGTTTGCGAGGAAGAGATACACTACGATCACGGCAAGCAGGCCGCCATAGATGATGTCGAAGAGAACATCATTTACCGATTCCCGGATGAATGTACTGTTGTCGCGGGCGATGGTCAGGTGCATGTCAGAGGGCAGCTCTTTCTGGATCACCGTGATCTGCTTCTGAATCGCATCGGCGACGCGGACGGTGTTACTCCCTGATTGCCGCAGGATGCTGAGGCCGACGGCCTGTTTGCCGTTCAGACGCGAAAGGCTTTCCTGCTCTTTGACACCATCCTCAACGGTGGCGACTTCCGACAGGTGCACGACCTTCCCGCCGGGGGTGGCCACCACGACTTTGGCGAAATCGGCGACGTTCGTGTATTTCCCCATGGTTCTCAGGAGAATCTGGCGGCTGCCCTGTTCAAGGTTCCCCGCCGGGATCTCCACATTCGCGGCGCCGACGGCCTGAATGACGTCCTGTATCGAGAGGTTGTATGCCTGCATTCTCGCGGCATCCACGATGATCTGTATCTCTCTCTCAGCCCCACCCACCAGATCGACCCGTCCGACTCCTGAGACATTCTCGAGTCGTTTCTTGATGACATTCTTGGTGAATGTCGTGATTTCCTTCGGCGACCGCTCGCCGGAAACGGTCAGCGTAAATATGGGCGTGCTGGCTGGATCAAGGCGTTGAATGACCGGGTCTTCGATGTCGTCAGGCAAGTCGCTCCTGATGGCGGCGATCTTTTCGCGCACGTCCTGGGCGGCCTGCTGGCCCTTCACTTCCAGTTTGAACTGGACAATGACGATGGAGACCCCTTCCTGGGAAACGGACTGAATATGGTCTACACCGGCGATGGTGTTGACGGCATCCTCGATTTTCTTTGTGACGTCGGTCTCGATCTGCTCCGGTCCTGCGCCCGGCAGCACCGTTGTCGCAGTGACGTACGGGAAGTCCACGTCAGGGAACTGATCAATATTCAACTTCATGTAGGAAAATAACCCGAGCACAATGAGTGCAAGGATCATCATCGTTGCGAACACCGGGCGTTCTATGGATACATCAGCAAGCTTCATGGTTTTCCACCTTGTTGTTCACTTGGGATCGTGTTAACGCGAGCCGGCCTGCTGAGTTACAATAACATCGCTGCTGTCGCGGACATTGTTGATGCCGAGGGTCGCAACGGTGTCGGTAGTGGAGATTCCCTTGAGGATCACCGTTCGGTTGCCGTCACTCATTCCCGTTTCCACTGCACGCTGGTACGCACGGCCTTGCTTCACGATGAAGACCCTGCTGCTCACGCCGTCGGTCTGGATGGCGAGGTTCGGTACTGAGACGATGTCCGGACCGGAGCTGATCTGCACGCGGACCTTGGCAAACATGCCGGGACGGAACCAGCGGTCCGGGGTGTTGGCGAACATCGCCTTGACTTCGAATGAACGGGATCGAACATCGGCCGAGCGCGAGATCTGCATGATGCTGCCCTGTGCGCTGAGATCCGGACGGGCTTCCGAGGTGATGCTCACCTTCTGCCCGATGGCCAGCGAGGCGACATCGGATTCGTTCAGGTTGAATATTGCCTTCATGCGATCAATCCTGGCCACTGTGGCGAGGGCAATCCCCGGTGAGACGAGATCACCGACATTTGCGTTGACTGCGGCGACCACGCCGGCAATGGGTGTTGCAAGCTCGACGATGCCGCGTGCGGCAACGAAGTTGGCCCTGGCAACATCATAGGCGGTTTGTGTTGCATCGAGCGTCTGGAGTGAAACTGCACCCTCAGCATACAGGGATTTCATCCGTTCGAGGGATTTCTCGGAATTCCGGAAATTCGCCTCGGCTTGGTAGAACTGCGACGATGCCCCCGATTTGTCCAATGTGATGACTACACGATCAGCGGGAACCGTCATCCCCACCTGAACATGAATCTTTGCCACCCGCTCCGAGATTTTTGCGACGATGCTCGCCTGCTCCTGCCCTTCGAGGGTCGCTGAGTATGTCCGCTCCACGGAAAGAGCTCCTTTGTGGACGGATGCAACCTCGACTGGCACTGCAAGTCTTGCCTTGTCCGCTTCGGCCGCCCCGGTTTCTCCCTTGTTCGATCCACATCCGGCCAACACTGCAAGGAGTCCAACGGCGGCGATTCCTGAGGTGCGGGTGAGTATGGTCTGTATGATAGTCTTCACGATTCAATTTCTCCTGGTTATTCCAATGTTCTCATGTGCAGGGTACACATGCGTTAGCGAGGCTGCCCGACCGCATTTTCCCATTCGGCACGGGCTACCAGATAATCGAAGATCGCCTGGGCATTATTCGTTTGGGTGCGCGTCATGGCCACCTGGGTATCCATCAATTCCAACTGCGTCCCAACGCCACTTGTGAATCTCGTCTGTGCGATCTTCACTGCTTTCTGAGCCTGGGTCAGGGACTTCTCCTGCCCTTCGATACGTTTTTTCGCCTCCGCCATCCGTAGTTCGAGTGACTGGATTTGAAGACGCAAGCCCTCCTTCGCTTTCTGCAACGTGGTAACGACCTTCTGATGGTCGACGATTGCCTGCTCTGTGCGGGCGCTGGCCCTGAACCCATCAAAGATCGGAAACGACAGCTTCAGGCCGACGTTTATGGAGTTGGCCCAGAGGTAGTCTTTGAACATGAATGTGTTGTCTTGCGACTGCCACGCATACGCACCGGTCAGATCGAGGGTGGGGTAGTGCGCAGCGCGTTCCACACTGATGTTCTTTTCGAGGAGAGACTCCTGCAGCGTCAGTTGGGCAATGCCCGTGTTGGTGGCGATTGCCTCCTTGCCCCGCGCTTCAAGGACCTCCAGCTGAATGTCCTGATACGCAAGTTCCCCCTGCACGTCGATATCCTGATCAAGTGGGAGGGCGAGAACGTTTTTTAGATTATTCCTGGCAAGCCGCAGTGAATTCTCAGCGGCGATGGAGAGCGGTTCGGTATTGGCCACCTGGACTTCGGAACGCAGCAGGTCGAATTCAGCCGCGGTGCCGTTCTTGTATTGTGCACGGACATTGTCAAGGTTCGCCCGCACAACGGAAAGCCCTTCACGGTTGGCGCGTACGAGCTCGCGTGAAAGCAGGACGGTATAGAAGGCCTTCTTTGTTTGCAGGGCAACATCTTCCTGGGTGGATTGGTAGGCCCGCTCGGCATACTCGGCATACGTGGACGCAATGTCCATGGCAACACCCACGCGCCAATTGAGCAACGGTTGATTCAGGGTCGCCGTCGCCGCGTAAGCGTTTGCCGATCCGAATTCAATCGCCATCGTATTCGGTGTGGGGTTGATGATGCTGTTCGGCGGAACAAACATCACTGCATTCTTGATATTTCGTGTGTAGACGCCGGAGACACTCAGCTGGGGGAACGCACCCGAGCGGGCTTCGGTGATCTGGGCGTCTGCCTTGAGCCGATCCTGGTCTGCAACTTGGATGTCCCGGTTCTGCCTGGCGGCAATTTCCAATGCCTTGTCGAGTGTGATGACCATCGGTGTACGGACGTCCTGTGCGAACGCCGTGCAAGTGCCGATGGCAATCACAAGAAGAACAGCAACCCCGGCGGCAACACCGGACAGTGCCGGATGGTGAGCATTCATAGCATTATCCTTTGGTTTTTCTTTCTGTAATGCCATCGAGAAAAAAAAACCAAAGGATA
>JGI20214J51650_10002717_pt1 | contig 11131 bp, 11 predicted proteins | sample WetSurMetagenome_FD_51650 | JGI IMG/M metagenome (IMG submission 51650)
AATATTATCTTTATATTACTTAATTTTTCTGCTGTCGGAATAATATTCAATGGGGTGGAATTCTAAGAGATTGGCCTGAGCTAAACACGTACGAAAATTTTTCAACCTTCGACAGCCTTGTCCTTCAGGGCCGCCTCATAGTAGCGGTCCGGAATGCCGGCGAGCTTTACATCCCCCTTGATTATCGGCAGATATATGAAGACACCGTGCTTATCGAGATCATAGTCCAAACCCATGAACCTCTGCAGATACTCCTGGTGCAGGACTTCCGGATCGATCTCTGCCTGTTCAGGGTGCAGGATACGAGCAAGATAGGCCGCGCCTATCAGGCCTTTGCTGGCATCATTTCTCAGATTGCCGCTCAGAATGTAGACCCCGCCATTCTTGACGGCGGTCAGGTTGGAGTACTCAGGACGGCTCATAAACGCCTCACGTGCCTGCGTGATCCCTGTAGCATTGTCGGCATCGTAGCCGCTGGGAGGATCGAGAATCAGTCCGCTGTAGGTGGTGGCCACCACGAGAAGGACTATGTAATCCGGGTCTTCTGAGATAACCCATTCCGGATCTACCTCAATTCGGTAGGTGGACTTCATGAAGTCAGGCAGATCTGCTGCAATGCTCCTGCCACCGGCAAGCTTTATCATGCTCGTCAGAGTGTCGATCTGCGCAAAGGTGAATAGAGTCTTCTCGTCAGCATTCGGGTATGCAGCCACCAGCACAGTCGGCTTCTCATCTTCAGGAATCTTCTCAGTGGCATTCTTGAGATCGGTAAGATGGTCAATGTGCCATTGGATGTACTCCTCTGCTTGCTGTCTGGCATTGAATACATAACCCAATTTCCTCACGGCATCGGTGAACGCTGAGGTCTGCGGGTTTTCTAAATCCGGATAGTAAAGGCCTGCGAAGAGAACCGGAACTCCAGGCAGGTTTGCCTGCTTGTCTTTGGTTACATTTGAGAAGACCAGCAGAAGATCCGGATTTAGGCTCAAGACCTTCTCGTAATCCGGCTCTTTATGCATCGCTCCGACGTTCGTGCGAGTTGAAAGAACCGGAAACTCGGCTGGGGACTTATCCACAGCAAGATCCACGCCTACGACCACGTCGGTCTTCTTGAGAATCTGCATCAAATCGGCATTGTCCCCTCTGGTCGACTTTGCCGTCGAAATTGGCATCTGCCAAATCTGTAGGCTTTTGGCTCCCCCCGATCATGGCTTTTATGGATGTTATGTCGGACTGGTTTACGGTTCTATCCATGTTCGCATTGCCGAAGATTCCCAGAATATAATCCTGAGAAATAGGATCATCCATTTGATCGATTTGATTAGATACTGCGTTGCTGCACATGCATGACAAAGCAGCGATCAATAGACCAAGCAAAAATCCAGATGCTTTATTCATGGCTACCTCACGATTAGTAATACTAATCTATATAAATATATGATTAAATTTGTAATTGCATGTAATACATATAACAATTTCAGTGACATCAATCTCGGCAAAACCAACCTCTTTGCACAGAATATCGAAGGCAATGAACGATATGACTCCAATTGGCATAAAAACAATTTAGCTATGATCAGCATTTGCATGGGTTATAGATATTAGTCCGATACCTATTAATAAGTCTTAATATTCAATGATAACTCCAATGTTACTAGTATGAAAAATTGTTATCAATGGAGCTTCTGACCATGAGAATGGCACTTAGGATTGGATTGATTCTTCTGGTTGCCGCGGCAGTGTCCACCATTGCCTGGGGTGCAGTGCCGGGCGACCAGAACGGAGACAAAATCATCTCGCAGGATGAGCTGTCGAATGCGGAAAACTCGCTGAAGGAAGGAAAGATCACCTCGGATCAATTCGAGGAGATCAAGCAGATCAAGGAGGACTATCCTCGAAAGGTCATCGACTCGCTGGGCAATGAGATCGTCATCTACCAGCCAGTTAAATCAATGGTTATTTTGAATTCCAATGCGGTGGAGCTCTTGCGCTCTATTAGGGCCAAGGACTGGATTGTCGGCGTGAGCAAATCCACCGCAGACGATCTGGTCTTCTTCCCGGAGTTCAGCAAGCTGCCCTCAATTGGGTCAACCACGGCACCTGATGTGGAAAAGATTCTTGAGCTTCATCCCGACCTGGTGATCATAGAGGCGACATGGCAGAAGGCTGCAGGAGATTCGCTGCAAAAGAGCCTGAATGAATCCGACCCTGAGATTGCTATTGCCAGGTTCGACTGCTATCGACTGGAAAATTACGACAACGAAACCAGGAAGATTGCCTATCTCCTGGAGAAGGAAAAGGAAGCTGACGAGTTTCTGAAGTTTTATGACGACTGCGTCAATCTAGTAGTCAACAGAACATCCACTCTTCCCGAGAATGAACGGCCTAAAGTGTACCTGGGATATGGAGAGTTTCCGCCGTTCGGCGCTTACGGCAAGTCTTCTGGGGCAGCGGTAAGGCTTGAGATGGCGGGCGGGAGGAATATCTTTGCGGATGACATCGTGGATACTCAGTATGCAGAGGTGGACCCAGAGAAGATCATAACCAAGAACCCGGATATCATTCAGCGCCAGGTGGATGTCGGAGGCCATGCTGCCAAAGATTCCAGCGACATGAAGCTCCTATGGGAAAAGACAATGAACCAAACGGGATGGGGCGACATCAATGCCATTAAGAATAAGAAAGTTTATATGATGTCAAAGGAGCTTCAGAATAAGAGGTATTTCCTCGGCCTGCTCTATACCGCCAAGATCACATTGCCAGATCTATTCAAGGATATGGACCCCAGAGCGCTCCACCAGGAGTACTTGAAGCGGTTCCAGGATCTGGACATAAACCTTGATAAGCAGGGAGTTTTTATCTACCCAGACTGGAATGAAAATCAGGCTGAGGGAAGCAAGGCCTGAGATAGCTTTTTTTTTATTTTGCATTCTATTCCAATGTCTGGATAAAGCGGAAAATGGATAGCCAGCTATGCCAGTCGGAGAAGCGGAGTCAGCCATCTTTCCCGATCCAGATGGACGGGATCTGGGTAGCTCAACGCAGAGTGGCACACTTGCCAGTTCAGTCTCCCTTGCCCGGGAAATCCGTCCCGCACGCGGGCGCGGATCCCGGCGCCACTGCGGGCAGATTGGCCCACTTATCTGCCATACAGTTGCCACTCCAGCAAAGCCATTTCTTTATGGGACCGACTTCAGAACAGGCCCAACCTGCCTAACCAACCTGCCTCATATTGCCGCCTCTTCATTTTTGGCCCGCCAAGGAGGAAGGCCGGACCAGCAGGAACTATGCACAATCTCCTCCCGGCCTGCTTCGCACTCTTGCCTCGCAAACACCCAATTTCTTTGCGCTATCCACCCATACTGAACTGCTGCCAGGTGATATACGATATATCGACAGTTCCCGACCATTTGTCCAGAGACTTATGGATGCTAACCTTGGACCAGCCGCCTTTATCAGTATTTACCCAAATGTATTTCTCCTCCGGCCAATTGCTTATGTCAATATTGGTATTGGGTTTAATCTTGGTGCCGAGCCCTTCCGGCCAGAATGGATAATCTCTCTCATTCGATACAATTGTTGCACCATATATCGGAGTAATCCTGATATCTGCGGTGAACGGGGCCTTGAAATAGCCTTCGTAGCCAAGGTCGATAGTCTGGCCGGGCTTTTCATTGTCAGAATCGACAACATCGACATCAGAAGCCTGATCGGAATTATCATTATTCGGATCGGCTGCATCGAGGTCAGAAATTGGGTCGGAATTTTCGCTGTCGAGATCATCATCATTGATGTCCAGGTCGATTCCTCTTCCTTGAGCAAGCGAATTCACTTCTAGGGTTAAATTGCCTTTCGCGTAGCAATATGCATCCAGCACCTCCAGACGGGCGGAAGCTGCTACCTGCTCAGTTCCATTCATAGCGGTAAGACTGTATTCCGTTGTCTTTTCCGGCGAGACCAGCAAAAACCCTTTAGAGCTTACTTGATGCGGCCAGGGAAGTATGTTGACTTTTTTAGCGCCAGAAACCGCCCAGCTCAAGTTTGAGCTATCATCTTGAAGGATAGTGGCATAATCCAAAACAAAGCTATTGATCTTCAGGGGTTCATCTATGGAAGGAGCTACCTTAAGTGGCTCCGGTATGGATTTGCCTGGTTCGGCTCCATCATTATGGCCTTGCCAATCAATTGCAGTCAGCAATCCGCCAACAGCCGTCAATAGTGCAGCCACTCCTGTCAGGATGCCGGGCAACGTGGTCCAAAAGGATTTACTATTATCGTCGTTGCTCATTATTTTCCACCTCATCTGTAGCCATTAAATATAATATTTGTTCAAATTTCCATTCTTACGCAGAAAAACCAGAATAACTTGTACATGCCTAGATTAAAGATTTTTCGATCATAGAATGGTCCGGCCATAAGGGCATCTCATGGATTCGCTTTCCAGCGCGTTTTTTTGCTCGCTTCCAGAATGAGCCAGACCGGATAAATGCCAGGCATCCGCATAATAGTCGATGAATTCGAAATCTCCCGTACCTGGCTTTCGGCCATTCGCCCATTTGACTCATTTGACCGAAAGCTACAAATATCTATAACGAATATATAGATAGTTTGCCGCGCTGCAAGCTGCGCAGGCGAGGATCAAGGCATCTGGAAAATTCTCGCCGACGCTGATGGTCGTGGGGCGCGCGCAAAGCTGAGGCAAAGGCAAATAAGGCCCGGCATCTGGCGATGCAACGGGTTCCCGTAAAACGGACGCTGTGGACGAATCCAGTGCTTTTTGCCCCCAAGCCCGGCTTTATGTCGAGCTTCGGGCAGGGTCAGGCCTTCACCAAGGTGATCGGTCCCTTCTAAAAGGGCGCTGTGGATCGGCGCTGGCCCGCCGCAGACTCGATTTTATTTTATGGGGACATCTTTAATGATATCGTCGTGGTCTTTTCTCAAGCGAAAGCTATTTATCTCGGCAATTGTCGTATATAGTACCTGGCAAAGGTCAAAACATATTTTTCCCTCCTATAGCGCAGACTTTTGCCTCCCTCCTTCTTATTCACGAATTGCATGGCCGGCTATTGGTGGGATAGATCTACCCATACGAAGCCTCAGTGCTATCCAGCTTTCAATAACTGATATGAGCTCTTTTCGCGCGTCTTCAATCGTCTTGCCTGTTGCCCAGGCACCCTGCAGCTCTGGAACTGATACAAAGATCGGCTCCTCATCATCGATAGTCCTGTAAACAGCCTTTTCCAGAGCAGCCTCGATATATTCGGAAAACACCAAATTTAACCTCTGCGTTAAGGAAATATGCTCTGCGGGCCTTCTCGCAAGTTGGCGCCGAGATTTGGATTGTAGGGGGCTGTTGTGGCATCGTGGCTGGGCACGCGCGTGCGGGCGCTGCGGGGGCGAGCGCGCGCGTGGAGGCAAGCTGCCGGCGCAGGAGTGGCTTACAGCACCATGACCCGGCGAGGATGGCCAGGACAATAGATGCATTGTCTGCTGCACATCTTATTTTCCAAATCATAAGGTGCGATTTTAAACAATGCGAAGAGCACCAAGACACGCATAAAATCGCAAAATTAACACTAATTATATGTTGAGCGACATCCTAATAACCTATCAGCTGAACAGAATGGAACCGAAAAGGGACCAAAATGCAGATGAATGAAACACGACAATTTTTCAGCGAATATGATTTGAGAGACGCACGAAATTCGACTCTGAAGAAACCAGCCGCCCATCAGGCTATGGCCATAGATCATTTGATCAAATGGTATAATAGTAATCATAATACCCATTCCGGCGGAATACTGGTCTTGCCCACTGGCGGAGGCAAGACTTTTACAGCGATTCGTTTTGCTTGCCGAACCGCATTATCAGATGGATATAAAGTTCTATGGCTTGCCCATACGCACCATCTGCTCGAACAGGCATATTACAGTTTTGGAGAACATGTGGGCGCAATATCCGAACCCAGATCAGATTTGAAATTGAGGGTAGTATCCGGAACAATCGGTCACTTTCGCATTTCAGATATACAATCCGACGATGATGTGGTTATCGCAACTTTGCAGACAGTAACCAAGGCATATAGCGAAAATCATTTTTCATTGAACTCTTTTGTCGATTCCGCCAAAGGCAAGCTTTTTGTGGTCTTCGATGAGGCCCATCATGCTCCTGCTCCCAGTTACCGAAAGCTGATTACGGACCTCAGAGACCGCTGCAAAGATATGCATTTGCTGGGCCTCACAGCAACTCCCGTATATTCCGATGAAAATTTGCAGGGATGGCTCTCCAAGCTCTTCCCGCAGGGAATTTTATATCAAGTGACTCCGCAAAGCCTAATGGCACAGGGGATACTGGCAAAGCCAATTAGAGAGCAGCAAAAAACCAATTTTACACCGAACTTCGACTTGCGTGAATATCAAAAATGGGTGGGGACATTTCGCGATATTCCTGAGGAGATCATCACTCAGCTCGCGGAGAATAAAGACCGAAATAATTTTATCGCTGAGCAATACTCCCGAGACAAAAGGCGATATGGAAAGACGCTGATATTTGCCGATCGCTGGTACCAATGTGAAGCAATTGCTGAGCAGCTCCGCAAACGTGGTGTGCGGGCAGGGACTGTGTATTCGCATGTTGATGCAGGGATGAGAAGCTCTGATGCCCGCAATAAGCGCAAATCAGATGAAAATTCTAGGATTCTCGATTCATTCCGCCGAAATGAACTTGATGTATTGCTCAATGTTCGAATGCTGACGGAAGGCACGGATATCCCTGATGTCAATACCTGCTTCATTACTCGTCAAACTACCAGCAAAATTCTGATGACGCAAATGGTAGGTCGAGCCTTGCGTGGCCCAAAGTTTGGCGGAACTCCAGAGGCACATCTTGTTTTCTTTACTGATGACTGGGAGCAGCTTATCAATTGGGCAGAATACGATATGATAGATGGCGGCTTCGGGCCGGACCCCACATATGGAAAGAGGCCCCCGGTCAGATACATATCAATTGAGCTGGTCCGAAAGCTTGCTGCACAGATGGATAGCGGTGTCAACATAAATATCGAACCATTCCTTACCCTTTTACCGGTAGGATGGTATAGAGTCGAATATGCAGCCAAACAATCTGATTCCGAAGAGATAGAGCGTGTCCAGCGTCTGGTGATGGTATTTGAAAACGAAGCCAAAGGCTACGAGCGGCTTATAAGTGAGTTGCAGTCCAGCTCCAACTCCAAATACTTTGATGAAGGAATTCAGCTTGAAGATGTTTCATCAGAAATAGAAGAATTGCAGAGGGAGTATTTTTCGAATGAGCAGAAGCATTATGGATCTGCTCTTTCGCAGGATATTTTCAGCATCGTCCGCCATATTGCTCAAACCAATTCTGCGCCCAGGTTCTTCGATTTTGAAGAAAGGAAGCGACATGATCTTGATTTGATTGCAAAAGACCTGATGGCCAAGGATCTATCAAGAACCCAAGAGGACAATGCATTGCAGCTGGAATTCAACCGACAGGACCGCTATTGGCAGGTTCTATACATAACTTATGAACTCTTCAAGAGCCAGTATAATGCTTGCGCCGAGAGGATACTCCATGCAGGTCGGCACGGGGCCAATCCAGAGAACCATATTATTAAAGTCAAGACATCATCTCCGTCAGAAGATGAACCATCTGAAGAACTCAAGCATCAGGTTAAGGAGAGAGATGACGGGTGCAAGTGCTGCGGAACGCGCAATAGTCGCAATTTAGAGGTAGATCACATAGTACCAAAGTATTTCGGCGGAAACAATATTCTGGATAACCTTCAAACCCTTTGCAGGAAATGCAACCAGCTAAAGGGCACAGAACGCATAAATTTCCTTGATTGTCAGACCGATTTAACCCAGCCTCCTGAGATACTGCCTGAGTTCGAAACTCCGGAAGGAATGGATGCAGGCTCTCCAGAATCGTGGGCGGAGTTCCTTTCCCGGACCATCAACTTCTTTTTTAAATGCAATGCAGTTCATTCCATAACAATCGGAAAACGAGGCGATTCTTTCTACAACTGGAGGATTGAACTCCATGCGGGCAATAATCCAAAATGGCTTGAGCAGAATCTTAGAATGCTAATGAATCGAATAATTAGCGCAAAGAAGATGGGCGGCTATGCACTTCCCAAATCCATAGCAATCAGCGCTCCTGATTTGCCGGAGGCAAGATACGAACGGAAATGATAACCACTTTTTTATTTCGCAATTAATTAAAAAAATGCTTTACGCTTCCGCCTCTCCCATCAGCCTGTCCACCAGCCACTCCGGTTCGAACTTCACCAGGTCCGGATAGGTCTGGCCTATGCCCAGGAAGAGCACGGGCTTGCCTGTGATGTAGGCTATTGAGATTGCGGAACCGCCCTTGGCGTCGGCATCCGTCTTGGTGAGGATGGATCCGTCAATTGGGACCGACTCATTGAAGAGGCGCGCCCTTTCCACGGCGTCGTTTCCGGCGATTGCTTCATCCACAAAGATGAGCAGGTCCGGTTTAGTCACGCGCACGATCTTTTTCATCTGATCCATGAGATTGATATTGGTATGCAGCCTTCCCGCGGTATCGGCCAGCACTATATCCTTGTTGTGCGCCTTGGCATACTCCACGGCATCAAAGATCACTGCCGCCGGGTCGCCGCCTGTCTTGTGCTTGACAACCTTCAGTCCCAGGCTATTGCCATGCACCTCAAGCTGCTCAATGGCTCCCGCCCGAAAGGTGTCTCCAGCAGCCAGGACCACGGAGTAGTTCTGGTTCATCAGATACCGGGCCACCTTGGCGATGCTGGTCGTCTTTCCGGTGCCGTTCACCCCGACGAAGAGGATCTTGACCGGCTTATCTCTGCTCTTGATGTACTCGTCAAAATCCAGATGGTTCTTGGAGAGAAGCGTTATGAGCGCATTTCGCAGCGACTGCTCGGCAAGAGCGCCCGTGTCTGCGCCGATCTTCTTCTTCTTTCCCACGAGGTCGCTCTTGACCTCTCTTACGATTTCTTCCGCAACCGGCAGGGCTACGTCGCTCTCCATGAGGGCCATCTCCAGCGCCCACATGGGCTCCTCCAGATCCTTCTCCTCAAGGATTACTTCCTGCTCGAATATCAGGCTCTTGGCCTTCTCCAGGAAGGAGAAACGGCTCTTTGGCTTGCTCTCGCCTGCGGACTTTTCCGGCTGAGCGGAAGCTGCATTTGCTTTAGGCTTTCCCGCTATAACGGAACCGGATGCAGATGACTTCTCCGAAGTCGCCTGTGAAGCACTCTTGCCCGCCTCAGGTAGCGCTCTGGCCTGGCTCTCGATCTCATTATCGCCTTCGCCGGCCTTGCCATCATCCTTCTTTCCGGCCAGCTTCTCAGCCAGGGAGACCTTCTCGGCAATTTTGGAGGACAGAGCCTCCTTGAAGCCGGAGAGCTTTTCCTTGAAGCGACTAAACAATCCCTTCGCTCTCCGTGCCGTGCTGATGCTGATGGGCGCTCTCTTCAAACTGCTGCATTATGGCCTGAATCTTCTGCATCTCTTTATCGATCTTGGCAAGAACATCGCCGAGCTTCCTGGACCCTTCCAGAACCTCTGCTCTCCTTGCCAACAGAATTTCCTTGGCCTCGGCAGCAGTCTTTTCGATGCTAACGCCTGCGCCCACATTCAAAACTACCTTCTCCTTAGAGGCGAGACTTCCATAGACGAAAGATCCCGATCCGATGGGAACGAGAATCTCCTGCCCTTCTTTTGCCGTGTCCAGGGCTTCTACTGCGTTCAGTGCCCTCTCCAGGCCCGCGGCGGTCATCTGCGTCAGGTTCAGCTGCTGCATGATGCCGTCTGCCTGAGCCTGGTACTGCTCATATGCGGCCAGGAGTCTTCTGACTTCCTCCTCGCCTCCAGGAGCGCTACTCAACAGCCGACACCTCGTCGATCTTGATGAGGCCTCTCTTCAGGCCGTGTTCGCTTCCCATGAGGGAGTAGACTTTGTTTACGGCATTCTTCTCGTTCTCGCTCTCTACAGCCTTGCTGAAGGGCAGCCAGGTCTTGCCGACAAGTCCTCCCTTGTACCTTCCTTTGATCTCAAATTTGCTCACAATTCCACCCCTACTCTATTCAGCTAATACTATTACTGAAATAATTACCGAAATATCCTGGATCATTACGGAAATGACTAAAGCAGGAAACCCAATGCGTCCTCGATGCGCCCCAGCTCCGGCCCGGAGGTTCCAAATCCCGCGAAGTAGCCGTGGCTGTTGGCCAGCACACCGGACCCCACCAGCGGAGAGCCGAGGTTCACTGTGCCCACATCCACAGGCAGCCCAAAGAGCTTCTCCAGGACGGCGATCTCCTCCTCTGAGGCGCGCGGATGCACAAGGATTCCCTTGTTGGTAGCGACAGCCGCCATTCCCACGGTCTTGAGCCCGCCGATGGTGCCCTTTTCCACCTTCACACCCAGGGTCTGCTCTATCGTCTCGCAGGCCCTACCGGACAGCTCCGGATGAACCAGGGCAGCGCTATCGTTGACCAGCATCACATTGCCCGCAGCATTGATCCTAGCAGGCAGCTTTGCCACCCGGCCATGTTCGCGAAGAATCTCCAACTGCTCGCTGCCGGCATGATGTGTTACCACAAATCCGTTGCTGTTGGCTGCAACCAGAGACCCCAGGATCGAGCCGATCCCAGAAAGTACCTGCACAGCCGGCACCTTCAGCACGGATTCGAGAACATGCCTATCGTCGTCGTTTACCTCTATTGGCACGAGCAGAACCTTGTCCGTGCATCTGGCAAACACTCCAATGAGGCTGCTTCCTGCTATCTTTATTCGCTTATCTGTCACCGGCAAACTCCGCCTCAACTCCGCCGTCTTCGAACTTGACTGCGCGTACCCTGACGCGCCGGGGAGGCTTCATATCGCCTCTGGCCCAGATTACCTCGCTCAGGCCAGGGTCGATCTTGATATCGTTCTTTCCCACTTTCATATGCCGGGCAAGGTAGCTCTTAACCTCGGTAATGGCCCGGTTGGACCTTCGATAAATGGGTGCGCACTTGACTATACCCAGGGGTATAGTGTAAACTCTTTCTGTGTCCGCCATGTCTATCTCTCTAAGCTGCTTCTTCTCCAATGTCGTCTCTTGGGATGA
>JGI20214J51650_10002718_pt1 | contig 11131 bp, 9 predicted proteins | sample WetSurMetagenome_FD_51650 | JGI IMG/M metagenome (IMG submission 51650)
GTATCCGCGTCGAGTGCGACGAAGACCGCCTCAAGCCGCCGCCACATGGCGGCGTCGAGGGCATTCAGTTTTTCCGGGTTGAAAAGCGTGACGGTGGCGATGCCACCGTCACATGCGGACAGAACGTCCGGCTTCACATCTTTACTTGTTGTGGAGACGCGTGACGCCCATCAGTTTGAGCACGTACTTTTCGTAGATCGGTTCGGTGTTGCCGGACTTCATCTTGCGGATGAAGTATTTCTCGTAGCCGATCTTGGCCAGGTGCACCCACTTGCCCTTGTTGAACCAGCTGACATTGCGCGGCGGGATTTGCGGAATGGCGACAAAAGCGGCGCCGCCGTCACCGAAGTCAGCCAGACACACTGCGTTCCAGGTGGCTTTCTGGTCGGGTTCCTTGCCGTCCATCTGGTTGCGGATGTTATGCACCGTGGCGGTGACCATCGATTCGATCATGTAGCCGGTCTTCGGCGTGCCGACCGGCAGCGGGCAGGCTTCCACGGGCGGAATCGCAACGCAGACGCCAACGGCGTAGATGTTCTTGTACTTCGGGTTGCGCTGGAATGCGTCGACGATCGTGAAGCCGCGGGGGTTGGACAAGCCCTCGATGCCATTCACCGCGTCGACGCCCTTGAAGGCGGGCAGCATCATTGAAAACTTGAAGTCGAGCGTGTGCTCTTTTTTCGGCTGGCCCATGTCGTCATGCTCGACGATATGCATCTTGCCGGCCTCGACCTTGGCAACCTTGGCGTTGCAGATCCACTTGATGTGCTTTTCGCGCAGGATGGATTCGATCATGCCCTTGGAATCGCCGACGCCGCCCAGGCCCAGATGGCCGACATAGGGCTCGGCGGTGACGAAGGTCATCGGTACCTTGCTGCGGATCTTGCGCTTGCGCAGGTCGGTGTCCATGATCATGGCGAATTCATAAGCCGGGCCGTAGCAGGAAGCACCCTGAACCGCGCCGACGACGATGTGGCCGGGATCCTTGACGAACTTGGCCCACTCCTTGCCGGCGTGTTCGGCATGGGGAACCGTGCAGATCGACTGGGTGTGATGCTCCGGTCCCGAGCCTTCGACTTCTTCGAAAGCGAGTTTGGGGCCGGTGGAAATGACCAGATAGTCATAGTTCACGGAAGAGCCGTCGATCAGTTCGATGCGGTTCTCATCCGGGTGAAGCTTCTTCGCCGCCTTGACGATCAACTCGATGCCCTTCTTCTTCAAGTAGGGAGCGAGATCGAAGGTGATGTCCTCGCGGGTGCGCCAGTTGACGGCCAGCCACGGGTTCGAGGGCGTGAATTGAAAATAGGGGTTCTCGGTGACCACGGTGACCTTGTCGTTCGGGCCGCAGTGTTCCTTCATGTCGTACGCGCAAACCAAGCCGCCGATGCCGGCGCCAAGGATGATGATGTGTGCCATGTTCTCGCTTCCTCGTCTGTTGTTTTATTCTGTCGTGAAAATCTTGGCGATTGCCGCAACGCCATCATCAACAGCTTTCCGCAAATCCTCCGGACAGTCTTCGCGGTCGATCATCAATTCCGAATGAAGTGCCAAGCCCTTCAGTCCGCAGGCGATCTTGTAAACCTCGCTTGCCACGGCTTCGTCCATCTTGACACCGGGTGCGAGTTGCCACGCATGTTTCGTCATACAAATTCTCCTCAGGATTTTATTGATAACTACATCGCAGGCCGATTGTGACAGGAGAAATGAAAAATCGCCACCCTTAAATTGTGGATAAGATTATGCTTATATACTACTGAATATGATCAGGATTGAGCCAGCAGTTTGGCCAGCGCAGCGCGTCCGGAAAGGATGTGCGTATGCATCAGTGCTGCGGCATTTTCCGCATCCTTGCTTTCAATGGCGGAGAGGATTTTGCGATGTTCGGCAAGCGATTGCTTGAGGCGGCCATGCAGTCGTAGCGAGTCGCGTCGCGTCAGCTTGAGGAACTTGCGCGTGTCATCGATGACCTGAGACAGCCAGCGGTTGCCGGCAAGTTCCTGTAGTGCGCCGTGGAATGCTTGATTCGCCTCGAAGAAGGCGTTGGTATCGTTCGCGGCGGCGTGCTGTTCAAGGTCGGCGTGAATCGTTTTCAGCCGCAAAAAGTCGGCGCTGGTGAGACGGCGTGTCGCCTCTTCGGCAACGCGCCCTTCAAGCAGGGCAAGCACCGGGAAGATTTCGTCCAGGTCGCGTTCGGAAAGTTCGGCGACATAGCAGCCGCGCCGTGGCTTGAGCACAACCAGTCCTTCCGCAGCCAGCACTTTGAGCGCTTCGCGCAGCGGCGTGCGCGAGATGCCGAATTCGTCGGCTAGGCTCTGCTCGTCGACCCAGGCGCCTTGTGCCAGTTCGTGCGCGTAGATACGGTTGCGCAACTGCTCCGCCACCTGCGCGTAAAGTGCGGGCGCGGCGAGGGAGGTGGCTGAGGACTCTCTTGCATTCATAATTATGGATACAGTATTATCCATGTAGGTGAATGTCAAGCATCATTCACACCCCGAGTACAAATACAGCCGATGCAAACGGCGGGAGTGGAAAAATGAGCAAGTATCCGGAAGTCACAATACCTGGGCTGGATGCCTGGAGCAAGGCAGCGGCCAAATCGGCGCCGGGAGGCGATACCTCCGGCCTGAACTGGAAGACGCCGGAAGGTCTGACCGTCAAGGCGCTCTACACCCAGGCGGATATCGCCGATCTGCCCTATGCCAACACGTTGCCCGGTTTCGAGCCCTTCGTGCGTGGTCCACAGGCAACGATGTATGCGGCGCGGCCGTGGACGATCCGCCAGTACGCGGGCTTCTCCACCGCCGAGGCGTCCAACGACTTCTACCGCAAGGCGCTCGCCGCCGGCGCGCAGGGCGTATCGGTGGCCTTCGATCTGGCAACGCACCGCGGCTACGACTCGGATCATCCGCGCGTCGTCGGCGACGTCGGCAAGGCCGGCGTGGCAATCGACTCGGTCGAAGACATGAAGATCCTCTTCGACAGCATTCCGCTCGATAAGGTGTCGGTGTCGATGACCATGAACGGTGCCGTGCTGCCGGTGCTGGCGGGCTACGTGGTCGCCGCCGAGGAACAGGGCGTTAGCCAGGACAAGCTCTCGGGGACGATCCAGAACGACATCCTCAAGGAGTTCATGGTCCGCAACACCTACATCTATCCGCCCGAGCCCTCGATGCGCATCATTGCCGACATCATCGGTTACACGGCATCGCATATGCCGAAGTTCAACTCGATCTCGATTTCCGGTTATCACATCCAGGAAGCCGGCGCGACGCAGGCGCTGGAACTGGCCTTCACACTGGCCGACGGCATGGAATACGTGCGCACCGCGATGAAGTCCGGGCTCGATGTCGACGCCTTCGCCGGGCGTCTCAGCTTCTTCTTCGGCATCGGCATGAACTTCTATCTGGAGATCGCCAAGCTGCGCGCTGCGCGTCTGCTGTGGTGGCGCATCATGAAGGCGTTCGGTGCGAAGAACCCGAAGTCGCTGATGTTGCGTACTCATTGCCAGACCTCCGGCTGGTCGTTGACAGAGCAGGATCCTTACAACAACGTCGTGCGCACCACCATCGAGGCGATGGCGGCCGTGTTCGGTGGTACGCAATCGCTGCACACCAACGCGCTCGACGAGGCCATCGCGCTGCCGACCGAATTTTCGGCGCGCATCGCCCGAAACACGCAGATCCTCATCCAGGAAGAAACGCACATCACCAACGTGGTCGACCCCTGGGCCGGTAGCTACATGATGGAAAAGCTGACGCAGGACATGGCCGACATGGCCTGGAACACCATCCAGGAGGTCGAGAAGATGGGCGGGATGACGCACGCCGTCGAGACCGGCTGGGCCAAGCTGCAGATCGAGAAATGCGCCGCCGAAAAACAGGCTCGTATCGACTCGGGACAGGATTCGCGCTGCCGACCGAATTTTCGGCGCGCATCGCCCGAAACACGCAGATCCTCATCCAGGAAGAAACGCACATCACCAACGTGGTCGACCCCTGGGCCGGNAGCTACATGATGGANAAGCTGACGCAGGACATGGCCGACATGGCCTGGAACACCATCCAGGANGTCGAGAAGATGGGCGGNATGACGCACGCCGTCGAGACCGGCTGGGCCAAGCTGCAGATCGAGAAATGCGCCGCCGAAAAACAGGCNCGTATCGACTCGGGNCAGGANGTGATTGTCGGCGTGAATAAATACAAGCTGGCGCAGCAAGATGCCATTGATTTTCTCGACGTCGACAACCATGCCGTGCGCGAAGCGCAGGTTGCGCGCCTGCAAAATATTCGGCGCTCGCGGGACGGCGCCGCCGTGCAAACCGCGCTGGCTGCGCTGACAGCCGCCGCCAGGTCGAACGAGGGTAACCTGCTCGATCTGGCGATCAAGGCCACAAGACTCAGAGCAACAGTCGGCGAAATTTCCGACGCGCTGGAGGTGGCCTGGGGACGGCATCGCGCCAACAACCAGGTGGTGTCCGGCGTCTATCGCGCCGCCTTCGGTGAGGGAGAAAGCATGAAAGCCCTGTTGGAACTCGTCGAAACTTTCGTGGCTCACGAAGGTCGGCGCCCGCGCATCATGGTCGCCAAGCTTGGCCAGGATGGCCATGATCGCGGCGCCAAGGTCGTGGCGACTGCCTTCGCCGACCTTGGCTTCGATGTCGATGTNGGCCCGCTGTTCCAGACGCCTGAAGAAGCCGCGCGTCAGGCGATGGAAAATGACGTACATGCAATCGGGATTTCGACGCTCGCCGCCGGCCACAAGACGTTGGTGCCGCAACTGATCGAGGCGCTGAAAAAGGAAGGCGCATCGGATATCGTGGTGTTCGTCGGCGGCGTGGTGCCGGCGCAGGACTACGAATTTCTCGAAAAAGCCGGCGTCGCCGGCATCTTCGGTCCGGGCACGCCGATTCCCGAGGCGGCGCACAAGGTGTTGCGCGCCATTTGCTGCCGGCACGCGCCGCAGGACGCCTGATCGTCGCGATGATCGCACTGCTGCCGGAGGATCGGGCGCTGGTTGCCGGCGTGGTGACGGGCGAACGGCGGGCGCTGGCCAAGACGATCACGCTTGTCGAGTCGGCGCGCGCCGACCATCAGGCACGCGCTGCTGCCGTGCTTGATGCGCTATTGCCGCATACCGGCAAGGCCTTGCGTATTGGGCTGACCGGCGTGCCGGGTGCGGGAAAGTCGACCTTCATCGAGGCCTTCGGCCTGCATCTGATCGCGCAGGGCAAGCGCGTGGCGGTGCTCGCCATCGACCCCTCATCCAGCCGCAGCGGCGGCTCCATCCTCGGCGACAAGACGCGCATGGAACGTTTGGGCCAGATGGAGACCGCCTTCATCCGCCCGTCGCCGACGGCTGGCACGCTCGGCGGCGTCGCGGAAAAAACGCGTGAGGCGATGCTGGTCTGCGAGGCTGCCGGGTTCGATGTGGTGATCGTCGAGACCGTCGGTGTCGGCCAATCCGAAACCATGGTCGCGGGCATGACCGATGTGTTCGTGCTCTTGCAATTGCCCAATACCGGCGACGATCTGCAGGCCATCAAAAAGGGCATCATGGAGCTGGCCAACGTGGTGATCTACAACAAGGCCGACCTCGATGCTACGGCGGCTGAACGAGCCAGCCTGCAGATGCGTTCCGCGCTGGGGTTGCTGTACCCTGCCGGCGCACCCTGGAAGCCGCCGGTATTGCAGACCAGTGCGTTGCATGGGCAGGGCATCGACAGGGTGTGGGCGGTATTGCAGGAATTTCGCGCCAGCCAGGAAACGAGTGGAGAATGGCAGGAAAAGCGGCGACGCCAGGCGCTGGACTGGATGTGGCAATTGATCGAAGCCGGCCTGCGCCAGCGCTTTCGCGAGCATCCCGGCGTGAAAGCCTTGATGCCCGCGTTGAGCAAGGAAGTCGAGGCGGGCAGGACGACGCCTATCGCGGCGAAGCAGAAGCTTTTCGGGCAGTTGAGTGCGGGCTATGAAAGTCCCAGTTACGAGTAAAACACGAATCTACGCAGCAAGGACCGAGTGGAGAAAACACCATGCATGAAATCATCGAACAACTGGAAGAAAAGCGCGGGTTGGCCCGTCTCGGCGGCGGCCAGCGGCGCATCGATGCGCAGCACAAGAAGGGCAAACTGACGGCGCGGGAACGCATCGAGTTGCTGCTCGACGACGGCACTTTCGAAGAGTGGGACATGTTCAAGGAACATCGCTGCGTCGATTTCGGCATGGCCGACAACAAGGTGCCGAGCGACGGCGTGGTGACCGGCTACGGCACCATCAACGGCCGTATGGTGTTCATCTTTTCGCAGGACTTCACCGTCTTCGGCGGTGCGCTGTCCGAGGCGCATGCCGAGAAAATCTGCAAGATCATGGACAAGGCCATGCAGGTCGGCGCACCGGTGATCGGCCTCAACGACTCGGGCGGTGCGCGCATCCAGGAAGGCGTCGCGGCGCTCGGGGGTTACGCGGACGTGTTCCAGCGCAACGTGCTGGCGAGCGGCGTGATTCCGCAGATTTCGCTGATCATGGGACCCTGCGCCGGCGGCGCGGTGTACTCGCCGGCGATGACCGACTTCATCTTCATGGTCAAGGACACCTCCTACATGTTCGTCACCGGTCCGGAAGTCGTGAAGACTGTGACGCATGAGGAAGTGACCGCCGAAGAACTCGGTGGCGCGATCACGCACACCACGAAATCCGGCGTCGCCGACCTCGCCTTCGACGACGATGTCGAAGCGCTCGTCATGTTGCGCCGCTTCTTCAACTACCTGCCGCTCAACAACAGGGAAAAGCCGCCGATCCGCCCGACCACTGACCCTGCCGACCGGCTCGACCATTCCCTCGATACCCTGGTGCCGGACAACCCGAACAAGCCCTACGACATCAAGGAACTCATCATCAAGACGGTCGATGATTGCGACTTCTTCGAGATCCAGCCCGACCACGCCAAGAACATCGTNATCGGCTTCGCCCGCATGGAAGGACAGACGGTTGGCATCGTCGCCAACCAGCCGATGGTGCTGGCCGGGTGCCTCGACATCAAGTCCTCGATCAAGGCTGGCCGCTTCGTGCGTTTCTGCGATGCCTACAACATTCCGATCGTCACCTTCGTCGATGTGCCGGGTTTCATGCCGGGTACGTCGCAGGAGTATGGCGGCATCATCAAGCACGGCGCCAAGCTGCTCTATGCCTACGCCGAATGCACCGTGCCGAAGATCACCGTCATCACGCGCAAGGCCTATGGCGGCGCCTACGACGTGATGGCCTCGAAACACCTGCGCGGCGATGTGAATTTCGCCTGGCCCTCGGCCGAGATTGCCGTGATGGGACCGAAGGGTGCGGTCGAAATCATCTTCCGCGAGGAGAAGGGCGATCCGGTCAAGGTGGCGGAACGCGAGGCCGAGTACAAGGCCAAGTTCGCCAATCCTTTCGTCGCCGGCGCGCGCGGTTTCATCGACGACGTGATCCAGCCGCATGAGACCAGGAAGCGCATCTGCCGTTCGCTGGTCATGTTGCGCAACAAGGACATCAAGAATCCGTGGCGCAAGCACGGCAACATTCCGCTTTGAGCGTCAGGGGGAGAAAAGCTATGTTCAAAAAAATTCTGATTGCCAATCGCGGCGAAATCGCCTGCCGCGTCATCAAGACCGCCCGCAGGATGGGCATCGCCACCGTCGCCGTCTATTCCGAAGCCGACAAGGATGCGTTGCACGTCGGCATGGCCGACGAGGCCGTATGCATCGGGCCGGCGCCTTCGAAGGAAAGCTATCTGGTGATGGACAAGATCATCGCCGCCTGCAAGCAGACCGGCGCCGAAGCGGTACATCCGGGCTACGGCTTCCTTTCCGAGAACGCAACCTTCTCGAAGCGGCTGGAAGAGGAGGGCATCGTCTTCATCGGGCCCAAGCACTATTCCGTCGCGCGCATGGGCGACAAGATCGAATCGAAGAAGCTGGCGCTGGAAGCCAGGGTCAATGTCATCCCCGGCTACAACGAAGCTATCGACACGCCCGATCAGGCTGTCGAGATCGCCAAAGACATTGGCTATCCGGTGATGATCAAAGCTTCGGCCGGCGGTGGCGGCAAGGGGCTGCGCGTCGCGTACAACGACAAGGAAGCGCACGAGGGTTTCGCGTCATGCAAGACCGAGGCGAAAAATGCCTTCGGCGACGACCGTGTTTTTATCGAAAAGTTCGTCGAGGAGCCGCGCCACATCGAGATCCAGTTGATCGGCGATGCGCAGGGCAACTGCATCTATCTGAATGAGCGCGAGTGCTCGCTGCAGCGCCGCCACCAGAAAGTCATCGAGGAAGCGCCCTCGCCCTTCGTCGATGCGGCGCTGCGCAAGGCCATGGGCGAACAGGCGGTGGCGCTGGCCAAAGCAGTGAATTACCAGAGCGCCGGCACCGTCGAGTTCGTCGTCGGCGGCAAGGACAAGTCGTTCTACTTCCTGGAAATGAATACGCGCCTGCAGGTCGAGCATCCGGTCACCGAACTGATCACCGGCTTTGACCTCGTCGAGCTGATGATCCGCGTCGCCGCCGGCGAACCGCTGCCGTTCAAGCAGGAGGATGTGCAACTCAACGGCTGGGCGATGGAATGCCGCATCAACGCCGAGGATCCGTTCCGCGGTTTCCTGCCTTCGACAGGGCGGCTCGTCAAGTTTGCGCCGCCGTCGGAACAGCATGTTGGCCCGCTCTCGGCGGTGCGTGTCGATACTGGCGTCTATGAAGGCGGCGAAATTTCGATGTTCTACGATTCGATGATCGCCAAGCTGATCGTGCACGGTGCGACGCGCGATCAGGCCATCGCGCGCATGCGCGATGCGCTCAATGCCTTCGTGATTCGCGGCGTGGCCTCGAATATCTCCTTCCAGGCCGCACTGATGCAGCATCCGCGCTTCGTCTCGGGCAACTTCAACACCGGCCTGATCGCCGAGGAATATCCGCACGGTTTCGATGCTGCTGACGTGCCGCACGACGATCCGGCCATGCTGATCGTCGTCGCAGCCGCCATGCATCGCCAGCATCTGGCGCGCAGCGCCACGATTTCCGGCCAGATGCCGGGCCACGAATATCGGCCGGGCACGGAGTTCGTCGTGCGTCTCGAAGATGGCAGCGATCATGGCGTGAAGGTGATGCCTGCCATGGTGGGCGCCTGTGGCTGGGATGTGGTTTTTGCCGGGGAGCGTTACGAAATTCGCACCGACTGGCAATTCGGCCAGCCCCTGTATCAGGGCACGCTGAACGGCGAGGCTTTCTGCATGCAGGTCGAACGCCATGGGCTCAGGTACCGCTTGTTCCACTGGGGCAAGCGCGCCGACATCATGGTGATGTCCGCACGCGCCGCGCACCTGCAGGCCCTGATGCCCAAGAAGGTACCGCCCGACATGTCGAAGTTCCTGCTCTCGCCGATGCCGGGCCTGCTGACGCAAATCGCCGTGGCGGCCGGTCAGGAGGTCAAGGCCGGCGAGGTGCTGGCGAAGATCGAGGCGATGAAGATGGAAAACGTGCTGAAAGCCGAGCGCGATTGCGTCGTCGATGCTCTGCTGGCGAAAACGGGAGAGAGCCTCTCCGTCGATCAGCCGATCATCGGTTTCAAGTAAATCCTGCCACATCTAGGCGGTTTTCCCCCTCTTTTTCAGGAATTCCCCTTATAGGACGAACGTTAGACTCCGGGCACAAGGTAAAACAGGCCCGGACATGGCTTTTTGGAAAAAACAGGCGAGCGTCGACGGCTGGATATCGGTGGTTTTCAACACTGATCGCATCGGCGTGGCCGACATCGCGAGGCACTCTGGTGAGCGGCCCGTCGTGCGTGCCTGTGAAAGCTTTGCCCGCGAAGGCAGCGAACTCGATGCACTGAAGCGACTGAAAGGCGCCAAGCGCCTGGAGCGACGCTGCACCAGCTTGCTGGGTCATGGACAGTACCAGTTGCTGCAGGTCGATGCGCCGGACAACGCCACGACCCTGCCGCGCGAAGAACTGCGCGAATCCTTGCGCTGGCGCGTCAAGGAAATGGTGGATTTTCCGGTCGATCAGGCCGGCATCGACGTGCTCGATATTCCCGTGCCGGGCGGTCGCACACCGCAACTGTTCGTGGTGCTGGCCGGTCGCGAGGCGCAGCAAGCGCGTGTGCGCCTGTTTCAGGATGCCAAGGCGCCATTGGCGGCCATCGACATTCCGGAACTGGCCCAGCGCAATCTTGCCGCCTTGTTCGAGGAGGCGAATCGCGGGCTGGCGCTGGTCTCCTTCGATACCTGCGACAAGGCGGGCGGCCTGCTGACCGTCAGCTATCAGGGCGAACTGATCATGACGCGACATCTCGATGTGAGCGGCCCGGAGCTCGCCAGTGCGAATGCCGAGGGACTGCATGAGCGAGTGTTGCTCGACATCCAGCGCTCGCTCGACAATTTCGATCGTAACTACAGCTCGATTACCCTCAACCGCCTTCTGATCGGCCCCCTGCCCGGCGGCGATGCCTTTGCGAGCTATCTGGGCACGAACCTGTCGCTGCCGGTGTCCAGGGCAAATCTGGGCGAGGTTCTCGACCTGTCGGCAGTGCCGCGGCTGGCGGAACTTCAGGTGCAGGCGGAAAGCTGGTTCGCGCTCGGCGCGGCCCTGCGGGAAGCGTAACCCATGGTCCAGCAGATCAATCTTTACGATGCAGCACTGGAACGCCGCCGCGACTGGCTGGCGCTGGAGAACGTGGTGGCCGGCGCGGTGATATTGCTGGTCGCCGTTGGGCTGCACGGCGCGCTTGCGCGTGTCGGCCTGCCGGCGCTGGCCAGTCAGGCCGCAAATGGCGAAACCCAACTCAAGGCTGTGCGCGATCAGGTCGTCGCGCTGGGCCAGCAGGTTACCAATCGCAAGCCTGATCCAGTTATCGAGCAGCAGGTGGCCACGCAGCGCCAGTTGCTGGCGTTGCGTGGCGAAATGCTCGCCACCCTGCGCCATAGCCTCGGCCCCGAGGCGACCTCGTTTGCCGCCACCCTGCGGGGCTTTGCCCAGCAGACGGTTTCCGGTTTGTGGCTGACGGGCTTTTCCATCGATGCGGGGGGTGGCATGGAAATCAGCGGCCGTACCATCGATCCGGCGCTGTTGCCCGAATACATTCGCCGCTTGAATCGCGAAGCGGCT
>JGI20214J51650_10002720_pt1 | contig 11128 bp, 9 predicted proteins | sample WetSurMetagenome_FD_51650 | JGI IMG/M metagenome (IMG submission 51650)
TATTGTGAGTTCGTTGCCGACCGGGTTCCTGCGAGCTGGAAGTACCGGGCGGAGGCGGTGGTCAAGGGCGAATCTGCCATCACCGAGTTCATCGAGCACAAACCCCTTGAGGGCAAAATCTCCCTCATGGACGAACCAGTAGTCATGATGCCCCGGTTCATCTTCACGTCCATGACCAATTCATTGAAAAAGACCATGGGAGAGGCGCCCGCAAGCGGGGTCAACTACCGTGCCTACATGGACATGGGAAGGGAGAATGTGGAGCACTACAAGAAGATGAGTGTCTCGTTTGACCTCTCCAGGACCAAACTTGACAAGGATCTCAATGAACTGCACAAACGTTTCGCAGCACACGGGGCCCCTTCAGTTTCCGGAGGCAAGATTGCTTTTGGCAGCCATATCGTCAACGATAACTTCGACGTTGTTGATTCCGTTGAAAAGGATCAGGGCTGCAAGGCCACCGTCTTCCAGAAAATCGGCGATAAGGCAATCCGTGTATCTACCAACGTTATTAATGCTGAAGGCAAGCGGGCGGTCGGAACCGAGATTTCAAGTATTGTCTACGATGCCGTGATCAAGAAAGGGCAGACCTATTACGGCACTGCAGATGTAGTTGGGAAAAAGATGGTCGTGGCGTATGAGCCAATCAAGAATCCATCTGGAGAGATCATCGGTATCCTTTTTGTCGGAATTCCTGAAGACGTTGTCTATGGCCCGTTAATGGAAGAGGGACTTAAAAAGATCAATTCCAAGACTATCTGCGATATGGCGTTTGCCTTCTACTCCCAGATGGGCTGGTTCAACTTTGTCAAGGATGAGTGGGACGAAGCAACCAAGATCCAGACCATCACGCTTGCCCACACGGTCGAGTCCGAATCGTTTGGCAACATTGGCAAAAATGTCTGTTACTGCACGGCCGGCCTGCTCGCCGGGATTATCGAAGGATCCTATGGCATTAAGGTTCAGGCAAAAGAGATCAAGTGCAAGTCCAAGGGTGACGAACACTGTGTCTTCGCGATCACCCACAAAAAAGATTAATCCGGTTATAAATACTTTTTTAGCATAGTCCTGTCAAGTATACACTGTTACAATACGGAGACGCATGGCGCCGATACCCCGCATCCTGATCGTGGAAGATGACGAGATCATCGCAAACCTCATCTCCGTCATGCTTGAGAAGAAAGGGTACAGTATCGTCGGGAAGGTTGCATCCGGTGAGGAATCGATCATCAGGGCGGCGGAACTGGAACCCGATCTGATCTTAATGGACATCAACCTTGCCGGGATTATGGATGGCGTCACGGCAGCTACCTATATCTTCCAGCTCTTCCAGTACCCGATCGTCTTTTTAACCGCACTCTGCGATGACCAGCTGCTTGATCGTGCCAAGAATGCACAGCCTCTGGGGTATGTCATAAAACCATTCACGGATCGCGACCTGTCGTCCAATGTCGAGCTTGCGTTGTACAACCATTCCATGCGGAAAAAGTACCTGGAAATGTACCCGGTAGGCGAACCCAAGAAGATCATTGCAGCACTCGATTCGATNCTGATCACGGACACCCGGGGCAGGATTATCTTTTACAATCCCTATGCCCTCCGTTTTCTCGAACTGCCCGATGACCAGGTCCTGATGCACTACTGGCGCGAGGTCATGATGATCGTCAACGACCAGACCAAAGAGGAGATTACCGACCCGGTACCGGAGGTGATCGCGCAAATGCTGGTGGTGACACACGAATTCAATATCATGGTCGTGACGAAGTCCGGCAAGGGCCGGAAGGCTGGTGTCGTTATCCGCCCTGTCAAGGATGACCAGCACGAGCTTATTGGCGTATTTATCCATATCCGGGAAAAAACCCTTGATCAGATCAGGATGGCAAAGAAATCTTAAGATATCCTCCCGCAGCAAGGCATGCAGAACATTCCGGGAGATAAAAAAACTATAAATGAACCGGTATCATACCTTTTATCTGAAGTGAGTAATACCGCTGTTTTGCGATTTACGCCCGGACCTTCGACGTTAATGAGAGGATAACGTGACAGGTATTGTTTTCCACACAATCCAAAGGACTGGCTGGCATCAGGTACGCCATACCTACCTTGTTGATGTGGGATCTGTCATTGATATCCCGCTCATGGATGTATCGAAGTTGTACGAGAACTGTATCCTCGAGCCACCCTATCCGAAAATCCGGTTCTTTGAGATCGAGATCGATGAACAGCGGCAGGGAAAAAACAAGACCGCGCTCTTCCAGAATATTTTTCCCGTTCAGGCAAAACGGAATCCTGACTGGAATTTCCTGAAATTCCGGATCAGGCGCGGCAGCTGGATCGTCACGGAGCGGATCCATTTTCCTACCGACACCGGCGAAGCCCAGTGGCTGTATACTGACGATTTCAATATCCTNTTTCTCTCAAGCGGCGGCAGGCACGATCTCGAAATGCTCACCAGCTTAATCACCGGGAAACTTAACGTGATTGCACAATCATTCAATGAGGGTAATCCCATCCCGTCAGAATTCGAGAACCAGCTCTCGTGCCGCCGGGCAATTGATACCATGTTCAGTGAAGGGGTTGACGAAGCTTTCCGTGAAGCGGTGATCTACCAGGACTACGGCCTGATCATGACCAATGAACATGAAAAAGACCTCCCCCTGCCTTCAGCAGCGCGGATATCGGGGCATCATGGTATAGCAAAGGTCAGTCCGGAGAAGGTAGCGGAGCTGCATGTTGATATTAATGAAATTGAAGATCTCAAGGACCTGAGTTGGCTCAGTAACTGACGAGAAAATGCTTTTGCCGGTTGCCTTGTTTACCGGGAAAAAGTATACAAAAATTTATAAATATAAAAATCACCAACCTCAATGCCACACAATATCCTCTCAATACAATATTGTACATAGTAATTGCTGATTCTGAACGAGATGAAAACATGACTCATATCGTGGAATACAAAAGCTTCAGATATACCTGGGAGCTTGTCCGCCACACCTATATCGTAGACTCAGAGATCGAGATCGAGATCCGGCAGATCGAGATATCCCCCTCCCATGAAAGTCATCTGCTCGCGCCTCCGTATCCCCGCACTCCTTTCTTTGAGGTCGAGATCGACCAGATCCAGCAGAACGGGAAAACCGTCTTCTCATTACGGAATATCTGCCCGGTGCAGATCACTGATAAACCGGGCTTTAATTTCCTGAATTCCTTGATAAAACCCGGCAGTTCGCGTGTTACAAAACGGTTTCAGTCACAGGAAGGAGAGACCGAGACCCGGTGGCTCTATGTCGATGATTTTTTCCTCATCTCGCTTTCAAGCGGAGACCGGCATGATCTCGATATGCTCATTTCCCTGGTAATCGGGAAACTGAATATGATCGCCTTATCGATCCAGTCTGGGAAACGGATCCACTCGGAGTTCGAGAACCAGGAGAAATTCCGCACGGTGATGAGTACCATGTTCTCTGAAGGGGTTGACGGTGCGTTCCGCGATGTCCCGGTTTACCAGCAGCATGGTGACATGACCGATAGCGACATTGACGTGAGTGCCGCACTCATGAGTGCAGAATTTCAGGACCTCATGACCGTATGTGCCTCGGAAGAGGGTGCAGTCTTAAAGATCCCGGTTGTGGAAAGTACTCACATCGATGCTATCGTTGAAGGAAATAAACCGGCAGAATGTACGGTAACAGAAAGCACTAACGCAGAGCCGGCAACTTGTGAACGTGTCTCTGAAATAAATCCTCATCAGTGTGTTACGGGAAGTACTCCTTCAGAAAGTATTCCGGAAGAAAGTACGTACGGAGAAAGTACTGAACAAAGTATCACTCTTTCAGAAAGTATTCCGGAAGACAATACAGAGACAGGTAACACTGCACAAAGTATCACTCTTTCAGAAAGTATTCCGGAAGACAATACAGAGACAGGAAACACTGCACAAAGTATCACTCTTTCAGAAAGTATTCCGGAAGACAATACAGAGACAGGTAACACTGCACAAAATATCACTCTTTCAGAGAATATTCCGGAAAAAAGTACGTACACTGAAAGTACTGAACAAAGTCTCACTCTTTCAGAAAGTATTCCGGAAGAAAGTAAGCACACAGAAAGTATTGAACAAGGTATCACTCTTTCAAAAAGTATTCCGGAAGTCAGGTGCACCAGTTGTGATGCAAAGATTTCTGCCACGACAAAATTCTGCGGCAGTTGTGGTGCCGCAGTCAGGATTACCCCCCCCCGTGGAAGTACTTCCGATTTTCCCCGGATTCCTGCAGATTCTGGTGGTGAATCCTCTCCCGCCCATCCCCGGCCTTCGGCGGAACCGGCCGTCAATTTAAAGGCGATCGAAGAACTCGAGGATCTCAGCTGGCTGTCGGATTAATCTGTCCCTGCGCCTCTTTTGTAATACACGAGAAAAACCACATTTCTCTGTTGAATGGATTCGGCAAGGCAATTATTTGAGTATATCTGAAAAAAGAGGAAAACGGTCGGGGATATTATTTCTCTGACTTCTTCTTGAAAAGGGCGTTGGCAAAGCGGTCGATGAATCCCTGTTTGACCTCGACCGTCTTCTCTTCCTTGTATGCCACACCAACAAGATCCGAGGCAATCCGTTTGATAGCTTTTGATGCAGGGGAGGTGGGGAACTTGATGACAATCGGAGTCTTTGCCGAGGCTGCGCGGCGGACATTACTGTCTTCCGGAATGATACCGATGACCTTGACACCCAGGACTTTCTCCATCTTCTTGGTTATGATTTCCGTCTTGTCCTGGTCGACCCGGTTGATGATGGACCCGAGGACATGTCCGCCCACGACTTCCGTTAAGATCTTGGTCTTCAATGCATCAACAATTGAGGAGAGTTCGGGGTTCACGACAAGGATAACTTCATCAGCAACGGCAAGCGGGACAACGCCATCCTTGCTGATACCGGCGGGGGCGTCGATCAAGAGGAATTCGCAGCGCTTAACAATCTCGCCCATGACATCGCGTATCCTGTCGGGATCTGCCTGCTGGAATCCCTGCAGCGAGATACCGCTTGGGATAACTTTTAAGCCTGCAGGGCCTTCGTAAATCGCGTCATTGATATTCCCCTTGCCGGCAAGGATCTCGTGCAGGGTAATCGGCGCGTCCTGCAGGCCGAGGATGAGACCTACATTTGCCATGCCGATATCTGCATCCATGAGGTAGGTCTCCTTGCCCAGCTGGGCGAGCATTGTCCCGAGGTTAACAGAAAATGTCGTTTTCCCTGTTCCGCCCTTTCCGGAAGCGATTGTGTAAACCTTGACCATTGAACACCCTGTGGTGATGAGTATTTCTGTTAAATTTATATAAGATTACTGGAATTTTCTCATATCGTGTTATATCCACCTGTTTAAAATATCTTTTGTATCACTCTCAATAAGTTTCTGTATCTCCCCCGTAATAATGCCTTGTGATCGGATAATACCGGTCAACTCTGAACCTTTGTGGTTGACACTGAACAGCGCAACGCCGACAGACTCCCTGATGTCATATTTCCGACAGTAACTGGCAGCATCCTCCTGGGCGGTGTTGCCACCTGATGATGCAAAGACAAGCCCGTCAGAAGTGGCAATCGTGAACGAATCAAGGGAATACTTCCCTGCCAGCGCACGGAGGCTCTGCTGGAGGTCCTGGCAGTTTTCCACCAGGTCCACTTCAGGAATGTGGGGGGCGGTTCCTGACTGCTGTTTCTGGGTCTGCCAGGAGATCGGTATCGGTATCGCGACCCACCCGGGTTTTGCGGGTGGCTGGTAATCGAGACGCTGCTTCCGTGCTCGCCCCTCTTCTGCGGATCGCGCTTTAAGGTTTCTTTTCAGTAACAGGGCGGCGGGGATGAGTATGATGATAAGGACTGCCACGATGAAGAGGATTGTATTGTCAATGCCGGGTATCAGTTGCGCGATAGAAAATCCCTCCTCTGAAATGTTCTTGTTTCAACGCTCCATCAGGTGATCGAGATGAAGTTGTTTGATCATTGTCTTACAGTCGGAACGTATCTTATCCGTTACATTATCGAAGTCCATGGTATCAAAGGTGTCAAGATCAGTTTCAAATGAAGTTGACTCGCGCTCATTCCCGGGCGTTTCCTCCTCTGCTGGCCGCTTCTCTTCCTCATGCCGAAGAGCTGAAATCGGGGGTGATGGAGGGACCGGCGCCGCGGCTTTGGAAAACGGGTGCGGTGGAGGGGTATGCGCAGGGGCCTGTGGCGCAGGGACGTGAGGGTGAGCGGGGGCTGCGGCGGCCGGTTTTATCTGAGGTTTCATCGGCGCTGCGGGGGTTGCAGCCTTCTGTGCCATAGCGGTCCGGGGGTGCTCATGGGAAACAGTCGGTGCGGTACGGGCAGATGCCTGGGATGGCACAATTTTTGTTGCCTTGAGGATCCGGCACGGTTTATTGAATTCCAGTGCCAGATCGATCTGTGCATCCCCAAGCAGGGAGAGTGCTGCATCTACCTCAATATTCCCGGCGTTCATAATCTCATCCCATCCGGCATCGCCGCGACTGTTCTGGATCTTGACAAGGATACATTTTCCTGTCTTGAAAACGAACGTTCCGGTGCTTGACTGGGATGAAATATTGGCAACCCCGGAGAATCTTTCTGTTTCCAGATCGTGGAGGAGGCTCTCAATCGCCACGTTTTTTCTTATTTCACGAAATGTGCCCCTCGGGAGTTGCATTATGTGTAGGTGTGCGATGCCGGACTATATAACTTCTTTTTGGATGACAGAGTTTTTTTGTCCGCGCTCTCTACACCCGGCGTTTTTACGCAGTGAATTGCTCTCGAATTTAAACCCGGTTTCCCTATACGCGGCACTTTACTTCAGTTTATTTTGTGGCTCAAACCCTTTTTTTGGCGGAATGAAGAATAAAGACTAACATTTTAATAGAATAGAATAGACAAGATACATTTGATTAAGTGGTGAAAAGATGCTGAAACCATTACTAGAGGAGTTTCTGAAAGTGGAAGGGGTATCAGCAGCGGTTGTTGTTGGAAGAGATGGGTTTGTTATTGAGAGTGCGGTATCCGGCAAGGTGGATATTGAAGCGCTCGGTGCCATGGCTTCTACAGGTCTCGGGACCTCGGAAGCTATGGGAAATACTCTCGGAAAAGGTGAGCTTTCTCAAATGCTTGTCGAGCTCGAAAAAGGCCCCATTATTCTTTCCCCGCTGTCTGCAGATGAACTAATAGCGCTCGTCGCGGATACTACGGCGAACGTTGGACGAATCCGGTATGAACTGAAGAAAAATAAAGAGCGTATTGTCGCTGCGCTCTGATCTGCTCTCTTTCTTTTTATGAAATTACCAGCAGGAATCGACGGGGGGACTATTACAAATCCCCATGATGATGATTTTTTCAATGAGCTGTCGGCCTTCCGCGGGGCCGTTGAAATACGGACCCCTGCCGGGACCGGATTTATTCTCGTGGACGATGGGAAGCTGCAGGCTGCAATGTTCCGCACGGCAACGGATGCATTCCAGGGTGCAAGTGCTCTCTCGTGCCTGACCATGGATCCCGGCGATGAAGAGGCCGTCCAGACGTTCCACCTTCGCAGATACAATGATACGGAGATGGAACGGGCCGTGGAGCTCTGTCGTGATGCCGGGCTGCTTATTCCCGTCGCGGAATCTCCTGATCCTACGGCTGGTGCGCTGCAGACAGAACCGGTTGAATATCCCCGGGAATCCTCAGGGACAACGCCGGAACTTGACAAGAGCAAGTTACAAAAGATACTGAGCCAGCCTGGCGTTATTGCTGTATCAGCCTTCTTTGAAGGATTCCCGGTCCAGTCAATGGGGGATGCTGACTTCGAGCATGTAGCAGCATCGGCCGAGGATTTTATGCGTGCAGGTGTCAAGATTGCAGAGGATATGAAGGCCGGTCCCCTCGAACAGATGATCCTTGAGACTGCCGAGAATAAGTTTATCATTGCTCCCTGCGGCGATCTGTTTTTGTGCGTGTTCACAACAGCAGATACCCAGCTGGGACTGATCCGGGTAGTGCTCAAAAATATCCAGTCCGAAACATGCCATTAAAAAGTACCGGATGATCATCAGATTCAGGAATCTGGCAGGAATTGAGCCATTTCCCACTTTGCGATGGTTTTTATATGATAACTAAAGTATCCGGAGGATACATATACTCTGGTGTAAATTATCTTTTACCGTAAATAGTACCCAAACAGCACAGGCTATAAGCGGAGGTTATCTGACTTGAACAAAGAAGACGACGATACGCTCGAAGACGTCAATTCCCTCATGAAGATGATCGGGGGAAAGAAAAAGGATGCGCCCCCCCGGCCCACGGCATCAGAAAAAGCCACCCCCGCGGCCGGTGCCCCTGCACCCGATGCCGGAGATTTTTCGACACTGATGAAGAAACTGGGCATGGCAAACAAGCCCGAACCAGCCCCGGGCTCACCTGTACCCGTGGCGGCTCGACCAGTACCGGAACGCGCCCGCCCCGCAATAACACCCCCGGATCCCCTGGATGATCTTTTTTCAGACTCTGAAGATCAGTTCGAAGAGGCACCCGCGGAACCCCCCCGGAAAACCCCGGATATCAGTGGCAGGGACATGCGCGAGACCCTTGGGAAGATGCTGGTACACGGAACTGCTCCCGCAGCGGAAGCAGAACCTGCTCCGGTCCCGAAGAAACCAGCCCCCGTTCCTGCGCGGGCTGCCCCGCGGCCCGCTCCCAAACCCATTGCAGAGGACGAGATCGTAGAGATTATCGATGAAGATCCTAAGGCTGCGATCCGGAAAGGAAAACCCTCCCGGAAAGTGGTTGCTGCCGAACCCGCTGATGCGATCCCTGTGGTGGCTGATGGCGACGAGAAGATTATCAGCGTCGATCAGATCACTGACCTCTCAGGTCTCATTCTCCCCAAGGGTGCCACGTTCAAGGTAGAAGAGATCAACCTGCACGGGCGTATTAATGCGTTTGAAAGTACCGGTACCAGCGCGCTGCCTCCGGAATTTGCCGAGATCTGGAAGAAGGAATTCTCAACAGCCGGGTTCAAAGACCTGGACATTGACAATGAGATCATCACCGATAAGGTCAAAGCAAAACCCGAAGCAAAAAAATTCGGGTTTGCGTCCATTTTTAAGGCAATCCGCCCAGTTGTGGAGGAGTACGACCCGAAGGTCCATGGCCCGCTTGTCGACCTTTCCTTCTCTCCAAAACCCGGCATCGAAGAGATGGAAATGTACCCGGTCAATGAACCGTATGCCTATATTCGGATAACCTATGACCATTCCACTCATGAATACATGTACCATATCCTCGAACCCGTGCTCTCCGATCCGGAAAAGGATCTCTTAAAGGAACTTAAGGAGCGCCTGTTTGAGACGCTGGATATCAACACCAAGGACATTTCAAAGGAAGATGCACGCCAGAAACTGCGTGTTGCATCGAATGAGATCATGGAAGATTTCGGGCTCCGGCTCTCTCCTCTCGAGCGTGAAAAGATCCATTACAATATGTACAAGGATTTCCTGGGTGACGGAGTGATCGACCCGATCATGCATGACAAATATATTGAGGATATCTCCTGCGATGGTGTCCATACCCCGCTGTTTTGCTTCCACTCCAGCTATGAGTCCATGAAATCCTCAGCTAATTATTCGACTGCTGAAGAACTCGACTCGTTCGTCACGAAGCTTGCACAACGCGCCGGCAAGTACATCTCTATTGCTGAACCGATTCTCGATGCTACCATGCAGGACGGCTCGCGTATCCAGATGACGCTCGGTCAGGAAGTGACCGCCCACGGTTCTACCTTCACCATCCGTAAGTTCAAGGACGAGCCGATCACACCAACAGACCTTATCGAGTGGCATACATTCTCACCGCTCGCGATTGCCTACATCTGGCTCTGTGTTGAAGCTGGGAAATCCGCAATCTTTGCCGGTGGGACTGCATCGGGTAAGACCACAGCCCTCAATGCTATCTCCCTGTTCATCCCGCCCATGGCCAAGATCGTATCCCTTGAAGATACCCGTGAAGTGAAGCTCCCCCACCCGAACTGGATCCCGAGCGTTACCCGTGACTCGTTCGATACAGCCGGCCGGGGTGAGATCAATATGTATGAACTCCTGCGTGCTGCAATGCGTCAGCGTCCTGAATACATCATCGTGGGTGAGGTTCGTGGCAAGGAATGCCAGACCCTGTTCCAGGCGATGAGCACGGGCCACGTCACCTATTCAACGACGCACGCTGACTCGGTTGCCAGTGTCGTTCACCGTATTGAAAACCCGCCCATGGACGTGCCGCGGAACATGCTCTCGGCACTGGACTTTATCCTTATCCAGGTCCAGGCTCGTGTCGGTGGCAAGCGTATCCGGCGGAACAAGCAGATCGTTGAGATTCTCGATATCGACCCGCGGACGAACGAACTGATCACGAACGAGGTATTCAAGTGGCGGTCGGCAACCGACGAGCACTCTTACTCCGGGAAATCCTATCTTCTCGAAGAGATCATGGAGGCAAAAGGCTGGAGTGATAACCGGATGCGCGAAGAGCTCAAGCGCCGGCAGGAAGTGCTGGAATGGATGAGGATCAAGAAGATCCGCCACTACAAAGATGTTGCAAAGATTCTCATCTCCTACTTCCGTGATCCTGAATCAGTCATTGAAAAAGTAAGGAAGGACCTCTATGAATAGTTACGAACGGTTCTGTTTCAATCTCCTCGGCAAACGGATGAAAGCGAAGCGGGAAGAATATTCCCAGCTGAGAAATGATATTATTTCAGCCCGGTTCAAGACCCCGTTTGAAGTATATCTCTCGACGGCATTTGTCAGTTCTATTATTGTCGGTGTTTTGGCAGCCGTGTTTATCGGTGCACTCTCATGGCTCCTCAATCTGCCAAGCCTGATTAAGTACAAGGGAGCAGTACCCGCATTCCTTGTAGTACTGAATCCCTACAGTTTAGTCCTCGGCACCATTGTCCTCACGATCCTGTCCCTGGTTATCTTCGGGGGGATTACGTATGCGATCTTTATGTTCTACCCCAGCGTGGAGGCCGGTAACCGCCGCAGGAATATCGATGCGACNCTGCCCTATGCAATCAATTACGTCACCTCGATGTCCACGGCGGGTATCACA
>JGI20214J51650_10002721_pt1 | contig 11123 bp, 9 predicted proteins | sample WetSurMetagenome_FD_51650 | JGI IMG/M metagenome (IMG submission 51650)
CCGATACGGCTTATTCCGTTTACTATAGTCATATCATGGCCGTGGCTGGGGTGCATCTTCAGAAGTTCGGGATTCTCTTTCCCTGTTGGCCAGTTTCCGGTCTTTTCAATGTAATTTACGGTGATCGGATCAGCGGGATCAAGTCCGGAAACTCTTCTGTTCTCGACAAAAACGCATGGCACTCTGTCGCCCGTAGCAGGTATTATAAAGCTGTAATCAAATCCTATGTCTGTAGGACCAGGTTTGATTTCACCATTCCAGTCTGGTCCTCCGACCAGACCCAGTCCAAGATGCCATTTCCCGACAACGCCGGTTGTATAACCTGTATTTTTTAAAATTGAGGGAAGTGTGATCCGGTCAGGNAGTATTATGGCTGAAGCGTCACCTGGTAAGACACCTGTTCCTTTTCTTCTCCATGCGTACTCTCCGGTAAGCAATGAATACCTCGAAGGAGTGCTGGTTGCAGAAGTACAATGTGCATTCCTGAACCGGAGTCCCTGAATTGCAAGTCTGTCAATATTAGGAGTTTTAAGCCTGGTTGCACCATAACAGCTTACATCCCCATAACCAAGATCATCGGCATAGATGATGATAATATTGGGTTTTTCAGGTGACTGGGAATTGACAGGTTGTGGCAGGGCAACAGATAAGAGTCCGAGAGAACCGGTAACGAGGTTTATATTCATTTTAAATCATTCAAATTTTTAATATTTCTTTGTGCCTTTGTGTCTTGGCGGCATAAAAGAATGGCCACCAAGACGCAAAGACACGAAGCCTTCATTTGTCGTTTTCAAACGAAAATGGGAATACTTTTGAAGATGTATGTGCTTGTTTCATAAGCTCTTCCATCTTCATTACAATCTCCGGGTTCGCGGCAGAAACATCACTGGTTTCACCTTCGTCCTTCGAAAGGTCATACAGTTCCGTTGCACCTTGAGGAACCTTGTTAATATCCGGTTTCACAGCTTTCCAGTTACCCATTCTTAAAGCTGTTTTACCGCCCTGTTCATGGAATTCCCAGTAAAGATATTCATGTTTTTTCTGCTTTTTTCCAAGCAATTCCGCAAGAAATGAAATCCCGTCAATACCTTCCGGAATTGCAGAACCGGTAATTTCGGCCAGCGTTGGCAAAACATCCCAGAAGGCTGATGCATGGTCAGAAACGGAACCTGACCTCACTTTTTCCGGCCATCTGACTATCATTGGAGTTCTAATACCACCTTCATACAGATCACGTTTATACCCTCTGAGCGGTCCGTTGCTGTCGAAATAGTCGGGATCGGCACCTCCTTCAAGGTGAGGTCCATTATCGGATGCAAATATTACAATGGTGTTCTTTTCAAGATCCAGTTCCGTCAGTTTTGATAATATTTCTCCTACGTAATCATCAAGTTGTGTGATCATTGCAGCAAAAGCTGAATGTGCCTCAGGTTGTGATCCATAAGGCCCGAGCCGGAAATCAGGACCCTCATCTGTTCCCTTAAATGACTTTTCAGGAAGAAATTTTCCCCTGTACATTGCCATGTACTGTTCTTTTGCAAAAAGCTCTGCATGAGGAATTGTCGTCGGATAAAACAGAAAAAAAGGTTTATCCTTATTCGTTTCAATAAATTCAAGAGCTTTACCATGTATCAGATCACTACTGTAGGCTCCTCTCCTGCTGCTGTCATTTTCATGTATAAGGATTTTCTCATGATTATGCCATAGATGGTCAGGATAGTAATTATGTGCCAGGCTCTGACAGTTATAGCCATAGAATTCATCAAATCCCTGGGAATTTGGGTCTCCTTCAGTATCAATATAGCCAAGTCCCCATTTACCATAGGCGCCTGTAGTATAGCCTTTAGCTTTCAGCATTTCAGCCACTGTAAGGGATTTTGCCGGCAGGGGCCACTGTCCTTCAGGTTCCCAGCCTTTGTTTCCCCTGATCGGTGTATGTCCGGTATGAAGCCCTGTCATAAGACATGAACGCGACGGGGCACTGACGGTGCAACCGGTATAATGCTGCCTGAAAAGCATTCCCTGCTGAGCCAGGCGGTCAATATTNGGGGTATTGAATTTCTGCTGGCCATAACATCTCAGATCACCATAACCAAGATCGTCTGCAAGGATGTACACTATGTTTGGCAGGGGTTTCTCCTTATTTGCCTGAGAACATGACACCAGCGCAAGGGAAGCACATAAGGTGGCGGGGATCTGCGGCTTCATGGTTGTGATTAGTGATTTGTGATTAGGAATTTAAAATATTTTTACTGATAGCTGATAGGTGATGGCTGATGGTTGATAGCTAACATACTTATAACCTGCGAATTTTAATCTTATAAGCCTCCCGCGGATTTTTAACCAGGATCTGATCAATTTCATCTTCCGTAAACCCTTTAGCTTTGAGAGCAGGAATCAGATAATTAAAAATATCAGTATAACCGTTTATTGTCCCGCCCCCAGGTTTTGCCGGATCAAACCAGCCTGAGTCATGGGAAATCAGTACCCGTGCAAGCAAACCGGATTTCTTTAATTCAGCTATCCTCTCAGCATACCAGCCGATGCTGTACGGAGCCCCTGGATCAATATTATTTCTCTCTGTAATATTATCGAGTGAGATCCAGGCTCCCTCTTTTGCAGACCTGATATTACCTTCCAGGGTTCCGCGCTGCGCATGCACCCAGATGAAAGCTGATGGATCGACCCCTTCTTTTCTCAGTATCTCAATCTGTTCAAAGGTGGGTTTATCAGGACCTGTATGAGAAGCAATTATTAAACCTGTTTTAAGATGGGCTTTGCCAGCAGCGGTGATGATCTTCCTGTGTTCCTCCGACAATGTGTCATCAGGATTGACAGCTATTTTGATGAAGCCGGGTTTTATTCCGGTATCTTCTATCCCAACCTCAAATTCTTTTATCCATATTCCTGCCAGTTCTTCCGCGTTCAAACTGTAAAAGTTTTTTGGAATATACTTATTGTTAACTGCACCATAGTAACCGGTATTTGTTATAAAATTCACACCACTCCTCAGAGAAATGGTTTTAAGCAAGAGGGGATCGCGTCCCAGATATGACGGAGTGCATTCCATAATAGTCTTTACCCCTTTTTCCTTTGCCGCAAGAACAACCGGTAGAACTTTTTTTACAACCGAATCCCTGTTCCACCTGAAATATCCTGTACTGTCTGCCCCGATGAAATCGACAAGGATATGCTCATGTTCGAGGGTAATCCCCATTTTGCCTGGCGATTCCGGACCATTGACAGTCATTACGTATTCGCGTGAATCAGGCTTGCAGGTAATTATCACTATCCCGAAAACCAGGAATAGTATAAGCCAGAGAATAATTTTCAGATCATCAAAATCATCTTTTTCCATTGAAAGGGGAATTATCAGGTTTCAATGGTCATAAAATTAAACAATTTTATGAAAAACAGGTAGAGACAGGTCTCAGACCTGTCTCTACCGTCAATAAAATTCATTTTTTGGTGATTATTTGTATGAATCGACGTGCACATTTTTTACAGCTCTGCCTGAAGGATCGATATTGTTTTTAAACGATGCATCCCATGCAAGCGCTTCAGCAGTGCTGCAAGCCACTGACGGTACAGAAGGCACACANGATGCTGCAGAATCGGATGGGAAATGCTCTGAAAAAATCGATCTGTAATAATACTCTTCTTTCGACATTGGAGGGTTGATCGGGAAACGGTATTTTGCATTTGCCAGCTGCTCATCTGTAACCTCGTTTGATGTAAGCGCTTTAAGAGAGTCAATCCAGTTATAGCCCACACCATCCGAAAACTGCTCCTTCTGCCGCCAGGCCACGCTTGCAGGAAGGTAATCCTCAAACGCTTTCCTGAGGACCCATTTTTCAATCCGATCCTTTGAGGTCATTTTATCCCGCGGGTTAAGACGCATGGCTACATCCATGAACTCTTTATCAAGAAAAGGAACCCTTCCCTCCACACCCCAGGCGCAAAGAGATTTATTTGCACGCAAACAATCATAAAGATGTAACTTACTTAGTTTTCTGACTGTTTCCTCATGTAATGCTTTAGGATTTGGTGCTTTGTGAAAATAAAGATATCCACCGAAAATTTCATCGGCTCCTTCACCAGAAAGAACCATCTTCACTCCCATCGATTTAATAACCCTGGCAAGCAAATACATTGGTGTCGATGCCCTGACGGTCGTCACATCGTAGGTTTCAATATGATAAATCACATCACGGATTGCGTCAATTCCCTCCCCTACAGTAAAGTTAATTTCATGATGAACGGTACCGATATGACCGGCTACTTTCCGTGCAGCTGCCAGATCAGGAGATCCTGTTAGTCCGACAGCAAATGAGTGCAACTGGGGCCACCAGGCTTCTGAAACATCGTCTGTTTCAATTCTTTTTGGAGCAAATTTCTTTGCTACAGCTGAAACTACAGAAGAATCGAGCCCTCCTGAAAGCAAGACTCCGTAAGGTACATCTGACATAAGCTGCCTGTGGACTGAAGCTTCCAGTGCAGATCTCAGCTCTTCAATTGAAGTAGTATTATTCTCCACTGAACTATAATCCATCCAGTCGCGGGTGTACCATTTCTTCATTACCCCGTCTCTGCTGTAGAGGTAATGCCCAGGAAGAAATTCCTGAATTTTATTACAAACGCCTTCAAGCGCCTTGAGCTCGGATGCAACGTAGAAATTACCATATTGGTCCCAACCCATATATAGAGGAATTATACCTATATGATCACGTGCTATCAGATAGCAGTCCTTTTCACTGTCATACAAAGCAAATGCGAATATTCCGTTCAGTTCCTCAAGAAATAAGGGACCCTTATCACGATATAACGGAAGGATAACCTCGCAGTCAGAATGAGTCTGAAATTCATAGGTGTCTTCATAGCGTTTTCTTAAATCCTTGTGATTATAGATTTCACCATTCACGGCAAGTATCAGGTTCCTGTCGCTGCTATAGAGAGGTTGCCGGCCTGATTGCGGATCAACTATCGATAGTCTTTCGTGAGCAAGTATTGCTTTTTCACAGTCAAAGATCCCTGACCAGTCGGGACCGCGATGCCTCACCTTTTTAGACATTTTAAGGACTTTTGTCCTCAGTTCCATATGATTTGATTTCAAATCAAAAACTCCTACTATTCCGCACATAATCTTTCATTAAAATCATTATTCCTTTTATTTTATTGCCCCTATATCCCCTAAAGGGGACTTTAAAACTGTCATTTAGTTCTTACCTCCTTTAGGGGGAAGGGGGCGAATCTTTAAATCAAACTGCAAAACTAATAATTATATTTATATATTGAATAATAAAATTAAAACAAAACACTATATTATATATTAAATGATAGTAAAAAGATACAAAATATATAAAACATTAAGTATTACTGGACATTTAATTTATGATATTAAAAAATGATTTGCTGGTGGATGAAACAGTCAGTGACCGAAAAATTATTAAAGTAATGTTTAATGCTTCTTTTTTCGTGATCAGGAAGCCTTTTTACTTTTTTAACAATATTCTGTTTCTGTTAGCGCATGATTTTATGATATTTGCATGTCGAAAAATTGATTTAATCTTTGACTGAATTTACAATCTACAAAATTAAGAACATCTAATCATGGATATTACAATTCAAAAACGCAAACTGGGAAGAAGCAATTTGGAGGTTTCAGCCATCGGACTGGGATGTATGGGAATGAGCTTTGGCTATGGTACTGTTGCCGATAAGAACGAAATGATAACGCTTATCCGTAAAGCAGTAGAAAGCGGTGTCACTTTCTTTGATACTGCGGAAGTTTACGGACCTTTTATTAATGAAGAACTTGTTGGCGAAGCGCTGACTCCCTTTCGCGGGAAAGTGGTGATTGCCACAAAATTTGGATTCGACACAACTGGTACGTCAGCACTCGACAGTCGTCCGGAACACATAAAAAAGGTTGCAGAGGCTTCTTTGAAAAGGCTGAGAGCAGAAGTTATTGATCTGTTCTACCAGCACAGGGTTGATCCCAATGTACCGATAGAAGACGTTGCTGGGGCAGTAAAGGACCTTATTAAAGAAGGTAAGGTGAAACATTTCGGTCTTTCCGAAGCAGGAGTACAGATTATCCGTCGGGCCCATTCTGTTCAGCCTGTCACAGCACTTCAAAGCGAGTACTCATTGTGGTGGAGGGAACCGGAAGAAGCAATTATCCCTGTTCTCGAAGAACTGGGAATTGGATTTGTAGCTTTTAGTCCGCTTGGGAAGGGTTTNCTGACAGGGAAAATGGACCGGAACACAAAATTCGACAGTAAGGACTTCCGGAGCACTGTTCCCCGCCTCTCACCCGAAAACCTTAAGGCAAATCTGGCCTTTGTGGATATGCTGAACCTTGTTGCACTGCGGAAAAATGCCACACCTGCTCAGGTTGCACTTGCATGGCTGCTTACACAAAAACCATGGATCGTTCCGATTCCCGGTACTACAAAGCTTCATAGGCTATCAGAGAACCTGGGAGCTTTAAATGTACATCTATCATCAGATGAACTTCAGGAAATAAATACAACGTCATCAAATATCAAGGTACATGGTGAAAGATATTCGGGTGGCAGCGCAAAATTGATCAATCGGTAAGATTTGTTTCGTGATCAGGTAAGAATTTTTCTTGATGGCGCCATATCAGCAGCTTCCAATGCCCATTTAGTGTAAATTTTGCAGGATTTTTGTAACTAAACGAAAAAAATAAACTACAAAATGGAAAGAATAATGAAAATTAATAAGATTAAGATTTATGTTACCCTTGCTGTTTTAATGGCAGGTTTTTTGAATGTCCTTGCGCAGGACTGGCCTCAGTATCTTGGTCCCAAAAGGAATGGCACATCGGACCAGAAAGGTATTTTGCGCACCTGGCCTGAAAAAGGACCTGATGTTCTTTGGACGGTTAATGTTGGCATAGGCTTTGGCGGGCCTGTAATAAAAGAAGGTAAGGTTTATTTGCTTGACAGAGATGATAAAGTCGGAGATAACCTCAGATGTTTTGAACTTTCCAGCGGGAAAGAACTCTGGAATTTTGCTTACCCGGCTCCCGGATCTGTAATGTTCCCCGGTTCACGAAGTGTACCAGCTATTGACGGCAACCGGATTTATTCGGTCGGACCTTACGGAAACCTTTATTGCATTGATATAAATACACATAAGCCGGTATGGAATAAGAATGTCTGGACTGATTTCGGAGGGGGTGAAATTCCAAGATGGGCAATCACACAATGTCCTCTGGTTTACAATAACCTGCTTATATTAGCTTCACAGGCACCTCAGGCAGGTGTTGTGGCTTATGACAAACTTACCGGTAACATTAAGTGGACTACGAAGTCACTTGGTCCGGTCGGATATGTCAGTCCGGAACTTGTTAAAATTGGTAAGGAGGACCATCTGGTAATGATTACTGCTTCTGCTGGTCGCGGATCAGAAGCCAGCGGCGGGAAAGTAGCAGGATTTGATCCTTTAACAGGGAAGATCTATTGGGAATATACAAACTGGCAATGCGGAATACCAGTACCTGGTGCAGTTGATGCCGGTGATGGAAGGATACTAATAACCGGTGGTTATAATGCCGGTGCTGCAATGATAAAAATTGAAAAGAAAGCCGATGGCGGTTACAGCGTCAAAGAATTGTATAAGAATCCTGATTTTGGCGCCCATACACAGCCTCCGGTTCTTGTTAATGGCAATTTTTATGCCCAGTATACGACAAACGAGCGTAAAGATGGCCTGGTTTGTATGAGTATTGACGGTCAGGTCAAATGGAAAACAATGAGAGCTCCATTATTTGATAAAGGCGGCATTATTCTGGCTGAAGGATTGCTGCTCATAACAGATGGTGCAAGCAAGCTGTATCTTGTTGAACCAGATCCTTCAGCTTTTAAACCGGTGGCTTCATCCGAACTGCTGAAAGGAGACTCGGGCGATCAAAGATTTCCTTCTCAGAACTGGGCGCCTCTTGCTCTTTCAAGCGGTAAGCTGCTGATCCGTGATCAGAACCGGTTATTATGTGTCAGAGTCGCCATGTGATCTAATAAAGTATAACTTTGAGATATGAAGGATAAGACCGGAGAGGTTATTAAATTTGATTTTTTCGATAAGTATTCACCATACAGACTACTGGTGGTAAGCCTCGTTGTTGCGGTTTTTATAATCTATCCCAACATATCCATCTTTTCACTCGAGCGAAATTACCTGGGTGAGACCAGGCAAACTGCTCATTTATTGTTTTTTATATTCAGGTATCTGTATTTTACCGGTTTTATCTGGATATTAATTAGATATAATCTACGGAAAATTAAAACACCCGCTATTTCAAAACGGTTACTCCAGGCTTTCCTGATAACCGGAATTGCTTATCTGATATATGTTTGTTTTTCATTACTACTGAGCCCTAAAAAAGAATGGTACTCCGGATTACTTGTTTTTCAGTTCTTTGTAATGTTTATTTTCAGCTCTCTCATCGGACATGTTGCCAATCTGTATTCCGAACAGAGGCGAAAAGAACAGGAGATCGAACAACTCAGGATCGAGAATCTGGAAAGCCGCTATAATGCTCTTACCAATCAGATCAATCCTCATTTTTTCTTTAACTCGCTGAACGGGCTTACATCGGTTATCCGTAAAAAACCCGGAGACTTTGCACTGGAGTATGTCAATAAACTGTCGGATGTCTTCAGATATATACTCCAGAGTGACAGAAAAGGTCTGGTAACACTGGGTGAAGAACTTGAGTTTGTAAAAGCCTTCCTTTATATGATGGAGGTAAGGTTTGCAAATAAGCTTGGTTTCAAGATCAATGTCCCGGATGAAAAAAGAGATCTGAAAATTCCTGTGCTTTCGCTTCTTCCGCTTATCGAAAATGTGGCAATGCACAATACAATCGATAGTGAACATCATATGGAGGTAAATATCTGTCTGAACGAAAATCTGGAACTATCGGTTTCAAACCCGCTTTTCCCTAAACTGGCACCGCATGAATCAAACGGGACCGGGCTGAAGAATCTTGAAAACCGGTTTATGTTGTTGATGAACAGTCAGATCCGGATTAAAAATGATGGAGAACGATTTACAGTTTATCTTCCCTTGAAAAAGGCTTAAAAATGAGAATCCTGATTGTCGAAGACGAAACAGCTGCATATGAGAATCTCAGGGCTATCCTGTCTGAAATAGATCCTGAGTTACAGATTGCTGGGAATACTGAAAGTATCAGGCAGACTATCCGTTGGCTGAAAGACAACCAGGCCCCGGATCTGGTCTTAATGGATATTCATTTGTCCGATGGGTCCGCTTTTTCCATTTTCGAAAGCATTGATCTTGAAACTCCTGTTATTTTCACCACAGCCTATGATGAATATGCTATCGAGGCTTTTAAAGTCAACAGCATTGATTATCTGCTTAAACCAATCAAGGTCGAGGATATGAATCGTGCCCTGGATAAGTTCAGGAAGCTTAACCGGCAGGATATTATGAAGTATCTGGCTCAGATGACGCACCTGACGCAGCTGANACNATCACCNANATTTAAGGATAAGCTGCTGATACCGGTAAAAGATACTTTGCAGCCCGTTGATCTTAATGAGATCTCATGCTTTTATACAACGGATAAGAACACCGTGATATACCTTAATAATGGCAAGTCATTTCCTTATTCAAGGACATTGGAACAGATTGAAGCCTCATTAAATCCGAAGGATTTTATCAGGGCAAATAAGCAATTCATAGTTGCCAGAGTAAGTGTTAAAAATATAACAATCTGGTTCGACAGCCGGCTGCTTGTCAAACTCGATATTGAGCTCCCAGAAAGGATCTATGTAAGTAAGAATAAGGCAGCAGAATTCAAAGCATGGATGGTTCGCGAGAGTTAAGGAATTATACATTTCTTAGTTTAAATTCAATCTGGTTAACATTGTTAAAAATATATAAATCGGATATTTTAGAAATGCTAAATGACACATTATTTTATTATTGCAGGTTGTTTTTGTAAATTGCACTCCTGCAAAAAAACTAATAATGTCACAAATCTAAAGTCTTGCATTTATTACTTTAATTATGAAAAGAATTTTAATTATCGCTCTGACTCTTATTATTATCGGTGCAATCGGGTATGGAGTATTTTACATNTTTTCATCCGATCCGAAGATTGCGTCAGGATCTGGTAATCAGGACTCTGGTCAGCCAGTAATTATATCTGACAATCAGGTCATTAGTGAATGGAGGGAAGAAAACAGGACCGGTGTCTCCGCTGAGACGGGATTGTTAAAATCATGGCCGGCTGAGGGCCCACAGCTGATCTGGTCAAATATTACATTACCTAAAGGGAATTCATCTGTTACATTTGGCAACAATTCAATATATCTTACCGGCAATGATGATAAGAACGATATTCTGNTAGCGCTCGATGCCTATGGAAAAATAAAATGGCAGACACCTTACGGACGTATCTGGAATGAATCAAATCCTGAAAGCAGGTGTACGCCGACTGTCGAGGGCGATAAAGTATANGTCTCGAGCGGATTCGGTGATATTGCATGTATTGATGGAATTTCCGGAAAAATTATATGGTCCGTGAAAGCCAGTGAAACCTATAAGGGTAAATACGGACCCTGGGGAATAGCTGAATCACTTATAATTGACGGTGATAAATTATATTTTACACCGGGCGGAAATGAAACAACAACTATCGCACTTAATAAAAACACAGGCGAACTGGTATGGAAAACTGTCAGTCTGGGTGATCCCGCTTCATATTCTTCTCCGGTTCTTGTTGAATATCCCGGTTTGAATCTTCTGGTTAATGTTTCCCCAAGGTATGTTTTTGGTATTGATGCATCCGACGGCTCTGTACTTTGGAAGATAAACCACAGGGCAGCACTTGGGAAAAAAGATACGACCGACAATGGACAGATTATGTGTGTTACTCCTGTTTACTCCGGTGATAAAATTTATGTTACCGGAGGATATGANCATGGAGCGGTAATGATTAATCTGACAGATCAGGGAAGAAAGGCNTCGGTTGCCTGGACAGATGAGGTATTGGATGTACACCATGGCGGTGTGGTAAATGTAATCGGATACATTTACGGTTCGAACTGGCTTTCAAACGGTGATGG
>JGI20214J51650_10002723_pt1 | contig 11117 bp, 11 predicted proteins | sample WetSurMetagenome_FD_51650 | JGI IMG/M metagenome (IMG submission 51650)
CCTGAATTATACTTCATCTCCCTGTTTAAGATAGTATCCCACTACATTAAGAGTTTCGCTTTTACGGTAATATTCTGGTTCTGACAGTTTTGTGTTTTCCAACCTTTTAACCTTTATCATTGAACTGCCATCTTTTGATTTCATTACCTGAACACCCTTAGTTGTCCTGCTTCCGACCGGATTGATCTTAGATGTGTTGAAAAGGACAATTTTCTTAATACTGCTTACTGCAACCAGATCGATATCACGTTCTATGAGTTCAATGAAAATCAATTTCGATTCAGAGTTAAAAGCATTTTTTAGTTTTTTCCGGGCGTACTCGGTTTGAAAACTATCGGTCGAAATCTTTCCGATCTTTCCGTTTTCGAAAGCAACAATTAAAAATCCTTTATATCTCTTTTCTCCGGTCAGGTAAACAGGTTTTTCTCCAGGTTCAAGATCAATTTTCTGTAAGGCATGAAGCTTATCAATGATCTCCTTTTTCTGAACTTTGTAAACATTGCAGGAAGATGTGAATACCAGAATTTCATTTGAATTGGAATCGTCGGAAATTTTTATTGAATTGGAGTCGATAGGAGATTCACTTTTAAATTCTTTTCTTTCTTCCATTTCAATTCTCCTTCTTATACTTTCTGCACTTTGCATTGCTATTTGGTATTATTTATATCTTCTTTTGAACTTGCCTCTTTCAGGTTTTTTGGCTGAATGCCGACTGTCGGGAATCTTCTCATGTATCTCGGCAATAAAGGCAGGTAACGGCTCCCTGGTTACCTCATAACCGATTAATTTCTCTATCCTCTGCAGTTTCTGCATATCTACCCTGTTGACAAGTGTAATTGCCGCACCTGTTGTCTCAGCACGGGCAGTACGACCAACACGATGTACATAGTCTTCAGCATCAGAAGGAGCATCAAAATTTATTACCAGATTGATATCCTTAATATCTATCCCGCGACTCAGCACATCCGTTGCTACGAGGACACGTGTCTTACGCGATCTGAACCTCAGTAGCATTTCCTCCCTGTCTTTCTGCCCCAAATCTGAAGAAATGCCTTCAACATGATAATCTTTTGATCTCAGACCCCGCACGATTTCGCTCAGTTTCTTTTTAGTAGAGCTGAATATCAAAATACTGTTGTATTCAGGGTTGTCAGCAATGAGACTATTTATGAGAGGCAATTTCTGGCTGTCATTCAGTATATAAACTGCCTGTATTACCCCTTCCGCAGGTTTTGATCTCTCAAGGGCAATCTCAACAGGGTTTTTCATGATGTGCTTTGACATTGTCCTTATCTTGAAGGGAATAGTGGCACTGAACATCAGGGTTTGACGAATTTTGGGCAAATAGGAAATTATGCGCATAATATCATCATAAAACCCCACATCGAGCATCCTGTCTGCTTCATCAAGAACCANTACCTCAATCTGGTTGAATTTAACATAACCCTGATTAAGATGTGAAATCAGCCTGCCCGGAGTAGCCACGATTATATCGGCTCCTTTCGACAGAGCAACTTTTTCCTGATCCCATCCGGTACCATCACCACCTCCGTATACAGCCAGAGATGTAATGTTAAGAGTATATGCCAGTCCCTGGATTTGCTGATCTATCTGGATAGCCAGTTCACGAGTTGGCACCAGTACCAGAGTGTGTGTGTGCACTGGTCTTTTTTCTGAAATAAAATTTAATATTGGTAACAGAAAAGCCGCGGTTTTTCCGGTGCCTGTCTGAGCGCAGGCAATAAGATCCCTGCCGGAAAGGATCACCGGAATAGCCTTTTCCTGGATGGGAGTTGTTTCTATGAAACCCATGTACCCAATTGCTTCCTGCAACTCCGGATTGAGATCTAAATCATCAAATATCACTTATGTTTTAGGAGTTTAATTTGAATTATTCAATTGGCGAAGATAGTGAAAAAAATTGAGGAATATTCCGATAGCCCGAAGCTCGTAGCTCGTAACCAGTTATCAGGCACTGATCTCTGGTTTATGCATTTTGTATCCTTGACCAGGCTGTTAACGACAGCACACGCAACTTCTTTTCAGATAGATGATTTTAAACTTTTAACAGAACCTACTTGTTTAAGAATTGATATTGATAAGTTTAGAAATTTCTTTGTAACTTGACCTCTTTGTCAAATTTATGTTACCACATCCAGGACTGGCACGGATTAATAAGATATTGCTTTTTGTGATATTAATAAGCATTGTATTATATTTTGGCAGGGGTTTCTTTATTCTGATAAGCTTCTCCGGTCTTCTTGCGATGCTTATGGCACCCTTATCAAATCACCTTGAAAATCGCGGGGTCTCGCGAGTCATTTCATCTGTTATTTCTGTACTGATAATTGTTATTTTCTTTTCAATGGTAATATTACTCGTCTCTGCTCAGATAGGTAATATAGGGAAAGAACTTCCTCTCATATTATTGCGATATGAAGAAATAAAACTCGATATACAGAGGTGGGTGAACGATAGTCTGGGTTTAAGTTCTCAACAGCTTAGAGTTCATGCTTCAGATGTATTTAACAATGCTGGCAGCTTTCTCACTAATTTTATTAAAAGCACAATTGCTTTTATTGGAAGTCTGTTTCTGGTTTTAGTATTTATCTTTCTTTTCTTAATGCAGCGCAATAAATATGAAAGTTTTGTTGTGATGCTTTATAAGGAAGAGAAACGAAATAAAGCCAGAGAAATGATTGGTAAAATCAGCAGGGTAGCACAGCAATATCTTACAGGACGACTCGTTGCCGGCTGCATTATGGGAATACTTTTTCTTATCGGTTTTTTGATAGTTGGTCTGAAAAACAGTGTCATCCTTGCGCTGATAGTTGCCATAATGACCGTTATACCATATGTTGGAGTTTTAATCGGAGGACTGGTTCCTTTCTTTATTTCACTTATTGACGGGAGCTTAAATCAGTCAATATCGGTTGTTTTTATAATATTGGCTGTTAATACTATAGATCATTATTTTATTGAACCATATGTAGTCGGAGGAAGTGTAAACATCAGTCCTTTCTTTACAATTTTTGTTCTTATCCTTGGTGGATTGATCTGGGGTATTGCAGGCATAATTTTATTTCTTCCTTTATCGGGAATAATTAAAATTGTTTTTGAAAATGTTGAGGGTTTACAACCTTATGCCTCACTGATAGGCGACCAGAGGGAATCAACAGTACATAAAAACACATGGTCGCAGATCAAAGGAATTTTCTCGCGAAGAAAAAGAAAAGAATAACGAAGTTCCTGATTAAACAACCTGACTTCTTATGTCTTATGCCTCACGCACGACGCATCACCTCAAAATTCCTACTGTTTCACAAGTTCTACTCTGCGGTTCAGGGCTTTACCTTCTTCAGTATCATTAGTGGCTACAGGGCAGGTTGGTCCATCGCCACACGAATATAACCGGGCAGCATTTACTGAATATTGTGTTACGAGGGCATTTACAACCGCAATGGCTCTATCCATCGAAAGCTTCATGTTTGTTTCGATTTTTCCCACATTATCGGTATGACCAACCACATAAAGTTTAAGGATTGGATCAGAATTTAATAGTTTTGTGATCTCTTTAAGGGCCGGAGTGGACTCAGGTTTGAGTGTTGATTTGCCGGTATCAAAATATATTCCGTAAACAGCCACTTTACCTGACTCCTTTATGCTTTTTGCCATACTGCTGGCATCGGCTACAACGTCCTGGTTCATAGCCTCTTTTTCAATAATATTAATTGTATACATTCCATTTCCCGCGGCAGTTACCATGGCCCAAACCTCGGCTTTATCCTTTACAACTTTCATTATTGAGATCTGTGATCCACCGTCGTCATATTCATAAACCAGTTTACCCCCNATTTTTTTCACAGCATTTGTATAGTTCCTGGCAATCTGCAGTCCACTGGGAGTCTGTGCATTATCATTCAGGTAATAGTTAACATAAAGAAAATGACCTTCAACTGCCTCTTTTTTATTCTCATTCACAGGGAATTCAAACCTGTCGAATTGTCTGTCTTCACACCTGTATATGTGAAAGTTAGGCATCCTGGTGAACATCGATGGATCTTTACAGTTTGCTTCATCCTCCTGTGCTATTGCAGGAGTAATAATTGCAATTATTAACGCTGTTAAGAGGATAAGTTTTTTCATGTATATTATTAATTAAGTTATTTCTCTTAGGTCCGAAAATTGCTTATTGAAGTACTAATGTAGTAAATAAAATACTTAAATTAGCGCGAAAGACCTGAATCATGCTCGAAAATATTACACTTCCGGATGGACTTATGAATGCAATCGGTTCTGAAAGCAGGGAATTTACAGTTATAAGTAAACGGGCCAAACCAGTTGGCAAATCTTTAGTAATGTTGTTTTTCAGTGTTTTCTGGCTGGCATTCAGCAGTTTCTTTGTTATTGTCTTTCTGGGTCCGATATTTAAAGGGGAAGAAGTGCATTTTACCTCAAATAATGTTCCGGTGGTGGCAGGTCCGGGGAATCTCAAAGAAATTGTAGTTCCGGGCATTATCCTTGGTCTTTTTGTATTAATAGGTGTAGGATTGGTAATCTCGGCGGTTTACCAGTTACTTAAAAAGGGAGGGTATTTTGTTGGTACTCCAGGCAGACTTATCCACTTTAGAAACGGGAATATAAGATCGATTGACTGGGAGCAGTTTACTGGCGATATTGAAGTAAGAGGTAATGATAGAAAAGGCACACTGACACTTGAGATGAGAACGGGTACAATGGTTAGTGGTAAGGGAGGATCAAGGTATGTTCCTGATATCATCTACCTGTACAATATTCCTGATGTTTTTGCAGTTGAGCAGATCTGCAGGCGGAGAATCAAAGAAAATGATCCAACTCCGATCAATTTGAACACACCAGTTTCCTGAGATTCTTTATCTATGTTTGGAAAGTTCAAATACATATTGATCCTGGCAGGGTTATTCTTATTTTCTGATCCTCTGCTGGTAAAAGCACAATTACTTAAGGATACTACAACATTGAACCTGGTTAAGGAGAATATTGACTATATCTATAATAATCAGTTTAATAAAGCCAGAGAAGTTTACTCCAGAATTGTCAGTCTGTATCCCAATCACCCTATTGTATTTCTCCTTAGGGGACTTGCGACTTATTATGAGGATTATCCAATGCTCCATACAGATACATCGCATATTTCGTTTGAAGAAGACATGAGGCAATGTATTAAACTGTCGGAAAACCACGAAAACCCCGATTACGAAGCAGAATTTTTATTGGCTGATCTGTGTGCGAGGGGTATGTTATTATCATTTTATGCCAACAATGATCTTATACTGGAAGTTACACCACTTACAATCAGTTCTTATAAATATCTCAGGCATGCTTTTGATTATACTTCAGTATGCGCTGATCTATTCTATTTTACTGGTGTTTATAAATATTACCGTGAAGCGTATCCTAAAATTCATCCTCTTTATAAATCCCTTGCGCTTCTTTTCCCCTCGGGAAATATGGATGCTGGATTGAAAGAATTACAAAAAGCTGCACTCAACTCTATTGTATTAAGAGCTGAATCCTATTCGATGCTTTCATGGACCTATTTAGGATTTGAAAATAAATTGCCAGAGAGTTTATATTATAGCCGGTCTCTTTATTTAAGGTATCCGGGAAACGAACTTTTTCTTATTGCTTATACCAGAAATCTTCTTCTTATGAAGAATTATGATGATGCCGAAAAGCTTATATCCTCAGTAGCGGATAACAAAAGAAGTAAGTTTTTCGAAGCACATCTTACTATTTTAAAAGGGATCGTACAGGAAAAAAAATATCTCAATTATAAACTGGCACAACAATATTATAATAAAGGGATAAATGAAATATCGGTATTTGGTAAATATGGGAATGAATTTGCAGCTTATGCTTATTTTGGACTTAGCCGGCTGAGTACGGGTAATGATGAAAAGCATACAAGAAAAACATACAGGAAGGAAGCCATAAAACTGGCCGACTTTAAAAGAATTAATTTTGATAAGTAATGGGAAAAGGGCCTTACTGCACTATTGTGTAATTGTATTATATTTCAATTTTTGGACGTGATTTAAAGATTTGNCCGACATGGAAAATTGTTTTTTTAGTAATGTTTGAAATATGGTTTTCAGGTACCAGCATTTTCTTGTCATAGCCAAGCCTGAGTCCAATTTCTTTCATACGTGTATTTCCTGACGCGTGGAGCATACAGGGTTTTAAACCTGAGGCAATATTTGTTACCCTGTCGTCATTAAATTTCAAATCCTTAAGATCGGCTCTGCGTGTAATGAAATCTTTGAAAAGAAGATTATGAAATATTTCACATTTCCAATCGATATCAACATTGTACAGTTTATGAATATAAATATATGTCAGCAGTTGCTGATCGAGTGAAATATCAGTCATATGAAATTTGTCTGCAAGTTCATCAATAAGATACTGTGCAAACCCGGCCCGCGAGATCCAGGTGCCGGTATTCACAAAATTATAGTTGGTAGGTGTCTGTGGTAACTTTTTCCCTGAAATGTTAAATTCATAATTATAGATTGCTCCGGTTAGCTTACCAAGTTTAAGTGCTCCACAAAGAAAAGCACAGGAGAGCTTATTGAATTTATACTCAATTTCATCGAGTCCGCTTAGAAAAATCACATCGTAAGGATCAACTACTATCACAATTTCCTTCTCCGGAAGGTTTTTAATATAGTCGCGAATCGCGATCAGCCTTTTCCCGTATCCTATCCATTTCTCGTTCCATCCAAGAATGACCGGCTCGATACTATGACGTTCACAGGACTCAATAAATAAGTCAAAATATGCCTGTTTCTCCGTTCCGAAAGCAATTACTTTTGGCATCCTGTTTCCGTTAATAGTTTTAGTGACTTATTAAGATCAATCTGGTACCTAACTGATCGCTAAATTAGCATAAAACTATTAAAAGACTATTTTTCTGATTTAAATCAATACAATCAGCAGTAATAAAAGATTTGTGGATTCAGCNTAGGAAACCTGCTTAATCAGACATTAGCCATTGATCAGCAGGTATTTTATCAGAGTAATAGATTTAAGGGCTATATCTACAACATGAAGGGAGAACCTTTAGAGCCAGGTTGCATTGCTTAAAAAACCGGATCTTTTTTCTTTTGTTTTTCCTGGTCCTTTACCAGTGTGATCAGGTTATTGCCTTTGAGTTTGAATTTCTTAGGATCATCAGGTGTCCTCAGCCAAACTGCAGTTTTAGCTGTGAGACCTTCTTCAATTATTATATTTTTATCATTCATTTCACCTGGAATAACTACCTGTTTTTTCCTGTCTTTGGTATAAACAAACGGTACTCCGTCTTCACCTGTTTGAACACATTCAACTGGTATGTAAACTACTTTATCATACGATCTGATCATCACCCTGTTACTTGAGGTCATTGATGGCAGTAGTTTACCGTTGGAGTTGTCAATTTTAATCATTACCTCAAACATTTTTGAATCAGAATTTGGGAGCACTTCTCCGATATTCGCTATAGATACAACATGACCAGTCAACGGTTTGTCATTAAAAGCATCGAGAGTGATTTGTACAGATTGTCCTGCTTTTACTTTCTTCACTTCAATCTCGCTGATGTATATTTTTGATAACATGGATGACATATCCGGAAGAGTTGCCACAACAGGCTCGAAAGGATCGAGAGATGATCCTGATTTTATTTTTGCTCCTGATCGGTCAGTCTTATAGATCAACATACCATCGGCCGGAGCTTTAACTACAAATTGAGCTAGTACATTTTCCAGATCGTCTACTTTTCGCTGTTCTATGTCAAGATTAACTTTCAGACTTTTTATATCAGCTGTCGATTGTTTAATCTGAAGTAAATAGAGATTCTTTTTCTGTTCAAGAAATCTGGCAGCCTCATCGAGATCAAGTTCTGCACGACGGATTGTGGCAGGGGGTTCATATTTTGATTGCTCAACTACTATCCTGGCCTCTTCAACAGCATATATCTGATTCTTAATGTCATCCCTTAAATTGCTCAATACCACTGCTGTATCAAGAGTTTTCATGTTTACCTGATCCTTCAATGTTTTCAGATTGGTCATTTCATCTCTGAGATTATTATCGAAAGTGGTTCTGTCGAGTGTGGCGATATAGTCTCCTTTTTTCACTTTTGTACCTTCCGGAATTATGTCGGTGATCTTTAGTCCGGTCATACGTATACTTCTGTATTGCGACATATCAGGGCCCTTTATGTCGACAGATTTTTCAGGTAGAATTTGTCCTGCTCCTGTAACAACTATCTCAAATTTACCTTCCTCAGCAAAGGCATAATTCTCTTCGGTAGTTTTTTTCCCTGAACTCAGTTTTACAAATAGAAATAATGATAAAATACAAAGTATGACTACCAATCGGGTTATTACAGATTTCTTTTTCATTTTTTTTGTTTAAAAGTTAATCCATTCTAAAAGACATCCAAAACAATGCTTTTATTCCCGGCTTTGCCTTTTACTCACTCAACATTACAATCATTTTGGTATAAGTCAAGCCAGTAACCCGGGAATTGAATCATGACTATTATACCATAAAACTAAAAGTAAATAGTACAAAGGAATATAGACCAACATCTGAATTATATAACTTATTTAAATAATTGTGTAACGCAGTAAGGACTATTGACATGTAACTTTGATTTTTTAACTAATAATCAATAATTTACAAAATGAAAAAGAATCTGTTACTTGGTTTTTTAATACTTTTTGTATTAAGCACCACAGCATTTGCAGGCTTGTCTGATCCGAAAAAGGAAAATGAAAAACCGGCAGTTTCAAGGGAAAATAAATTATCAGATGAGGAAATAGGCCGTATGAACAGACGTGCAGAAATTGATAATATTTCCAATTCGAACCTTTTAAATAATGAAAAGAGCAGCTCACCGAAAGATCTGAAAACAACAAATCAAATCATTGTTGAAAGCGGTCATCATCGTCATGGTGGGTACTATATGTATGGTGGAGGCCTTCTCCTGGTAATTATTCTGGTAATTATTTTAGTTTAAAAGCTTACCGACTTATTCTATTATTTTGGTAATCACTGTAAGTTATTAATTGTTAGATTTTCAGTTTAACAATTAAGTCAACCTGCATAAGTTGAATTTTTAACTTATTTCAAAGCTCCGCATATCGCTGATATTGCGGAGTTTATTTTTTATAAAAAATTAGAACTATTCTTTGTAACCTTTTACTTTTATACAGGTTTACAGTATAGATTGACGCAAATAAAATTTAAGGCTTGGATACTCTCTCGGATAATGCTCTTATGCTGAAGGTGAAGAATGGTGACATTGATAAAATGGGGCTGTTATATGAACGATATCATCGCCAGTTGTTCAGATTCCTTTTTAACATGACACGACAAAAAGAGCTAAGCGAAGATATGGTACAGAATATCTTTCTCAGGATGCTCAAATATCCTGANGGATTTATGGGGTTTGGAGAATTTCGGATGTGGATGTATCATATCGCNAGAAATGCCTTGTACGATCATTTCAGAAAAGTNAAAAGAACTCCAGCACATTCTGATCTGACAAACCTGGANGAAATAATAGTAGGAGAGCANTATACTGACACAATGCTGGAAAAAGAACAGGAGTTGAAAATACTCGAGACTGCAATGGATAAATTGAGTGATGAAAACAGGGAATTATTGGTACTGTGTCGTTTTCAGGAACTTAAATACCATGAGATAGCCAGGATTCTGAATACAACTGAGGGTGCAATAAAAGTAAGAGTACATCGTGCATTGACACTGTTAAGAAACAACTACTTGAAAATTGAGAATTAATAAAATCAATATGGAATGCAAAGATTACAGAGAGCAGTTCACAGCACTTCTGAGCGATTCNCTTNATCAGAAGCAGCGGATTGAGATTGAAATCCATCTTGCAGGATGCGCAGACTGCAGGAAGGAATTTGAAGATGCCAGAACAATCTGGGATCTTATGGGAGAGATTCCGCAGCCGGAACCCTCAGCTCGGATGCAGAACAGTTTTGATGTTATGCTTGCCAATTTTAAAGAGGAAGTGCGTGTAAAAGTAAAAAGAAATCCGGTTGGAGAATGGCTGAACAGGATTCGCGAATACTGGTCATTGCAGGCACAACCACGTCTGGCTTTCAGCCTGTTGCTTGTAGCAGCTGGTCTTATGGGCGGCTATCTTCTTCACCAGCCTGCAAAATCAGCTATCTCTTATAATAAGCAGATAGATTCACTTTCATCGCAGGTATCACAGCTGAAACAGGTAATGATGCTTTCGCTGCTCAGCGACCCTTCCGCATCGCAGCGTATGAGAGCTGTTTCATATACCGATGAGATCAGCAAGGTCGATCTTAAGGTCATAGGAGCTCTTTTCACCACACTGAACGGTGATCCGAATGTAAATGTCAGGCTTGCAACACTCGAGGCGCTATTAAAACTTGCTGCAGAACCAAAAGTGAGGGAAGGATTGGTGAGAAGCATTGATCTTCAGGAAGAGCCTATGATGCAGTCAGCTATTGCCGATGCAATGGTGAAATTGCAGGAGAAGAGCTCAGTCGGTTCTCTGCAAAGGCTGCTCAATAAAAAAGGGTTAAATAAAATGGTAAGAGTCAACATAGAAAAGAGTATTCAGAAACTGATCTAGAAACTAATATTCAATAAATTATGAAAAATATACTAGTTACCCTGTTAACGGGAATAGGGATCTTATGCGCTCTGCCGGAGGCAAACGCCAGGGATTTTAAGGAGCACCTGAATAAAGAGTTTACATTAACAGGGAATACATCAGGGAGCACACTCTTCATTTATAATATCTCCGGTTTTATTAAAGTGGAGGGTTACCCCGGGAATAATATTTTGCTGGAAATGGATAAAACCATTTCATCAGATACCGATAAAGACCTTGAGACAGGTAAAAAGGAATTCAGACTTGCATTTGAACAGAAAAATGACACTGTCATGGCTTATATTGCCGGACCTTACGATTCGCGTCCACACAGGAACTGGCACTATAATGATGACCGTCGCGAAGTTGATTATAATTATAATGTTGATTTTACTGTGAAAGTACCCTTTGGAATGAATCTTCATATTTC
>JGI20214J51650_10002724_pt1 | contig 11116 bp, 7 predicted proteins | sample WetSurMetagenome_FD_51650 | JGI IMG/M metagenome (IMG submission 51650)
AATTATCACCTTTATTTGTAGTCTTCATAATTCTACCGGAGCTTCCTGCTACATATCCCGTATTGGAATTTACAAAGTATAATCCCCAAAATTGAATAAGAGTATCGGAATACAGCGTTACCCAATTATTCCCGCCGTTTACAGTACGCAGAATTTTCCCGTAGTTTCCGCTAATAAAAACTGTATCGGGATGTTTCATAAATATTGACATAAATCTCTGTGCAGTATAACCTGAATTCTGGGCTGTGTAATTTAGTCCGCCGTTCGTTGTTTTATAAATATTCATTGTACTGCTATTGTATAATACTCCGGAATGATAGCCGGTGTTAATATCATAAAACCTCAAACAATATATCGATTGGGATTGTGAATGTGTATATTGTATAACCCATTGTGTAAAAGCAAAAGAAGAAAATAAAAAAAACAAAAAAAGAGATAATATTAATTTTTTCATAACATTTTTTTTTATAATATTATGAAATAGTTAAAAGATATGAAATGAAAAAGTTTATGCTGTAGATAATAAATACTAATGTAATTTTATCATCAGCCCTGATATATTTGCCCGGGAAATTTCTGATTAAATGATTTTCGTCATTTAATCATCAACATTTTTTTTGTTTCGGAATATCCTTCTGCTCTTAATGTATAAAAATATATTCCCGAAGTCAATCTGCTACCATCGAATATTATTTCATGAGTTCCCGGTGATTGCATTTCGTTTACGAGTGTTTCTATTTCGCGACCAAGTGCATCGAATATCTTTAAACTAATAAAACTGTTATTTGTTATTTGATATTTGATGTTTGTAGTCGGATTAAACGGGTTTGGATAATTCTGATATAATTTATATTCACCCGGGATTTCCGAAATTGTTTTATTAATTCCGATTATAATATTATTCCTGAATACATAATTACCGATTCCGGTCTCATCCCAGTTTGTAACTGCAAAATCAAGACTATGGGAAGTAATATATTTAATAGAAACAGCAGTCGAATTTGGTGGTGTATTTTTGAAAGTAATCCACCCGTTTTCAAGATTAAAGCAATAGTCACTTTGCGGAATAATTGAAGTTCCATATTTTATCCAGATAATTTTCTGAACAGGATTTCTATTCAGGTAATGAAGTTTTTTTAAGCCGTTACCTGTAAAGTTTTCAGTTAGTGTATCGAGACCGTTGTTATTATAATCGGTAAACTTAATTGCCTCTACAACGCTGCTTGTAGCAGAAGTCCACTGGGGTGTCGTCTGGAATGTTCCGCCGGTGTTTTTATAAATCCAGCACGGTTGCCACCATCCTCCGCAGATTAAATCTTTCCATCCGTCGAAATCGACATCAGCGAGTGCAATGCCCGAACCATAACCGGAAAAGTTTGAAGACCAAAAAGGAGTAGTATTAAAAGTTGTACCGTTATTTAAATATATTTTAAATTTTCCACTACCACTAAGTTGATTATTATCGGCTACTGCGAGGTCTATATTGCCATCGTTATTGATATCGGCAAGAAAAAGTGAATTTGAATATTTATTTGCTGTATCGGTTGAAATCCAGTATGGTGTGTGCCCGATTGAATCTCCATAGTTAAGGTAAACCAGCGCCGGTCCTCTTTCGCAGACGAATACCAAATCCAGTTTTCCGTCTTTATTTATATCAGCCCAATCGACATCCATTCCGTAAGTTTGGTTTGTGCTTTTCCAGTATGGTGTAGTTTGCATCACCCCGTTAATATTTTTATAAATTCTCATCTGGTCAATTTTTAAATTGTAGCTTTCCCCGCAGGCAACGGCAAGGTCAAGGTAGCCGTCGTTATCGGCATCTCCAAACGCACAACTAAAAGTATACATAGAATCTGCAGATACCCACGAAGGATTTGCTTCGAGAGTTCCGTTGTTATTCAAATAAATTTTAACTTTCCCTTTTGCATTAAAACCTGCTTCACCCAAATAAACTGAAACCGCCACATCAGGCCAACCGTCGTTATTAATATCACCGATGGATAAATGTCCGTGAAAATCAATATCGTTTGATTGCCAGCCGGGAGTTACATAGAGAGTTCCAACGTTATTAAAATAAACCGTAACGTGTTGTCTTGCCATATCATTACCGTTTGAAACGACCAGGTCCATCCATCCATCGCTATTAATATCCGCCCAGCCGCATCCCGTGGAGTATTTCGGAAAGTTTGTGGAAATCCACGTTGGTGTTGTATTAAAGGAAATTTGAGCAAGCGAGAAATTAACAAATACAAAACACGTAAGTAAAAAATTTATTAATTTCATAATAGGTTTTTATTTTAAAATAAATCAAAAATAAATTAAATGTTATTCCAAATTTCCGATATTGAATACTATATTTCAGAGGATTTCGGATATAAAAAAAACAGGCTTAACTCCTAAACGAAAAGCCTGTTGATTATTCTGTCGGAGGTAATGAGAGAATAAAAATGCTTAAAAAATATTATCGAACTCAAAATTTTTCACGGCAAATGAAATTACAAAGCAGAAGTTGTAAATTTTGTTTTCATAGCTTTGTAATTTACTGTGAGTTCTATTGTTATGACGGAAGAAGTGATAAAAAAGTTGCAAGGAGGAGAAGAATAAAATATTTTTAATTCTCTATAATCTCTTTTATCGGTTTTCCGATACAGCCACTTGGAAAATCTATGTTTAATAGTATAGAAAGAGTAGGAGCTATATCTACCATTTCTATTGGCTCGGATGTTTCGCCTTTAGGTATTCCGCAGCCGTACCAGATAAGAGGAATGTGAATATCGTAATCGTACGGGCTTCCGTGTTCGGCTCCTTTCACTCTATCTTCAATCCAGTATTGTTTGAAGTTTACGAAAACTTCTCCGCACCTTTTTTCGTAATGACCATTTTTGAAAAATTTGAATGCATAATCATTCAAAGTTCCGTTTTTTAATTCCTGATAAGTATAAACGTTTTCAACTCCTTCTATATTATTTTTTATATATGATGAAGTACTGTTTGTTATATCGTCCAAGTTTAGTCCGCTTTCTTTAATCAATTTATAATTAAAATAAACCTGCTGGTTGAAAAAATGCAAGGCAAGATTTTTTTTGTTATAAGTTCTTTCAAGGTATTTATTTACCGAATCCAATATAACTCTTGTGAAAAATGTTCCCGCCGGAAATCCTTTGTCCTTAAGGTATTCGGGATTACTGCAAACTCCGTGGTCAGCGGTAAGAAAGATCAGATAATTTTGCGAGCCGATATTATTATCGAGGTATTCCAAAATTTCCGCTATATCCAAATCAACTCTCAGGTATGTATCTTCAACTTCAATTGAATTTGGTCCGAACCTATGCCCTACAAAATCAGTTGAGGAAAAACTTATGCAAAGGAAATCCGGAAATTCACCTTTGCCGAGATTTTCGTTTTTAATTGCATCGATTGCAAAATCTTTAGTAAAAGAATTACCGTAAGGACAGGTTCTAAGTAAGTTAATATTTTTATATTTCAATTCAGGCAGGTTATGCGGAAAAACAGGTCTATCTTCACCCTTATAACAATCTTCAAACCGGTTATCATCTTCAGTACTTTCGGTATAAGTTTCTAATGGGTTTAATGTATTCCACTGTTTACTTAAATAATAGTCGGGAAAATTTTTATTGTTAAATTCTTCGACCCAGTCGGGGAGTTTTTTCATATAGTATGTACTCGAAATCCATTTCTTGCTTTTTGCATCGTACCAGTATGCTGAATTTGCAAAATGACCTGCGGGAAAAATTGCACCCCTGTCTTTTAAAGCGATACCGATTACTTTTGATTTATAGTTATTAGATAGAACGAGTTGGTCGGTTATAGTGGAAGACATCAAAGAAGAAGGTGACATATTACCTTCGTTAGAAAAACTGCCTACGGTTTTGCAGGTATCATCATCGGCACAATAGACAACTTTGTCTTTTTCCCTGTCGTACCAATCGTTTCCGCATATCCCGTTAANCGAAGGAACGGNGCCTGTATAAATACTNGAATGTCCGNNAGCAGTATANGAAGGAAAATGTNCGAGTTTTGTNTTNTTACAAAAATAACCCCCGTTGATTAATCTTTTAAAACCGCTTTCGGAATATTTATTCCAGTACCTCGGGATAAAATCATAAGCCATCTGGTCAACGACAATTCCGACAACTAACTTCGGAACTCTTTTTTCCCCGGGGAGAAAATAAGTAAAAAGAATAACAGCAAGAATTAAAGCAGCTAAAACTATCGAATTTTTTAAGAATCTATTTTTTTTCAAACTATTTATTTGAAGTAACTTCATTATTCAATGTAAATTTAATATAAAATTATTATTAATTATATGTTATTTCATCTATGTATTTACAATTTGTTACATTTTTTTACAGTATAAAGATTCTAAAACTATAAAAAATAATTAATTTGTGTATAGTATGAAGTATGAAAAATCTTCTTTAATATAAAAATATCTTTATATAAGCCCAATGAAAACATTATTTTATAGATTTACGGTAATATTCTTATTCCAGTTTATCTTAGCCGGAATGATAACGGCAAATACAATACAATATATTTCACCCTTACCGGATTCAAAATATAATTCCGAAAACACAAATATTATAATAGGGTATTCCGAAATACTAAATAAAAGTATAATTAATTCAACAGATATAAAAGTTGTAGGTTCAATCAGCGGGATTCATTCGGGAAAAATAATACTCGCCGAAAAAAATTCCAAAATAATATTTAAAGCTGATAACCCGTTTGCACTTGGAGAGAAGGTAACGGTTTCAGGTATAAAAAATGTAAATGATTTTTCTTTTTATATCCGGGCAACCAAACCGGTTCTCTCCGATAATTTTTATTTGGAAACATCTTTATCAAATATGGTAAAGAGTTCTCCTTTTCATCGGGATTTTCTTATACGTCCGGATTCATTACCGGCATTTACGATTTATAATTCGGGAGAGACTGCAAGCGGGTATCTTTTCATAGCAAATTTTCCCGGTAACAGTAATAATAGTATTTTAATGATATTAAAAAATAATGGGTCACCTTTTTTTTCAAGGCAACAAATGTATGAGGCATTCGATTTTAAAAAACAGAATGATAATATGTTGACCTTCTATGAAGAAGGTCGTCATTTTTTTGTGGGTTTAAATACTTCGTATAATATTGTTGATAGTTTCTACTGTGGTAACGGGTATTCAACGGATCTTCATGAACTAAGAGTTTTACCGGACGGTAGTGCGTGGCTTATGAGCTACGACCCCGAAACGGTGGATATGAGCCTTGTAGTTCCGGGAGGTAAAACGAATGCAGTAGTAACAGGTCTAATTATTCAAAAAATTAGTGCCAATAAAACGGTTACGTTTCAATGGAGAAGCTGGGACCATTTTCAGATTACAGATGCAACTCATGAAGTTTTAACGGCGTATAGTATCGATTATGTTCATGGAAATGCAATAGAAGTAGATAAAGATAGCAATATTATACTTTCTTCAAGACATCTGGATGAAATAACAAAGATTAATTCAACTACGGGAATTACTATCTGGAGGCTTGGAGGTAAAAATAATCAGTTTACATTTATTAATGATACCCTGAAATTTTCTCATCAACATTACATTAGAAGACTTGCAAATGACAATATAATGTTGTTTGATAACGGGAATTATCATACACCTGCTTTTTCACGTGCAGTAGAATATCAAATTGATGAAGTAAGTAAAGTCGTAAATCTTGTGTGGCAATACAGACACACTCCCGATATTTATGCAACAGCAATGGGAAGTGCACAAAGATTAAGTAATGGAAATACACTAATCGGCTGGGGCTCGGCATCCACAACTTTGACTGAAGTTAAACCTAATGGTACTATTGCATACGAATTATCTCTTCCGTCAAATCAAATGAGTTATAGAGCATACAGGGATGAGTGGGGAGAGATATCAGGTGTTCGGGATAACCAAGTGTCAACAGATTTTCGTCTATATCAAAATTATCCAAATCCGTTTAACCCGACTACAAATATCAAATATGTAATTGCAAAAAATAGCTATGTTATTCTAAAGGTATATGATATACTTGGAAAGGAAGTGGCAACTCTGGTAAACGAAAACCTGAAAGCAGGTATTTATGAAGCGGAATTTAAAGCTGCGAATTTAAGCTCAGGAATTTACTATTATCGTTTAGAAGCCGGTGATTTTAGTGATACGAAAAAGATGATAATCGTGAAATAGAATTTGTTTATCCGGTTACCAAAAAATTTTGGAAAACGGATATTATTTTTCTTCTACATACACTCTCTGCACTCTGTCGGCGACGGCACAGCAGATTTCGTAAGGGATAGTCTTAGTCATTCGAGCGAGTTTATCTGCACCGATTTCAAAACCGTTATTACTTCCCATCAGCAGGACATCGTCTCCAACTCTGACATTACTTTTTTCACCGAGGTTTACCATAAGCCAGTCCATTGTTATATTGCCCACAACAGGATACAGTTTATCTTTGATAAGTACTTTTGCCCTGTTGGAAAGCACACGCCAATAGCCGTCTCCGTAGCCGATGGGAATAGAGCCTATGAAACTTCTCGCATCTGTAAAATAATCTCTTCCGTACGAAATGCTTGTATTGGGTTCGACTCTTTTTATATAAGTAACTTTTGATTTCAGGTTCATTATGGGTTTCAACGGAATCTTTTTTACGTTATTATCGGATGGATAGTAACCGTAGAGAATAAGTCCCGGTCTTACCATATCGAAATAGGATTCTTTTAAATCTAATACCGCTCCACTATTTGCGGCGTGTACAATCGGGAATTGCATTCCCGCTTTTTTAAGCTGGTGTAAAAGTTCCTGAAATTTATGCAGTTGAAATTTCGCAAATATTTTGTCGTTGCTTTCGGCAGTGGCGAAATGAGTATATATTCCTTCGATGTCGAGATTTTTATATGTAAATACCTGCGAAATATTTTTAAATGCTCCCTTAACATCGAATCCGATTCGTTTCATCCCGGTATCAATTTTTATATGCACTTTAAATTTTTTTCCGAGACGTTTGCTGTAATAATCGAGGAATCGTGCGGTCTCCAGTGATGCAACGGTTGCAATCAAATCATTCTTCAAAAGTCTCTTAACATATGCGGCGGGTTTTAATTTTGAATGTATTAGTGTTCCGAATACAAGTATGGATGCATCGGGAATAGTCGTTCGGAGTTTTATAGCTTCGTCGTAATTTGCGACTCCGAGGTAATCTGCACCGATAGAAATTAATTTTTGGCTGACTTCCTGTATGCCGTGTCCGTAGGCGTTTGCCTTAACTACTCCGCAGATTTTAATATGTTTACGGGAAGTATTATTTTTTTGCAGATGTTTTTTTATCCGAATAAAATTATACTCGAGTTTACTTAAATTTATTTCGGCTCTTGTAGGATTCAATTAATTCGTTTTTATTTAAAGTAAGATAATTATGATAAAAGAAAATATAAATACAATTAGAACAGTAGATAGTAGAAAACAGGTAGCAAAAAACACGGTATTTAAAAATAAAAACGTATTAATAACAGCATTAAACTACCTGTAGATTTTTTCTTGAATACATTGAATTTTTAATTCTCTATTTATACATTTAATAAAAAAGGAGTAAAGTTATGAAAACCTTTATTCTAATGACAAAGCTTTCACCCGATGTGACAAGCAAACTCAAACAACGCGAAAAAGTCGGGCATGCCTGGTTAGACGAAGTAAAAAAGAAATGTCCCGAAGTAAAATTTTTGATGCACTATGCATTGCTTGGTAAGTATGACTTCCTCGATATATACGAAGCTCCGGATGAGGAGATTGCCGCAAAGGTATCGATGATAAGTCTTGCAAACGGTGCAATGTTTGCTGAGAGCTGGATTGCAATTCCGTATAAAAAATTTCTCAAACTTACGGAAGAGATATAAATTAATTATTTATATTTTTTACTAAAAGTACTGTCATTAAATTTTTTTACAGAGCCCGTACCTGTAAAATGATTTAATTTTTCTATGTTTTCAAAATGTATCAGATATTCTTCTTTTGTTACATTATTCTGCCAATAACCTGTCAGCATTGCAATTCCCGTTGTTAACAAAAATACCGATACTATTATTCCCGCTGTTATTTTTTTGTTAATTTGTCTTTTAACCATTGCAGGTTTTGAATATAGTGTATTTTTTACGGGGCATACATCAATACAATTCAGACAGGAGGTGCATTCATCCGAAATTACATTTTTTACTTTATGTACGTTTATAAAAGACGGGCAAATTTTAGTGCAAGCTTCACAATTTATGCAAGTACTTGAATTTCGTTTTATTTTGTTTGGACTGAACAAAGAAATAAATCCAAGTAATGCTCCATAAGGGCATAAATATCTGCACCAAAAATTTCTGAAAACAATAGAAAGGAAGAATAAAATACCGATTATAATAATAGAAAATCTCGAAATATTTGCGAAGAAATAATACATCTTAATATCGGCAATAATATTATACGGGCTGTCGAGAAATGCTTTCAGTGCAATTTCATTCATCATAAAAAATACCATATAAACAAGGAATGCAAGTAACAAATACTTAATACTTCTAAACGGGTAATCGAGAAACTTTGGCATTTTTATTTTTTTCTTGAATAATTTTTCACCGACATTTCCAAGCATTTCGGAAAGAAATCCAACAGGGCAGAACCAGCCGCAAAAAGATTTGCCGACTAAAAATGACATTAATATTATTGCAAAGAAAATTGCAACTCCCGCAGGGTGTGCAGAATGAATTTGTCCTGTTTTTAGAAATAAATAAAAACTCATCAGAGAGCTAATCGGAAGAAAACCATCGACTCCCGGCGGACGGCTTGAAAATTCAAGAACCCCGCCTGATTCAAGGTAACTTACGAATTTGTAAAAATCGTATCCAATCCAGATGCAGAGTAATACAAATGCTGTTTGCACTATGAATCTGAATTTCTGAATCGATTTACTGTCTGCTTGTATCATATTCTTACTTAATTTCTTATACAAAAATAGTAAGAAATGAATTAATGGAGTTTGACTTTAGTCAAATATTAAGAATTTCATATCATCTTCAACGTTAATTGTATTGCATTTCATTACCAATTAACTATTCTATTAAATCACTTTAAATAGTTCATTGCTTTAGTTTCTTTAAAAACTTTGTTGGAATTTGGTTCATTTGCTGTTAAAGTGTAATAATAAAAACCCGACGATAAATTTAAATTATTCATATTTAGTGTAATGTCATACAACCCTCTTTTTTGAAATGAATTTTCGAGAGTAGCGATTTGTTTTCCAAGTATATCATATAATTTTATACTTACATAACTATTATTTGATACAGAGTAACTAATAACCGTACTCGGATTAAACGGATTCGGGAAGTTCTGATACAATTTAAATTCATTTATTATATTCTCATTCATTGGATGTATGGAAGTATGATTGACCACACTTAAAGAAAAAGTACACGTAGCGGAAGCATTTGCAGTATCTTTAGCAATTACTTTTAAACCAAATGAACCCAATTCTGTTGGAGTACCTGAAAAAGTTCTTGTACCGGGATTAAAACTTAACCACGAAGGCAATGAACCACCACTGCTTAAAGTCGCAGAATAAGATAGTGTGTTGTTACCATCGTCATCTATAAAAGTGCTGTCGGGAAAAGTATAATTGAATAATTGTCCTACCGTATCTGTTTGGTTGGGTATTTGATTTTTCAGATAGGGAATAAAATTTGTATGTTTAAGTCTTTCTATAAAATTTGCCGATACCCAAAAAATATCCGCAGGTACATTAGCTCCCCAACCTGAGGGTCTGCTGAAAAAATAATATTTGCTGTCAGGACTAATATAAGAACCATATTCAATTACATTAGTATTAATCAAGTGACCTAAGTTTTTGGGATTAGTCCAGTGACCATTTCTATTATAACTTATATATTGATCTTCCTGCCCGTAGCTGTCAGGACGAATTGTAGTAAAAATAATGTAACTTTCATCAGGCGCGATATATGGGTCCCAAGCCCCGTTTTGCTGAGAGTCGTGACGGTTAATTGCTCCGCTAAGTTTTTCGATTGTAGTATAATTTCCGTTTTCATATCTGGAGCGATAAATGTATCCGCTGGAGTTTTCACGCATCGAACAAAAATAAAGAGTTCCATCTATAGTTGTTGTTGGATGATACTCTTCATAGTTTGTATTGATAGGTGAACTTAGTTTAACGGGAGCTGACCAAACTTGATTTACTTTTGTGCACACATATATATCAGCATAACTTGTAAAAAATATATGGAGACTATAAGGAGTAAAAAAAGGTTCTATCGGACGATCAACTGTTATAAAACTCGCAGGTACAGGGTCTGTCCAGTGTCCACTATAATGATTTGAATATAATATTTTAAATGTGTTATTTTCACCGATTCCGATTAAGCATTCCAAACCATCCTGAGAAAAAACTATTTTTGTTTCTCTTCGATTAGAAAGGGATATAATTCCCGGGGCAAATACAATTGCTGAGTCACCGGGAGGAGTTTGTCTCCAGTACAAACTATCGGGGAGGTTTTTCTGCGCCGAACAAGTACTTATCAATAAGAAACAAATAAAAAAAAGTATATATGTTTTCATAAATTTATGTTTTGTGATTAAAATTTATTTTATATAGTTCATTACTTTTGTTTCTTTAAAAATTATATTGGAATTCGATTCGTTTACAGCTAAAGTATAAAAATACAAACCCGACGCTAAATTTAAATTATTCATATTAACGGTAATATCATACGTTCCCCTTTTTTGAAAAGAATTCACAAGAGTAGTGATTTCCTTTCCGAGTATGTTATATAATTTTAAACTTACATTACCGCTATTTAATAACGAATAGTTAATAACCGTACTCGGATTAAAAGGATTCGGATAATTCTGAAACAGTTTAAATTCATTTATTATATTCTCATTTATTGGATGTATGGAAGTATGATTGACCACACTTAAAGAAAAAGTACACGTAACGGATGCATTTGCAGTATCTTTAGCAATTACTTTTAAACCAAATGAACCCAATTCTGTTGGAGTACCTGAAAAAGTTCTTGTACCGGGAT
>JGI20214J51650_10002725_pt1 | contig 11114 bp, 7 predicted proteins | sample WetSurMetagenome_FD_51650 | JGI IMG/M metagenome (IMG submission 51650)
GCACGAAAAGNGATGTACCTGAAGAGCCCGGTGCGAAAAATCCGCACGCCGGGATCTGTGGCGGGGCTGACGAGCAATCGTCAGTCCTACGCTACCAGCCTGTAGAAAATCTCAAAACCACCATACAAAGCGGCGAATTGAAAGATTCCCCGAAGCAAGCTTCGGGGAATTCGCTCGCTGTGGGATTCAAGCGAGTTTGACCGCCCGGTTGTCAAGAAATGGACTTTTTCTACAGCCTCGTTGTGGTCAATTTGCTTGGCAAAGTTTGAAAAACAAAATGATGTTGCTTTGCTGGACTTGATGAGTTTTGGCGCGCTGGCAATACGGTGAAATTGTATTGCTCACAATAATTTCCTATCTTATTTTACAGACATGCTTAAAAGCATCAATATAGTGGATAAATTTGATTGTCGCCAACAAGCTGTTGTATATCCAGGCAGTTGCTTGGACCTCCTCCGAGACATTCCCGACGGAAAGCTGCAACTCATAATTACATCACCTCCGTACAATCTTGGCAAGGAATATGAAAAGCACCTTGAACTTCCTCATTATATCGAGGAACAAAAACGGGTCATAAGGGAGTGCGTACGTACCCTTTCACCGACAGGAAGCATTTGCTGGCAAGTCGGCAATTTCGTCGATAACGGTGCAATTATTCCATTGGATACCGCGCTTTACCCCATTTTTGCCGAGCTTGGCCTCAAGATGCGAAATCGAATAATCTGGCATTTTGAGCACGGATTGCATTGTTCTAATCGATTTTCAGGACGATATGAAACTATCGTTTGGTTTACTAAATCGGATGAATATTTCTTCAATCTTGATCCTGTCCGTGTTCCGCAGAAGTACCCGGGAAAAAAATATTTCAAAGGGCCGAGGGCAGGGGAATATTCATGCAATCCTCTTGGGAAAAATCCCGGTGATTTATGGATAATCCCAAACGTGAAAAACAACCATGTTGAAAAAACAACTCATCCCTGTCAGTTCCCAATTGAATTAGTAGAACGCTTCGTTCTGTCGATGACCAAAGACGGTGATTGGGTATTCGATCCTTTTCTTGGAGTTGGCTCGACCATTGTGGCTGCTATCAGGCATCATAGGAAAGGGGCTGGTGCTGAAATAATGCAAAAATACGTAGAAATCGCACGCGATCGCATTATGCAGGAAGCGCGCGGTACGCTTGCCACACGGCCCATGAACAAGCCTGTTTACGATCCTCACAAGGCCGGAAATAGCCTTAGGATATCGCCTTTTGTAACTACTGAAAATGCGGTACAGCTAAGTCTTATGGAAACACACAAGCAACGGAAATATGCCTGATGAAAATTACCGAAACATATTCCCATCTTAACGGACTCGAGTTCCTTCTTGTTCATCATTCGGCTCTTTGGAAAGAAATAAAACGCGTTGTCAAGGAAGTAAATGCCGAGAAATGCAAGACAAAGATTTCCGAAGAGAAGCGAACGAAAGGTGAATTGCTATATAGCCCTATTGAGATGAATAAATGTTTCAAGCGGCTTCTTTCCGCTGAAAATTGGGAGGAAAGTCGGGTCAGTTATTGGGTCACGAGAGATGAAAAACTCATCCGTAAAACACTATCTCTGCCGGCGGATGAACAGAAAAAGCAAATTGAAAAAGCCGGAGAGAAGCCGATTTTCAGCTATAACCAGACGGATTTCGTTAAATCCCGCGTCGCAATTGAAGTCCAATTTGGCAAATATTCATTTGTTGCTTATGACTTATTCGTCAAGCACCTTGCCTTTTACATTGGCGATAAAATTGACGTTGGAATTGAAATATTGCCCATGAAATCGCTACAATGTCGGATGAGTTCCGGCGTGGCGTATTACGAAGGAGAATTTTATAATGTTGTTCGTCAAGGCAGAGGCGTACCGGCCGTTCCTCTTGTTATTCTTGGAATAGAACCTTAAATTCCAAGCGGAGGTTATTGAGTTTTAAGATTATAAGGCCGTGTAAATGCGGCCTTTTGTTTTTTCTGAAACCAACGCGCACAATACTGAAATTGCCAAGCAAAAAGCCCGCAACGCACGCAGCCGCGCCATGCCCGCATGACATGACGGTTTCGCCGCCCGTCACGTCGGCCGGTCATATCGAAGACTCCGTCGCGGCTTCCGCGGGCGGCGGGATAAAAAGCGCGCGCTTCCGGATTTATCAAACGTTGTCCCTCTTTAAAAAGCGGCGCCCCGCGGGTAGTATTTTTTAGTTCATAGTTATGCACCGCCTTTTCATAGCCGTAGATTTTCCCGACGAAGTGCGGGAATCGCTCGCCGACATGTGCTATGGCGTTCCCGCGGCCAAATGGGTAGCCAAGGACCAGCTCCACCTCACGCTGCGATTCATCGGCGACGCCGACGACGGCCTTCTCGCCGACGTCTCGGAGATTCTCCACGACGTCAACGCGTCCGGGTTTTCGCTCACACTCAAGGGGGTGGGGTATTTCCCTCCGAGAAGGAAGCCCAACGTGCTGTGGGCGGGAATCGAGCCGAGCGAGCCGCTCGCGTTCCTGCGCGACTCGATTGAAAAGCTTTTAGGGGAACTGGGGCTTCCTCCCGAGGGGCGGAAATTCCATCCCCATGTGACGCTCGCGCGGCTGCGGCCCGAGGCGCCGCTGGCCAAGATAACCGCGTTCCTCTCGTCGAACAATCTCTTCAAGGCCCAAAACGTTCCGGTCGGCGAGTTCCACCTGTATTCGAGCGTGCTCATGCCCGCGGGCCCGGTGCACACGGTAGAGCAGACGTATTCGCTGCTGTAAAGGCCCACATGGCCGCGCACGACCTATTTGCTCCTTCCGATCCGAAAAACGCGCTTTCCCCGGACAAACGCCCGCGTCGGAACAAAAGTCCTGGCCGCGGGCGGCGCGCGGCGCCCTCGGTTCGGGCGGAATTCTTCAAGGCGGTGTACCTGGGATGCCTGGAACGGCTGAGCGCGGCGGAAATCGCCCGCGGCCTTTCCGCGTGCATCGGCGGCGGACCAAAGCGCTGGGACGCCCCGCGGCTTCTTTCGGCGTTGTGGCACGAACGCGGCGAAATCCCGCTCCATTTCCTTCTTTCCTTTTTCAACGGCCTTGAACGGACGCTTCTGGAAAAGGGAATCGAACCGGGCGATTTTTTCCTTCGCACCGCCACCGTCACCAACGACGGCGCCATGGTGAAGCCTTCGACGGTGCTCCAGTTTTTCGGATCGTTTTTAAGCGGCATTTTCATGATGAACCTCCGCGAGCTTTTGCTCGACACCATCAAGCCGCTCAACGAGTACCTTTTCTCCGGCATTAAGACGGAAGTCGTAAGCAAGCGGAAAACGGGAAAGCGGCTCGAATACGTCGTGGCCGCCAAATTCCCGCCGTCCCTGGGCGTCAAAATCGTCGGTTCCGCGTGGCTGTGCCCCCTGTTCCGTTCCCTGGGAACCGGGTTCGGCTTTCCTCCCATGGAGGAGGTGCGTATCATCTCCGAAACGTGTTCGATTGCCGAGTTGAGAAAACGGGGCTATGGGAGCGAAACAAGCCGCCAAGACGCCCCGCCGCCCAGGTTGACCGCGTTTTCCCGCTACCTTTCCGAGGCCGGAATCGAGCTGCCGGGCTCCCTCGCTTTTGCCGACACGACCGTCGAAGTGTGTCCGGCCGGCCTCTTCCGCGGGGACGTGAAGGACGCGGCGGCCCAGCGCCGCATCGCCTGCAACGCTCCCATGTTTCTTTTCGGGATAACCGCCGACCGCAGGTACCAGCGCCACAGGTTCTCGCTTAAAAAGATCATCGACAGGGTCATAGGGAAAAAGGCATCCCGCGACATCAATTTTCAAACAAGGCACCGGTGCGTGGAAACACTGGTCGGCGGCGGCGCGTGCCTGCGTTACGACGAGCTGTCGTCCCGCGTGTTTTGCAACGATCATCCGGTCTGCGGGGGCGTTCCGGCCCGCATGCTCGCCGCAATGCTCCGCGCGAACAGGGAAAGCGGGACGGTGGAGTTTTCAAAGGATTTTTTCGCGGCCGACGGGCGAATCCTCAAGAGCAAGCTCGACAAATCGTTCAACGTCAACATAAAGCGCGCCATTGCCCATGCGCACGCGACAATCCCCTTTGTTGCGATAGAGCGCAACGTCGGGGCGGGAACGCTCAGGCTCCACGTCAAGGGCGAGTTCCGTTTTCTTTCCCGCTAGGCGGGCACGGCGACGCCGTATCCCCTGCGTATCCCCTCCAAAGTCCCGTTCCACGCACCTGTTATTTATATTGAAGCATCATGTGCGGGCGCAAGCCGCCGTCCGTCTTTCGCCATAAACCGTACCCGTCCCAAGGAGTTCCATGAGCCGTACCGTTCGTTTCAAGGGAATAATGCCGGGACTTTGGCAAACCGCGTCATTTGCGCGGACGGTCATTCGCGTCCGCCTGATCCTGGCCTGCGCTTTGGCCGTAGTGGCCGCCGAGCGCTGCGGCAAGCCGGCGCCGCAGAGTCCCGACATCCCCGCCGCCGCCCAGGGACAATCCGATTCGGCGGCGGTCAATGCCGTCGTCGCCGCGACGGCCGCATCGAAGCCGATGCTGGATTCCCTGTTTCACCTGTCGGCGTCACCGTCGACCGACGCGGTCGCCGCGATACTCAATTCCGTCAACGGCGTTTCGGTCGTGTGCGTCGACAGCGCCAGAAACGTCATCGCCCAGGTCGGCGACAGCGGCCCGCTCATCATCGTCCCCACGGCCGGCAAGGCATACCTCGCCGACACCACGGGAGGAACGTCGTTCGTCGACACGTCAAGCGGCGTGTCGATGCCGGACTCGACCATCGACACCGCGAGCGGCGGCGGCATTCCCGGGCTCGACAGCCTTCCCACCCTCCCTCCGATTCCCGGCATGGGAAAAATCCCCGGGGCGGGGCGGTCCGGCGCGTTCGCAAAGCCGCTGTACAATGCCCCTTTAAGCGGGAAAATACTCATGCTCACGTTTTTCGATTTCCAGGCATGCGGCATTTCGAACGACTGGACCGACGAGTTCGCGAACATGGTCACCAAGGCCGACAACGGCTACACGCTCACGCGCGGGAAGCCCACCCTGAGCGCGCTGAGATCCGTTCAAAACGTGGACGTTTTCATCCTCACCACCCACGGCGATCCGACGGGAAACAAATACGGCGCCTATTCTCTCTACCCGAAATGGCCGCGCTTCTGCGCCACCACCAGCGATCTTGCCTCGTCGACGCCGCCGGATTCCGGGACGCTGGGGAGCGACCTCAGGGATTTTAGGGTCGTTTGCATCTGGGAGGCATACAAGGAGAGGGACGGCGCCACCGCCATCTTCGGCGGTTTCGAGCACCAATGGTATTACGCGATAACCGAGCGGTTCGTGGACGCCTACATCCGGTTCAACAAGAAAAGCCTCGTCATTCTCAACACCTGCCACAGCGCCACGGAATCCGCGACCAACTTCGTGAACAACCTGCACAAATGGAACGCGTCGTACGTCTGCGGCTGGACCGAGGCCTCGCGGCTGGTGGACCACGGAAAGGTGACGAACAAGCTGTTTAGGCACCTGTTCGGCGAAATGAACCTGGGCGCGGCAAACCCGATGCGGCCCTTCCCCGTCGATTCGGTGTACGAATGGATGGACGCGCACGGCGAACTGCGGTCGCCCAACGGCGGGCCGAACCCGGCGCATTTCAACAGGATCGTCGACAATTCCCCGGGCGCCGCCGCCCGATTTGAAATCCTCGCGCCGAGCATAGGCGGGCTGAAAGTCAACGAATACAGGGGCGAGCTCACCATAACCGGCTTCTTTAGCGGCACGCCGTCCGACATGACCGCGAGCATCGGGGGCACGGCCCTGACGCTCGATCCCTCCCGGTGCTCGAGCGATTCGCTCGTGTGCGTACTCGGGCCGTCGGCCGAGGGGGACGTGCAGGTCTCCTACAGCGGGCACAAGAGCAACACGGTCCAGCTCACGTCGTGGAAAGGGAATTTCGTGTACACGTTCAAGGGGCCCGACAACATGCTTCAGCAGGTCACGATGAACCTGCATTTCCGTTCCGACGTCAATTCGTACCGCAAGTATATCTGGAACGATTACCTGTCGGATCCCAGGCCGGCCTTTGATCCGGACACGGATTCGAAGGCGACCTATTCAAGCTCGGGCAGCATGGCGGGCACGGACGGCAGCCTCACCTACTCGGGAAGCGGGAACGTGAGCAACCCGTACAAGGGTTCGACCAACGTCTTTTCCATCTGGGCGCTCCCCGCCTACGATGACTATCGCGGGGGAAACTGGAAGCAGCTCGCGCTCTACGGAAAGCTGAGCGTGTCGCCGGGCACCCACGTCACGCAGGTGAGCGCGGGAACGACCACGTCCTACGACATGGTGATCGGTTTCGATCCGAGCATTCAGGACATGCAGCACCCGCAAACGGACTTTTCGGACCTGCTGTCCAGGCCCGATCGCTTCGGGACGTTCCCCTTCACAAAAAAACTCCGTCTCGGATCGGACTATGGGATACTGGGGGACGCGATCAACACCACGGTCTCCTCCGATCCCCTCGTGACCGCCGAACTGCGGTGGAGCGCAATCGCCGCCACCTCGCCGCCCGACCCCAAGGGCGGAAGGTAGCGAGCACCATTTTTTTCACGGAGGATTGAAAGACCCCGAAGCAAGCTTCGGGGGTATGGCAGATAGACACAATGGAAGGTGCGAAGCACCATTACCATACCATAATGAAACGAAGTGATAATGCGCTCGCTGTGGGATTCATGCGGGACGGAATTTGCAATCGAACTTTTTGGGCGGTCGTCTGCCTCGCCGCGTTCGGCGCATCGGCACAGGAGACTATTCAGTCGAACGTCACCGGCACCGTCACCGACGGCACGGGCAACCCGCGGCCCGGCGCGGTGGTCATGCTCCTAAACGCCGGCCTCGTCGATACCGCGGACGAGAACGGCGCCTTTGCCCTGCGGGGAGACGTGGGAGTACGCCTGTCCAAGGCACAGGCCGCCCCGGCCTCCGGCCTGGAAATCCGGGGCGGCAGGATATGGTTTACCATTCTTAGCGCCAAGACCGTGGTGCGCGCGGATTTTTTCGATTGCGGGGGCAGGACGCTGTTCTCTCCCCCTCCGGAGGAGTACACGCGCGGCACCCATTCGATTCCGATATACGGCCGCGCGTCGTCAAAGGGCGCCGCGTCGATAACTCTCGCCAGAATCACCGCCGGCGGTGAGGAAAAAACGCTGCGCTTCGCCGATCTCGGCGTGCCGCAAGGGCCGGCCGCCCAAACGGCGCGGGGCTCGCGGTTTCTGGCGAAACCGCTGGCGGTCGTGGACACCCTGCTTGTTTCCGACTTCGGCTGCCTCACCTCAAGGACTCCCCTCTCGGATTATTCAAACGCGCCCCGGAACGTCGTTCTCGCGAAGGACGGCCGTACCGGCAACCTGATTCTCAACGACGTTGTCGTCATCGGCCCTCCCGCGGGGAGAATCCCGCTTTCGACCGACGAACTCTATCGCGCTCCGGGCGGTGATTCGGGGATGACCATGTCCTTTTTCGGCAAACGAACCACCGAGGCGCCCGACATGGTGGACATCGATTACGTCGCCTTGACAAACCCAAACGGGCCCCTTCCGCACCGCATCGTGTACGGCCGCGAGTTCCTGCCCATCAACTGGGCCCTGGACTCTTTTACCATCGTTGTATCGGCCCGCGGGCTGGACACCATCAATCCGTACCGGGTGATCAACGTGTTGTACGGCGCCGACACCTCGGGCGACGCCGACACGGCGACCCTGAGCCTTCACCCCGGCGATCTGCACGGCCTGCTGTCGCGCTGCAAGGCCGCGGTCCCGGGGTTCGACACCGTGCCGGTGCACGATTTCCTCGCGCAAAAGGGCATCGACCACTACAACGATCTTTTGCGCCTCGCGTATGTCAACTCGTCCGACGTGGCCTACTACCGTTACCTGTGCGTCGTCTTTTCGACGGCCAACGCCTGCCTCGAATTGCGCAGGGCCTTCCCGCGGGGGCTTGCCAAGCGGGGCGAGGAATTCGGGCCCGCTACCATCGCCGAGGACATTCTCAAGGCGATGCTGAAGCACGTGCTCAAGGAAATCATGCGCGACGTCCTTGCGAAAAAGCCCGCATCGGGCATGGACGCCCTGCTCTGTGAAAGCGCCGACAAAACCTGGGACGAATGCAAATATGAGTACATCCGCTACAAGCAGACGCCAAACGGAGAGGTGCCTCCGGAGGCATTGGACAAGTGCATGAGAATATGCTCGTGGGTGACGCTCGGTTGTTTCACCAACATATGCATGCCCATGACCCTCGAAGAAGCCGAGGCCATGGACGTCAAACTCCAGCTCGCCGCGTTCGACGTGAAATATTTCGGGGGCGGAACGTTCGGACCGGGAGGGGTGCTCACGAAACGGGGCCGGTAGGGGAAATGCTTTACGGTCGCCGCGCCGGTGAATCCATAAACGCCCGTTTTACCTTTCTCCGTTCCTCGACGAACGAGAAGGCCGACTCCGCGGTCCGATTGACGATGAGAGATTCGCCGATTCCGGCGGCCCGAACGAGGGGCCGCACCGAATCGTCGAGGCCCACCTCGCCCAGCGCGTGCGCGTCCGAATTTATCGCCACGCGGCACCCGGCCCGTTTGCAGGCGGCCAGAAGCGAAAGCATCCTTTCCGGCGGAACGCGTTTGTTGAGAATCTTGGAGTTGTTGCACTCGAGCGCGACGCCTGCCTCCTTTGCAAAGGCGGCCAGCGCGTCGAAGTCCACCGGATACTGAACGTCTTCCGAATGCGTGACGATGTCGACGAACGGGTTCTTTTCGAGGGCATCGAGAAGGAGCCGCGTGTTATGACGAGCCGGTTTTCCGGCCGGGAGATGCGGATGCAGGCCCACAAGCACGACATCGGCATAGGCAAGCATGGCCCTCGGAAAGTCTATCGCGCCCTCGGCGGAGGATATGTTGCATTCCATGCCCTTGAGCATGCGTATCCCGTCCACGGGGTTTTCCAGCCTGTCCCAGAACGTGGTGGGCGGCCCGCCGCCGAGCATCGAGCCGTGGTCGGTTATCGCAAGCGCGGCAAGCCCGCGGGCCTTCGCTTCGGAAAGCATCTCCACGATGGTGTGCAGGCCGCACTTGGAGAAAAGGGTGTGGGAATGGAAGTCGACGGGAAGCATGGCGAGTTGAAAAATATACCTTTATTTCGACGCACATTCATCATCTAATTTCCCCGCCGCGCAAAAGGCTTCCCGGTCGGCAAAATTCTTGAAACGCCCGTTCGCCTATACTAAATTGACTGCTGGCGCAACCAGAAGGACGCCGTACCATGAAAAACCCGACGACCCTTCCCGCTACCGACTCCTCTTCCGCCTCGATGCCCTGGGCCCGCAACCCCGCCGAGACGGCCCTGCGGCGGCTTTCCCGCTGGGTGCTTGGTCCCGATTTCGAAACGCTCGGTCTTGAACAGCGCCTGTTCACGTGGGTACTGCTCCTAAGCACCCTGGCCTGCGTGGTGGCCCTCGTCGAAAACGGATTGCTCCGTTTTCCCCCGCTGCTTCAGGCGGGAACCGCAGCCATTTCGATACTGTTCACCATCTTTTTCATCCTCGTCCGCCGGGGTGTCCCCTACCGCACGCTCGTGTACCCGACCGTGGGGACGTTGCTTTCGTTTCTGGCCGAAGTATGGTTCTTCAACTCCGGCAGTATCGGCGGTTCTCAGTTCTACCTTCTCATCGCCGTGCTGCCCATCGTGGTGTTCACCAGGGGGCCGGGACGCGCCTTCGTCATGGGAGCGTACGTCGTCCTCGTGGTGACGCTCTATATACTGGAACAAACCAATCCCGGCCTCATCGCGCGGTACCCTTCCGAATCGGCGAGGATCATCGACGTCGCGGTTTCGTTCTTCAGCGTGATGATTCTCATGATCTGCTTCGCCATCGTGCTTCACAACGGCTATCAGGAGGCCATGAAGAAGGTGAGCGCCGAGAAGGCCGAAAGCGACGCCCGTTTCTTCGAGACGGCCGACCTCCTGCCCGTGATGATTTGCGAGGCGGGCCGCGATCTGGCGATCTCTTTCGTCAACCGGGCCGGCGGGGAGCTCACGGGATACGCCCCGGGCGAGCTTGCGCGGGGGCGCACCGCGCTCGATCTCATCCATCCCGACGACCGGGAGCGCGCCCGCGACCGGTTCACGCACGCGCTTTCGGGCGAGCACGTTCCCCTCGGGGAATACCGGGTTCTCCGCAAGGACGGTACGGTCATCAAGATGCTGCTGCAATGCGGCCATGCCTGGACAAAAAAAACGGTCTCCGGATTGCGCATGTGCCTGGTGGACATAACGGAGCAGAAATCGCTCGAGGAGCAGTTCCGCCAGTCGCAGAAAATGGAGTCGGTGGGACTGCTGGCGGGAGGCGTGGCGCACGATTTCAACAACATCATGTCGGCGGTGATGGGATACGCCGATCTCATCCGCAAGGAAAACCGCGAGCGGGGCGGGGCCGGTTTCGACCGGAAGCTCGATGAGCAGGCCGCCGCCATCCTCCAGGCGGGCGACCGCGCCGCCGATCTGGTGCGCAAGCTCCTGGCGTTTTCACGCCAGGGCTCCTACCAGGAAAAGCCCGTCAACATGCACCTCCTCATCGACGACGTGGCGGCGCTTTTGTCCCACAGCATCGACAAGCGCATCACCATAGCCAAGACGCTCACCGCGCTCAATCCGATGGTGTCGGGCGACCAGGCGCTGCTGCAGAGCGCGCTGCTCAACCTGGCCGTCAACGCCCGCGACGCCATGCCCGACGGCGGGATGCTCAGTTTTTCCACCTCCTGCGTCGTCGTCGACGAACGGTCGGCGGACAAGCGTGCGTTCGGCGTCGCGCCGGGGAATTACGTTTCGCTCACGGTCGCCGACACCGGGATCGGTCTCGGCGACGAGGCAAAAAAACACCTGTTCGAACCGTTCTTTACGACAAAGGAACCCGGCAAGGGAACCGGCCTCGGACTCGCCAGCGTGTTCGGCACCATAAAACGCCACGGCGGGTTCATCAAGGCGACGTCGGAAAAAGGCAGGGGCACCGCCATGACCTTCTGCCTGCCGCAGGCCGCGGTCCCCGCCGTCGCGGA